>Ga0209652_1000904_pt1 | contig 24943 bp, 21 predicted proteins | sample SaaInl74LU_5_DNA_FD_184641 | JGI IMG/M metagenome (GOLD analysis project Ga0209652, IMG submission 184641) | Marine microbial communities from expanding oxygen minimum zones in the Saanich Inlet - ESP_74LU_5_DNA (SPAdes) (version 2) | ecosystem: Environmental > Aquatic > Marine > Intertidal zone... | reverse complement strand
TGGCGGCTGGCCGGGGCGGATCATCTGCATGTCAACGGGCTGGGAAACAAGTTCACCGAATCCGATGCGGTCGTCACGAATGCGGCCCGGTCCGTGCAGGCCCCGATTGCCGGTGCGGCGGCGGGGGCGATTGCCCTACCCGTCTTTTCCTCTGGTCAGACGATCTGGCAGGTTGGGCCGTCGGCAGACGTGCTTGGCAATCAGGATTTCCTGTTCTGTGCAGGCGGCGGCATCATGAGTCACCCGGCAGGCCCCGCCGCCGGTATCACCGCTTTGCGGCAGGCGGCAGAGGCCGCGCGAATAGGCGTCCCAATCCGCGATCATGCCCGCACACATCCAGAACTGACGCAGGCTTTGGCGCATTTCAAAGAGGTGCTGTAACGGCCTCGTATGGGGTTTGATGCCTCATGTCCGCCTTGCAATGCGCGACCTCCGGTGGCGGACGTCGGGGCATCCTTGTCAAATTTTCGCTCCTTTTGCTTGGCAGCACGCATGTTTCGTGTTCCCATGCGAGGACTTTGACGAGCGCACTCGGATTATCCGCGAGTCGCGTCGCCAAGGACGTTATGTCCATGTGTTCTGATGATCAGGTTTGGTCGTGCCTGATTGGCAGCCTGTATTAAGCGGCACTCCAGGCCAACTGGGGGTCAGTTCTTCGACGACCAAGAAAAAACCCAAGGGAGACAATAATTATGTCACTGAAACAAAAGCTTGCGGCAGGTTTCCTGCTCGCAGCGATCGGGGCGTCCTCAGCTTCGGCACAAGCCTTGGTCTATTGCTCGGAAGGATCGCCCGAAGGGTTCGACCCCGCGCTGTATACCGCTGGCACGACGTTTGATGCGTCCAGCCACCCGCTCTACAACCGGTTGACGGAATTCCGGGTCGGCACGACCGAAGTGATCCCCGGACTGGCCGAAACCTGGGAGGTGTCCGAAGACGGCATGACTGTCACGTTCAACCTGCGGCAGGGCGTGTCCTTCCACAGCAACGAGATGTTCACGCCAACGCGCGACTTTAACGCCGATGACGTGATCTTCTCGTTCGACCGCCAAGGCAACGAAGCCAACCCCTATTTCACTGTCTCTGGCGGCACATGGGAATACTTTGGCGGCATGTCGATGCCCGATCTGATCGAAAGCATCGAAAAGGTCGGAGACTACACCGTCGTGTTCAACCTCACCCGCCCCGAGGCCCCCTTTATCGCCAACATGGCGATGGACTTTGCCTCGATCGTTTCGGCGGAATATGCTGATGCAATGATGGCGGCTGGCACGCCCGAGATGCTGAACCAGGCGCCGATCGGCACCGGTCCGTTCAGCTTTCAGGCGTATCAGAAGGATGCCGTTATCCGGTATCTGCGTAACGACGCCTATTGGGGCGAACCTGCCCGCGTCGAGGCCCTGATCTTTGCGATCACCCCCGATGCCAGCGTCCGCTACCAAAAGGTTCAGGCGGGCGAGTGCCATGTCATGGCCTATCCCAACCCTGCCGATGTCGATGCGATGAAAGCCTCGGATGACGTTGTTGTCATGGAACAAGAGGGTCTGAACGTCGGCTATTTGGCCTACAACACGACCCAGCCGCCCTATGACAATCCGGCCGTCCGTCGCGCCCTGAATATGGCGATCGACAAGCAGGCGATCATCGACGTGGTCTTCCAGGGCTCTGGCCAGATCGCCGTCAACCCGATCCCGCCGACCATGTGGTCCTACAACACCGCAACCGTCGACGACCCCTACGATCCCGAAGCCGCCCGCGCCATGCTTGAGGCCGAAGGTGTCACCGACCTGAACATGAAGATCTGGGCCATGCCGGTTCAGCGTCCCTACAACCCCAACGCCCGCCGTATGGCTGAGCTGATGCAGGAAGACTTTGCCCAGATCGGTGTGACGGTGGAAATCGTGTCCTACGAATGGGGCGAGTACCTGTCCCGGTCGCGCGAACTTGACCGCGACGGTGCCATCCTTCTGGGCTGGACCGGTGACAATGGTGATCCGGACAACTTCCTGGCCGTTCTGCTGGGCTGTGACGGTCGCGAGAACTCGAACCGCGCACAGTGGTGCTACCAGCCGTTCGAAGACCTGATCCAGGCCGCCAAAGTCCTGCCGACACAGGCAGAGCGTCAGCCGCTGTATGAAGAGGCGCAGCTTGTCTTCAAAGAGCAGGCACCATGGGCCACCATAGCCCACTCTGTCGTCTACATGACCATGCGTCCCGAAGTTGAGAACTATGTTGTGCACCCGCTGGGTGGCCACATCTTCAACGCTGTCGGACTGTCCAACTGATCGACCAAAAGTCCCGGGGCGGCGCTTCATGCGCCGCCCCGATCCTACCCTAATTCCCCTCTGACAGTCTGGTGCTGACCTTGGCCTTAACGCTGACCGACCGTCTCGCCGCCTATGCCACAGTGGCCTCCGACCTTGGTGTCGATGCTGTTGCCCTTGTGCCTGGCCCGAATTTCACCCGCGCCGTAGAGCATGTGTTCATGAGCCATGAACGCCCCTTCATGCTGCTCATCCCCGCCAACGGACCGCCCGCTGCTTTGGTTCCGAACCTGGAACTGCGAAGCTGGGACCTTGTCGGTTTTGAAGGTGCCGTCTTCGACTGGCGCGACCAGACCGGCTATGACGCCGCCTTTTCCGCCCTTATGGCGCATCTGTCGATCCGGTCGCTGGCCGTTGAAGGGCAGGTGATGCGTGTCTTTGTCCACCACGCCATGATGCGCGCCCAGCCTGACCTGCGGATCGTTGATGCCGAGGTCGAGATATCGGCCCTGCGCATGATCAAAACGCCCAAGGACATCGCGGCATTGCAAGAGGCGATCGACATCTCGGAACGGGCGCTGGCCCGGACGCTGGATGGCGTGCGCCTTGGCCAGACCGAGAAGCAGATCGAAGCAGCCCTCATTCAGGCCCTGTTCGCCGAAGGGGCCGAGGATCAGTCGTTCCACCCCATCGTTGCCGCCGGTGACGGCTCTGCCCGGCCGCATGCCAAGGCGCGGGCGGGCTACGCGGTCAAGGCGGGCGATGCGCTCTTGCTGGATTTCGGGGCCCGCAAGGATGGCTTTGCCGCTGACATCACCCGCACCGTGTTTCTGGGGCACGCCTCGGACGAGGCGCAGGAGGTTTATGACACCGTCCTGCGGGCCAACCTTAAAGGGTTTGACGTGACCCGGGCCGGGGTCACCGCCCACGCCATCGACGATGCGGTGACCGGCGTGCTTGAGGCATCGCCCTTTGCCGACCGGATCCGCACCAAGACTGGCCACGGGCTGGGCCGCGACGTGCACGAGGCCCCCTATATCATGCGGGGCAATCACATGATCCTGCCTGCCGGCACGGTCTACACCAACGAACCCGGCCTCTACGAGATCGACAATTTCGGGGTCCGGATCGAGGATGACGTGCTGATCACCGAAACCGGTGGCACCTCGCTCACCCGCTTTCCCAAGGACCTCATAGTACTGAAATGCTGAATTACGTCCTGAGCCGCCTGCTGACCTTTGTCCCGACCTTCATCGGGGTCACACTGATCTCATTCGCCTTTATCCGGGTACTGCCGGGCGATCCGATCATCGTGATGGCGGGCGAGCGGGGCCTGACGGACGAGCGGTATGCAGAGCTGAGCGAGCAGTTTGGCTTCGACAGGCCCATCGTGGTGCAGTTCTGGGAGTATTTAGCCGGGGTGCTACAAGGGGATCTTGGAACCTCCTTCGTGACCAAGCGGCCGGTCTGGGATGAATTCTTTTCGCTGTTTCCCGCAACGCTGGAGCTGTCGATCTGCGCCATGATCTTTGCCGTGGCCCTTGGCCTGCCTGCCGGGGTCATTGCGGCGGTCAACCGGGGCAAATTCTTTGACCGGGCCCTGATGTCCACAGCGCTGATCGGCTACTCGATGCCGATCTTCTGGTGGGCGCTTTTGCTGATCATCGTCTTCTCGGGGAACCTGCAATGGACCCCAGTTTCGGGCCGGATCGACCTGATCTATTATTTCCCCAATCCCACCGGGTTCATGCTCATCGACTCGATCGCATCGGGCCAAAGCGGGGCGTTCACCTCGGCGGTCCGGCACCTGATCCTGCCGACGATCGTGCTGGGCACCATCCCGCTGGCGGTCATCGCCCGCCAGACACGCTCTGCCATGCTTGAGGTGCTGGGCGAGGATTATATCCGCACGGCCCGAGCCAAGGGCATGTCGCCGCGCCGGATCAATGGCATTCACGCCCTGCGCAACGCGCTGATCCCGGTCATAACCGTCATCGGCCTTTCGGTCGGCACGCTGCTGGCCGGGGCTATCCTGACCGAGACGATCTTCAGCTGGCCGGGCATCGGCAAATGGATGGTCGACAGCATCTTTCGGCGTGACTACCCGGTGGTTCAGGGCGGGCTGTTGCTCATCGCGGTCATGGTCATGATCGTCAATCTGACCGTCGACATGCTTTACGGTGTCATCAATCCCAAGATCAGGAAACGCTGATGGCTGATGCAACCGCCACCACCGTGGACCCGACCCAACGGCCCAACCGCCTGAGCGAGTTCTGGTTCTACTTCCGCGAAAACCGGGGGGCTGTCTTCGGGCTTTGGATCTTTGGCATCTTTGCCGTCCTTGCCCTTTTCGGTCCCTGGATCGCGCCGCATGACGCGACCACCCAGTTCCGCGATGCCACCCTGCAACCGCCATTCTGGCAGGAGGGGGGCAACTGGACCTATCCTCTGGGCACCGACCCGCTGGGCCGGGACATGCTGTCGCGGCTGATCATCGGGGCGCGTTTTTCGTTCTTTGTGGGAATCGTCGTGGTGTCTATCGCGGCGACCGGGGGTATTTTGGTCGGCCTGATCGCGGGGTTTGCGCCCAAGTGGGTCGACAGCATCATCATGCGGATCATGGACATTATCCTGGCGTTTCCGTCGCTCTTGCTGGCGCTGGTGCTTGTCGCGATCCTTGGTCCGTCGCTGACCAACGCCATGATCGCCATCGCCATCGTGCTCCAGCCCCACTACGTCCGCCTGACCCGTGCCAGCGTGCTGTCCGAGAGGCAAAAGGATTACGTCACCTCGGCCCGTGTGGCGGGCGCGGGGATCGGACGGCTGATGTTCGTGACCGTCCTGCCCAACTGCCTTGCCCCGATCATTGTGCAGGCGGCCTTGTCATTCTCGACCGCGATCCTTGATGCCGCTGCCCTTGGCTTCCTTGGGATGGGCGCACAGCCGCCCACGCCCGAATGGGGCACCATGCTGGCCGAGGCGCGGGAGTTCATCCTGCGGGCCTGGTGGGTGGTCACTTTCCCCGGCCTCGCCATCCTGATCACGGTGCTCGCCATCAACCTGATGGGTGACGGCCTGCGCGACGCCCTTGATCCCAAGCTGAAACGGAGCTGACAGATGACCCTGCTGCGCATCCGCAACCTCAGCGTCGATTTCCTTACTGCCTCGGGCCGTTTTCGGGCGGTGGATGCGGTGGATCAGGATGTCGACACCGGCGACATTCTGGCCATCGTGGGTGAAAGCGGATCGGGCAAGTCGGTGTCGATGCTGGCCCTGATGGGCCTCTTGCCCTGGACCGCCAATGTCACGGCCGACGAGATGACGTTTGACGGCCACGATCTTTTGCGGATGGACAGTCGGGCCAAGCGCAAGATCATCGGCAACGATCTGGCGATGATCTTTCAGGAACCGATGTCCTCTCTCAACCCCTGCTTTCCCGTCGGCTGGCAGATCAAGGAGGCGCTGCGCTTTCACCTGCACCTTGATCGGGCAGCCCGCCATGCAAGGGCGATTGAACTGTTCGAGCAGGTCGGCATCCCGGACCCCGAAAAGCGGCTGACGGCCTTTCCCCACCAGCTGTCTGGCGGCATGAACCAGCGGGTGATGATTGCCATGGCGATTGCCTGCAAGCCCAAGCTGCTGATCGCGGACGAACCGACAACCGCGCTTGATGTGACCATTCAGGCCCAGATCCTCGACCTGCTGGCTGATTTGCGCAATGAAACCGGAATGGGGTTGGTGCTGATCACCCATGACATGGGTGTGGTGGCCGAAACGGCCGAGCGTGTCAGCGTCCAATACGCCGGTCAGAAGATCGAGGAACAGGCCGTCCTGCCGCTCTTTGAAACCCCGCATCACCCCTATACTGCCGCCCTTCTGGATGCCCTGCCCGAGCGGGCGACAGAACGCCACCTGCCCACCATTCCGGGCGTCGTTCCCGGTCAGTTCGACCGCCCCCAAGGGTGCCTGTTCTCACCCCGATGCAAGTTTGCCGATGCGCTGTGCAAGTCCAAACCGCCCAGCCCGCAAGGTGCGGCGCTGGGTCTGGCGCGCTGCCACTATCCGCTGAACACGGGCGAAAGGATCGCCTCATGACCGCCAATGTGATCGAGGCGACGGCCCTGCACCGGCACTATACCGTCGGCGGCGGCCTTTTTGGCAAACCGCGTCTGCTGCGGGCTGTCGCCGGGCTGGATTTTGCACTGGCCCCCGGTAAGACACTTGCCGTTGTGGGGGAAAGCGGATGTGGAAAGTCCACCCTGGCCCGCATGGTCGCCATGATCGAGGAACCGACAGCCGGTACCCTGACGCTGGATGGCAAACCAGTTCTGCCCGGCGAATGGGCGGACCTGCGCCAGTCCGTCCAGATCGTGTTTCAGGACCCCTACGGATCGCTCAACCCGCGCCAACGGATCGGCACGATCCTGCAAGAGCCGCTGGTCATCAACCGCCGTGGCATGAGCAGCGCCGAGCGCGAGGCAAAGGCCCGCGACATGCTGGGTCTGGTCGGGTTGCGGCCCGAACATTACGACCGCTATCCGCATATGTTCTCGGGCGGACAGCGCCAGCGGATTGCGGTGGCCCGCGCCCTGATGCTCGACCCCAAGGTGCTGGTGCTGGACGAACCGGTCTCGGCCCTCGACCTGTCGATCCAAAGTGCGATCCTGAACCTGCTCATGGACCTTCAGGACCGCTTGCAGCTGGCCTACCTGTTCATCAGCCATGACCTGAGCGTCGTGCGCCACGTCGCCAACGACGTCATCGTCATGTACCTCGGTCGGGCGGTCGAAAAGGGCCCCAAGGATGAGGTCTTTGCCGCCCCCCGGCACCCCTACACCAAGGCGCTTCTGTCCGCGACGCCAAGGGCCGATCCAGCCGCCGTGAAAGAGCGCATCAAACTGACCGGAGAGCTTCCGTCGCCGCTGTCGATCCCGCAGGGCTGCGCCTTTGCGCCACGCTGCTGGAAGGCCCAGAACCGGTGTCGCGAAACCGTGCCAGAGCTTGAAGGACAGCCCCATGGCGCTGCCTGCTTCTTTCCGGACTAGTGGTGTCCACCTGACGCAAGGGTCCCGGTCTGCCGCCGGTGCGCCATCGGTTGCTCTGACGAAGGTAGGGGGGGTATGAGGGGTGGAGTTGCCGTTCGCTGCACATGCGCAGAAACCCTGTGCGGTTTCGGCGTCATCGACGTGAAGGGAGGGTTGCGGGAGCTCGCTGCGCAGTGCAGCAAGGTCCGCAATACATAGGCAAGCGGCCGCGAACACCCTCCAGATGGAAGCTGATGTGCCCAGGCCCCAGTGCACTTTCTTCGGCCTCACTGTTCTGCGCACTATCGCGCAGGGCCCAAAGTTGACACTCGAACTGAAAGTTGTGAGCGACTATCGTTGAGGCGGATGCGGTTTTTCAGTGGTGGAAAACGCTTAGGCCAAATCGCCGCATCGCAATAGGCAAAGTCATGGTAATTACTGGTAAACAGTCTGACTACGTGATGAATTTGACGCGACGAGCGTTGGATCCAGAGAATATCGTTTCTGGCCGCTGTTTCTTGTGCGGAGGCCCACCGACAAAGGGCAAGGGAGAACATGTTTTCCCAAGGTGGTTGCAGAACCGTTTCGACCTCTGGGATCAAAAATTGACGCTACTGAACGGAACACGCATACCCTATCGCGACATCCGAGTTCCGGCCTGCGAGGATTGTAATAGCCGAGTTCTTGGGAAGACAGAAACCTATGTCTCCAAGCTTCAAGGTTCCGCCGTATCCGACTGGTCCCACGAGCATAGCTTCGAAGTGGGGCGTTGGCTTTCAAAAATCCTGATCGGTATCTTAATCAAAGAAGCAAGCCTCCTGCACGACAGGAGGAACCCGGAACTCGGAATGATCTTCCCACCGGAAGGAGTTGACGAACTTGTGTTGATGCACCTGTTGGTCCAGTCTTGGCGCAAAATCGTTCGTTTCCGATCGCTTCACGCGGATCACCCATTCACGTTGTATATCTACCAAATCGAGAAAGACGACGACTTTTCAGATTTCAACCTATCGACCAACCTATTTGGAAAATCGCTTTGCATAAGATTCGGAGAATTGGGCTTTGCCTTTGTCGCCGATGGCGGCCTTCAGCACGAAATGGCTGAACTCGGCCCTTATGCTCTTGGGTTCAAAAAGCTGCATCCGGTTCAGTTCGATGAACTGGCAGCACGGGTCCATTACCAATCCGCACTGCGAGACGCTACGCACCTTTACGTTCACTTCGAAAGTCTAGAAAGCTTCGATTTTAGTCAGATAGAGGTCACTCCTTATACCAGAAATAAATTGGAAGATGGTTCGGATCGGTTTTTTCGGGAATGGTCGCTGAGCGAATTGGGCTTGGTGCTGAAGAAATATCAAGTTCATGGTTGGAACTACCTTATCGATGATACTGGCGAAGCCACTTATACATTCTTGGTAGGCGAGAACGGCACTAAACAAGACTTCCCTGCCGGGAGCTTTTCAAAATGAACTGACCAAGCAAATTCGCAAGAATAGGCAAGAGTGGCTGCCGCGACCAACAGTCAAGTCAACGTTGGGCCGGTCCGCTCCATGTCCGCTCCCACAGCTGCTCCGGACATTTTCAGAGTTCAATATGAAAGTCCGCTCCGGGCCGGGCACGTTGCTGCAACTCCGAAATGCTTCAGCTCACTGCGACATGCCTGAATGTAACTTATGGCCTCCCAGCCGCCTTCTGATAATTTCGGTCAGATATACCGGCCCCGCCTCTGCCACCCCGCGTCCATCGGCAACCTTGGGGTCGGTGCGGCACACCGGCGATCCGGCCCTCAGGTCGGGCGGTCGAACAACCTTTCCGTCCCGAACAGCCTTCCTGGCCCGGTGACCGGGGGGGACGCAGGGCAAAGCCGGGCCATGTGCCAGGCCAGCGCCTGATTGCTGCTGATCACGGGCACTCCCAACGCGTCCTCAAGGTCGGCGATGATATCGAGCGTGCGCAGGTTCGTGCAGGACAGGAAAACCGCGTCGACTCCCCCCTGTCGCCCCACGTGCAAGGCGGCCTCGCGGATCGAGGCGGGGTCGATCCGCGCCACCCGCGCCTCAACCTTTTCGCCAAAGGACAGGGTTGCAGGGACGGTGAACCCGCATGCCTCAAAGGCCTGCCGGATGGGTCGCGCCACCGTTTCGATGTAGGGTGACACGATCCCGACCGATCGGACCTTCAGCGCCTGCAACGCGGCGACAGAGGCGGTGAGGGGGTCGGTCACAGACCGCGTCCGGGTCGAATTGCTGACAAGGGCCGCGACCCGGCCCGCCCCGATCAGGGTCGTGCCCGATGTGCAGGCATATCCGACCACGTCAAAGTCGGCTGCCGGGGGCAAAAGGGACGCGGCCTGAGGCAGGTCAACCTCCATTTGGGCGATGGTGTCTGCTGTCAGCTCGGCCCCGGATGGAATGCGACTGATATGAAGGGCGGTGCCAGACAGGGGGAAAAGGCGGCGAAAATCATGCTCGATCGTCTCGTCGACCTGCAGCACGATCAGTCCCAGCGTCGCAGCACTGCCGATGGGACCGGTCAGCCGGTAGGGAAAGCCGGTCATGTCGCAAGCTCTGGCAGCAGGGCCGGGGCGCGGCTGGACAAAAGCTCTGGCCCGGTGTCGCGCAGGACAATGTTTTCCTCGTGCACGATGATCCGGCCGGGCGCGATCTCAACCCCCGGTTCCAGTGTCAGCACCATGCCGGCACGCAATGGTGTTTCGTCCTTTGCGGTCAGTGAGGGCCATTCGGTCAGCGACAGCCCCAGTCCGTGACCCAGCCGACCGCCGCCCGGCGTCATGGCACGGTTCCGCAAGGCAGTGGTCAGCCGGGCGTGAAGGTCGCGTGCCGTGATCCCGGGGCGAAGCGTTTCGAGCACCTCTGTCGTGGCATCGTGCAGGGCGGCATGGGCGCGGGCGGTGTCATCGGCGGGTGGCCCGACCGAGTAGTTGCGGTCGAAGTCGCAGAAATATCCGTCCCGCACCGCCCCTGTGTCCAGCATCAACAGGTCTCCGCGCTGCAAGGGCCGGGCATCGGCGGGCGAGATGACATCGCCGTAGCCCCCCGGACCCGCACCGCCCGCAACGTAGCTGACCCAGTCCGCCCCCTCCTGCAAGAGCGCGATCTGAAAGTCGCGAAAGACCTGATCGAGGGGGGTTCCGGCCCGGGCAAACTCGGGCACCCGTGCAAAGGCCGCGTCTGCGCTGCGGCAGATGGCGCGGATCTTGTCGACCTCGGCCTCTGACTTGATCTCGCGGACCCGCTGGACCACCCCTGTGGCGTCCACCATCTGGCGGGTGCCAAGGGCGGTAACCAGCCGGGCATAGTCGGCCATGGGCATTCGCACATGTGTCTCAAGGCCCATTGGCGAGCCGATCTGGCCATTGCCGGGCACCACCGACGCCAGCGTGCCGGCCAGCAGGCTGATCCCGTCATCAAAGGGATCGGGCGCGTCCCATGTTCGGATATCGGCCAGCCAGGTCCGGCCCATCAGGTCCGCCCCGATGCCGGGGATCACCGCGATAGGCGGGGCCATGGCCGGTATCACGATGAACCATGGCCGCGCAGGGCTTTCCCAAAAGCGGGTCAGAAATCCGGTGACATAAAAGACATCCGGCGGGGTCGTCAGGAGCAGGGCGTCGATCTGGCTGTCCTGCATGCCAGATTGCAGCGCCCGGATGCGGCGCTGGTATTCGGCGGCTGGAAAGATCAGCGAACCGTCAGGCATCCTCTGGCCCCTCGCTCAGGATGGCCATGACACGGGCGTCGAGGCCGATGCCGGACACAAGGCCGGCCAGGCCCGCAAGCAGGGCGCAAAGGCCCGCCCCGCCCGAAGGGGTCGTGGCCAGGCCGTGGCGGGCCAAAAGGGCAACGCCCTCCGCCGCCTCGTCCTCGGTGATGGTGGCAAAGACATCGGCATCCCGGGACAGGCCGGCCAACGCGATCATCGACGGGGTCTTGCAGTCCAGCCGACCCATCGAGGAGACCGGCCCTTGGGTCGTGACCAACCGGCCCGCGCGGATGCTGTCAAACAGGGCAGGGGCCGCGTCAGGCTCGACCACGATGATCGTGGGGGCGGTGCCCCAGACCGCGCGGGCATGTGCGGCGACGGCGGCGGCAAGGCCGCCGACACCGGCCTGCAACAGGATATGGGTGGGGGAAGGCCCGATCTGTTCGGCAGCCTCGGCGGCCAGCTGCAAATAGCCTTCCATCACCCGGTAGGGAGGATCAGTGTAGCCGGGCCAGGAGCTGTCCGACAGAAGGGTCGCCCCTTCGGCCTTGGTGGCGGCTTCGGCGGCGGCCATGCTTTCCTCGTAGTTCGCCCCAGATCGGACGACAGTCGCGCCTTTGGCCCTGAGCCGCGTTGCAAAAGCCTCGGGCACAGTGTCGGCGATGTAGATCGTGGCCTCTGCCCCGAACAGATGGGCGCCGGCGGCGACGGACAGGCCGTGGTTTCCGGCGCTGGCCGTGATGTAGCGGCGTCCGACAAGGGCACGGTCCCAGGCCCCGTCCTTCACCACCTGCGCCGCGTCATGGGCAATGGCATAAGCCGCGCCGAGGGCCTTGAAGCTGCCAAGACCCATCCGCTCCCTTTCGTCCTTGACCAGCAACTGGCCAACGCCCGCCACCTTTGCTAGCTCTGGCAGATCAAGGAGCGGTGTCGCGTCATGCGCAGGGCAAAGCGACAAAAGCCGCGCCACGGCGGTAGGGTCGTCCTGCGGCCCGATCGACGGATCGGGAAGGCCGGTCCCAGTGTAGGGATTGGGTTGGATCACGGGCATGGTCAGGCCTCCTTTGCAGGAGTGCTAGCAGTTTGGTCTTGCAGACTCAAAGGGGTCGGACCTGTTCCTGCCATCTGGCGCAGGGCGGCGACCATTTCGTCGATGCAGGTGGTATCAGTGAACCGGTCTTCGGGCGGGGCAAAGCCCATGGTGACAAACCTCGGGTCCGCTTGCTGTGATCCACTGCACGATGCATGAACGGCGCGGAGACCTGACCCTGCAATCGCCCTCAGGTTTGCAACCGTGACCCCGCTTCCGGCCATGATGGTGAGGTCTGTCCCGGCAGCCCGTTGCATCGCCGTGAGGACGGTCACACCGTCAGGCGCGGTCCGGGCGCCGCCCGAACTCAGGACCGTATCAAACCCAAGGGCAATAGCGTCGGCCACCGCAGCGACCGGGTCGGCCAGAGTGTCAACGACACGGTGCAACGTCGCACCCATCGGGCCCGCCGCCCCTCGCAGCCGGGACAGGGCAGCAAGGTCGAGCCGACCTTCGGCGGTCGCAGCCCCAAGGACGACGCCGTCCAGTCCGGCATCGCGCACGGCGGCAATGTCCTGGTAGCATACCTCCAGTTCATCCTCGCAAAAGACGAAAGTGCCGGACCGGGGGCGGATCATCACCCGCACCGGCCGGTCGATGCGGGCCGCGGAGCGGATCAATCCCAATGACGGGGTCAGGCCACCAAGGGACAGGGCGGAACAAAGCTCGATCCGGTCGACCCCGGCGCGATCGGCGGCGCGCAGGCCTTCGAGGGTATCGACACAAACCTCGAACAGCAGATCAGGCATGGGGGACGGTGTCGGTAAGACGGCCCGTCATGGCATAGGTCCCGTCCAGCATCAGCGTGTCGGACAGGCTTCGCCCGACAGGCGAGGCAAGGGCATCTGCCCCGATCAGCCGGGCCGGGACCGTGATCGCCATCCTGAGCGCTTCGGCAGGTGCTATGCCAATCACGTTGATCAGCCGCTGGACCCCTTCGGCCATGGTGACATGGGCGCCCGCAAGACTGCCTTCGGCATTGATCAGGCGGCCTTCACTGAGGCTGATTTCCTGACCGTAAAGCTCAAACCGGTCCGGCCCGCCCACCGTGGGCATGGCGTCGGAGACCAGGAACATGTGGTCGGCCACCGGCCGGGCGCGGATGGACAGGGCCAGCATATCGTCATGGACGTGGTGGCCGTCGCAGATAAACCCAAGATAGGCGTCCGAATTGATCGCAGCCCCCACCGCACCCGGCGCGCGGTTCAGCATTGGCGGCATGGCATTGTGCAGATGGGTGACCGAGCGTGCCCCTTCGGCGAGTGCGGCCTTCATCTGGTCGTTGGTCGCATCGGTATGGCCAAGCGACACCACGGCCCCCATGCGGACGAGGCTGGCGATCTGGCCGGGGGCCACGGCCTCGGGGGCGAGGGTGATAAGGACAGGCACCCCGGCGGCGCGCAGCCTGCCCACAACGTCCATTGTGCGGCTGTCCAGAGGGCGGATGAAATCGGCGCAATGGGTGCCTTTGCGGGCCAGCGCGATATGCGGCCCCTCGATGTGCAGCCCCAGAACGCCGGGCGTCGGCCATAGGTCCATGACCGCGTCGGCGGCGGCATCCAGAACCTCTGGCCGGTCGGTGATCACAGTGGGCAGCAACGCCATGGTCCCATAGCGGCGATGTGCGGTCAGGATCGTGCGGATCCCTGCCGGGGTCGGCTGATAGTTCAGAAGCGCCCCACCGCCGCCGTTGACCTGAAGGTCAACAAACCCGGGCGTAAGGGTGCCGCAGACTTGCTGCTGTCGGTCCTTGCTTGGCACCGTGGTGCGCGGAGCAATCCTGACGGTCTGCCCATCTTCGACAAGGAGGGCTGCGTCGCTTAGCAGGGTCTCGCCATCAAAAAGCTGATCGGGGCAAAGCCAGTATCGCGACGGGCCGGTCAGGACGGAAGGTTCAGTCATCAACACTCTCCCGATAGGCGGCAAAGGCTGCCCCTCTTGCTCCGCTGCTATCGCCGCCCTGCGCCAGTGCCAGGCGGGGGGCCGGTTTGCCAAGGACAAGGGCCTTGTCCAGATACCTCTCCAGATCCGGGACGAGGTCCGGGATATGGGTCAGGCCCCCCGCCAGTACGACGATATCGGGGTCTACAACAAGGGTCAGCGTGTGCAGAAGTTCGGCCGTCATCTGGCACCAGATATCCCAGACCTTCGCGGCCTCGCTATCCGTTCCGCGGCTGGCCCCGATGGCCTCTGGGGTCCAATCCTGCCCTGTCACTGTCTTGGCGAGCCGGGACAGGCCAGGGCCTGCGACATAGGTTTCAAAGCAGCCCATGCGCCCGCATCCGCATTGCCGGACAGGTAAGGCGTATTCCTGAACCAGATGGGCCGGGGCGGCGAAATGTCCGAACTCGCCGCCCACGCCCAAGGGGCCGGGCAACAGGATGCTGTCAAAGGCGATCCCGCCGCCGACGCCGGTTCCTAGGATCAGCGACACGACACAGCGATGCCCGTGGCCTGCGCCAAAGACGGCTTCGGACAGGGCCATGGCGCGGCAATCGTTCAGCCATGTGATTGGCCTGCCAAGGGCTGCGGCCACGTCGCGCGGCAGGGGGCGGCCGGTGGCCGACAGGTTGGCGGTGATGGCAAGTCCCGTCCGGGGGTCTACCAGCCCGGCGGCCCCGATGCCGATGGGCAAAGGGTGGCCCGCTTCTGCATCCATCCAGCGGGCCTGATCGGCAATTGCGGTGACAAGGGCCTCATAGTCCTGCGGCGTCGGGACGCGATGGCGGGCTGCAAGGGTCCAGTCGGCGGCAAAGCCCTGAACCTCGATCTTGGTCCCGCCAATGTCGATCCCGGCGGCAATCATGCCGGGACCGGATGCAGCCGCACGCCAGAGACCACCCTGCTAAGCGTGCCCCGCCCTGCAAAGGGGTCGTCGACATTCAGGCCAAGGGTATCGGACCACAACACCCCGGCCACTTGGGCGGCGGCAATGCTGACAGGGGCGTGCCAGACCGGGCCATAGGGCATGGCAAAGTCGATGTCGCCCCCGGGACCGATGGTCCGGACCGTTGCGTCAGGGAACTGGCTGCGCAATTCCTCGACCAGATCGATTTCATAGGCAGCGGCATGCAAATCAGGCGAGGTGAAGAGGGTGATCTGTGTGCCATCTGTTACGAACGACTTGGGCCCGTGCCGAAACCCAAGGGTGCTGTCCCAAAGTGCGGGGATGCGGCCTGCCGAAAGCTCCATTACCTTCAGGGCGGCTTCGCGGGCGGCGAATGCCATTGGTCCTGTCCCAAGGTAGACCGCTCGGGCAGGTGGTGCGCCTGCGGTCGTCGCGTATCGGGGCAAGAGCGTGCCAAGCTGGTCTGCCAGGTGGGTCATCCGATGTTCGAAATCGGCCCGGTCCCCAAAGATTGACAGGGCCGTCAGCAGCATCGTCGAAAAGCTCGACGTCATCGCAAAGCCCGCATCATGCGTGGTTTCGGGCAAGACGATCGTCTTGCTGATGCTCGACGGGCTGGGCCGCTGGGCCAAAGCGCCGTCGGCGTTGCAGGTTATGTGCAAACGGGGGGCCGAGGGTGCCAGAGCGTCCAGTGCGTCAAGGGTTCCGACGCTTTCTGTGCTGTCCCCGGACCGACCGAAACTGACGACAAGCGGGGAGGTGCCCTGAAGGTAGGCCTGGGGCCGGCTGACCAGATCCGTACTTGGCACGGAGCGCAGCCTGACAGGGCTGTCGGTCAGCCCAGCCTCAAGAATGTCGCCGATATAGGCCGATGTGCCCGCACCGCAGAACCAGACCTCGCGGATCGGCAGGCTGTCGACCCAGAGGCGGTAGGGCGCGGGGTCAAATTGCTGGCCCCACTCCCTCCAGATTTCGGGCTGGGCGTTCAGTTCCCGCCAGGTGGCCCAGGTGTTGAGGCTGTCGGTCATGTTGTCTGCGTCACCTTGGACAAGGCCTTGGGGCTGTCGGGGTCATGCCCCAGCGCAAGGGCGGTGGCAAGGATGACGGGATAGACCAGCGCCAGCAGGTAGGCGGCAGCGGCGGCCGGGGTCAATGGACCAACGCCAAGGTCCGACGGGCTGATCCGCCAGACATCGCATCCCGTCGCCTTCAGCCGTGTTTCAGCCTGATCGAGGCTGTCGCGGGCAATTTCGGCCCCTGTATCAAGGATCAGGACCATCATAGGGTTCGTGGCAAGCTGCAGGGGGCCGTGGATGACCTCAGACGCGCTGTAGGCCTCGGCATGCAGGGCGCAGCATTCCTTGAGCTTGAGGGCGGTTTCCTGCGCGGCGCCATAGCCGGTATCCCGCCCGATGACGTAGACATGGCGGGCGCGCAACAGGGCGGCGCGCAGCTGATCTGCCTTGGGATGCGCCGACGGTGCCCCGTCAAGGGCGGCAACGGAAGCCCGCGTGCGCGCGGCATAGGCCGGGACCAACGCCGAAATCAGCGCCATCCCTGCCGCGATCGATCCAATGACTGACTTGGTAGCTGGGACGGCCAGCTCTGGCCCTGCACCGATGGGGATTGTCACCTGCGCGGCCCCCTCGACCGGCGAGGCAGGTGTGTTGGTGATCGCCAGCACCGCCGCCCCTGCCGACCGGGCGCCTTTGGCCGAGCGGACAAGGTCCTCGCTTGCCCCGGATTGCGAGACGACAAGGGCTGCGGCCCCGTCAAGCTTTACCCCCGCGCCGATGGAAAAGACCGATGGAGGGAGGGAGGTGACCGGCAGGCCCAGCTCGCGCATCAGCTCATAGCTCAGGATATTGGCCGCCGCGTCCGACGACCCGCGGGCAATCGTATAGATCGCATTGATCCCCGACAGGTTCAGCGGGGCGAGCACGTCGGCAAGGTCTTTGGCGGCGGTGGCGCAAAACACGCCGAGCGCCTCTGCGCTTTCGCTTGCCATGAGGTGGCCGGGGCGCTTGGAGGTGGTCATCATCCCCGCAGCCCAAATCCGTCGAACTCGGCCCAGGTGGCCCGAAGGTCAACCATGCCGCCATTTATCCGCGCCTCGTCCAGCGCCATCGCGACAAGCCCAGCTTCGAGCGCATCGACAACACCAACCGGCAGGCTGTCGGTCTCGCCCCGCAGGAAGGCCGCGATATCGGCGACCATCATGTGATCGGCCCCGTAGTGGGCGGACATCCGGGCCGGGTCGCCCTTGGTATAATCGTGATCGGCCAGGATCGTCCCGTCCCGCGCCGTCGCCTTGAGATAGCCGCGCACAAAATCGCCCTCTGCCATCCCCTTGGCGCCCATGATGCAAAACCGGCGGTGTTCGTCGGGCACATTGAGGTTGGTGTGAAACGCGAGGCTGGCCCCGGTTTCATAGTGCAGGATCGCGGTCTGGTAATCGATGATGTCGCCGTCCGAGTGGAACGGATCGTCCACGCTTTCCCAGACCGAAGGCTTGCGGTGCATGATCTCCATCTCGGTGTTTGAGGTGGGGGCATGTTCAGGGACAAAGCTCTTGCGCCCCCCAAAGCTTGCGACCCGGTCGGGGCGCGAGCCTGTGACCATGTTGTAGACATCCAGATCGTGGCAGCACTTTTCCAACATGAAGCCACCGCTCCACCGTACCATTCGGCGCCAGTCACGCATGAAGAAGGCACCGTGATAGGGGCCGATATGTTCGTTCGCCTCAAGCGACACGATGGGGCCAATGGCGCCCAGAACCGCCCGCAGGTCGACCATGTGCTGTGAATAGCGCAGAACAAGGCCGACCATGACCTGATTGGTGCCATGTTCTGCCAGAAGGGCGGCCAGTTCCATCGTCTCTTCGTGGGTCACCACGACCGGCTTTTCGGTAAAGATGCGGACACCTGCGGCAAGACCTGCCTTGATATGGTCAAGGTGGAACGCATTGGGCGAGCCGACGAAAAAAAGGTCGGGCTTGGTCTTTTCCAACATCTCCTCGACCCCGTCATAGCGGGGAACATCCTCCCCGATCCGGGCAAGGTGGGTAGGTTGGGGGTCAAAGTAGCCCACAAATTCGATCTCGGGCATCGCCTCTTTCAGCAAGGACAGGACGTGCCCGGCGCGCAGTCCGATACCGGCGGTGACAACCTTGATCTCAGGCCACCAGTCCGGGGGCGGCCTGACGGCGCATGACCCGGCCTTCGGCGTCGAAGACATGGCAGGCGGCAGGATCGACGGTCAGGTGGACGGTTTCGCCCTCGCTCACCGGGGCATTGCCTGACAGCGAGGCGCGGAAGGCGGTCCCCTCGCCGATTGAACCATAGGTGATCGAGGCCCCGCCCAACCGTTCCAGGACGCGGATCGACACCTCAAGCCCCTCAGTGCCCAGATCAACATCCTCGGGGCGGATGCCGACCTCGACCTGGCTGCCGACATGGGCGGCGGTGGCCTCGACCGGGATGGTCATCGTATGGCCTCCGGCCAATGCAACCACCGGGCCGTCAGGGGTCATTTCCTTGATGGTGCCGGGAACAAGGTTCATGTTGGGCTGCCCGATAAAGCTGGCCACGAATTTCGTGGCAGGGTGGTGGTATAGTTCCATCGGCGTGCCGAATTGTTCGACCTTACCGCCGTTCAGCACAACGATCCGGTCGGCCATTGTCATCGCCTCAACCTGATCGTGGGTGACATAGACCATGGTGGCGTCCAGCTCGCGGTGCAGTTGCGACAGCTCGACCCGCATGTCGCCCCGCAGGGCGGCGTCGAGGTTCGACAACGGTTCGTCGAACAGGAAGACCCTGGGGTTGCGCACGATGCTGCGCCCGATGGCGACCCGCTGGCGCTGCCCGCCGGAAAGTTGGCCGGGCTTCAGTTTCAGCTTGTCCGTCAACTGCAGGATCTCGGCGGCCTTTGCGACGCGGGCGTTCAACTCGGTCGGTTGCAACTTTTGCACCCGCAGGGGGAAGGCGATGTTCTCGAACACGGTGAGGTGCGGATAAAGCGCGTAGGACTGGAACACCATCGAGATGCCCCTGTCGACGGGATGGGCGGTGCTGACGTCTTGTCCGTCGATCACGATCTTGCCGCTTGTCGCCTCTTCCAGCCCGGCGATGATGCGCAAAAGGGTGGACTTGCCGCAGCCGGAGGGGCCGACGAAGACTACGAATTCCCTGTCCCGGATGGCAAGATCAATGTCGTGGAGCACTTTGGCCGTTCCAAAGGACTTGTTGATAGCTTTCAGGTCGAGCGTCGCCATGACGAACGTATCCTTTCGACAAAGATCGTGAGGGAAAAGGGGGTGCGGGTGGCCGCAAGGGCCGCCACCCGCGAAAAGGCCAACCGGCCCTTAGAGTGCGTCGTCCAGCTCTTCGCCGGCGATGGTCACCAGGTTGTCGACGGTATCATCCTGAAGGATGATGCCCTGCACCATGTTGGTGAACACCGACTGAAGCGACTTGAAGTCTTCGACCAGCGGCTCGGGGCCGCCGGTGGCGATGCCCTGCACAAAGTTCGGCCAGACGTCGCCCTGGGTGTAGTAGGGGTCCGCCACGCCCATCGCGACGTAGTCAAGGATGGGTGTCAGGCCCCAGGAGGAGTCCAGATCGTACTGGCTGTCGCCCGAGGTGATGCGCTGGGCCAGTTCCTGGGCCAGTTCCTCGTGTCCCGAGCCTTTGAACACCACGATGGAGTCGGTGATCAGGATCGTGCCGCTTTCGCCCGAGGGGCCATGCGGGACGGGGGCCACCAACTGGTTGATGCTTTCGTTATGCTGACCGTAGCCCCAGGGCCCGGACACATACATGGCGATCTGGCCGTCGTTGAACAGGTCCTTGAGCTGGTCACGCTCCCATGCGGTGGGGCCGTCCTGCGCCACAGCGACGAGGCTGCCGTAGAATTCCAGCGTTTCGCGGGTCTGCTGGCTGTCGAGCATGTTCTCGCCGGTTGCCGGGTCGATCACCACACCACCGTTCGAGTAGAGGTAGTTCAGGAACTGGTGCATCGTGTTGTCAAAGTCTTTGCCGGCAAGGCCGACGCCTGCGGCATCGGTGTTGTCGACCACACCCTGCGCCATGGCATACATGTCGTCCCAGGTGGCGGGCGCTTCACAGGCTTGGCCCGAGGCTTCGACGATATCGCAGTTGATGTAGAGCGCCTTGGTCGAGAAGGCATGGGGATAGCCCCAGGTGGTGCCTTCGACGGTCACGGTGTTCAGCACCCCGGGCTGATACATGGTGTTGGGGTCGATCTCGGCGGGCACGATCAGGCCGTTGTTGGCCAGCTGGCGCAGGGTCCGGCTGCCCATGTAGGCGATGGAGGGCGGGTCGCCTGCGGCGGCCAGCGTCAGCGACTTGTCCTGGCAGGTGCCCCACGGCACAGCCTCAAGGTTGACGGTGACACCGTCGTGGTCTGCCACGAACTGGTCGACCACGGCTTGGTCCGCGGCGCGGACTTCACCACCGCACATGATAAAGTGCAGCTCGGTCGCGTGGCCTTCGGCCTGTGCCGAGATGGCGGTGCCGGTCAGCAGCACGGCGCCCAGAGTAAGTTTGGTAAGTTGCATTTGGATCGTCTCCCTTTTGGTTTTGCTAAGTTTATTCTTTGACTGCGCCGGCGGTGAGCCCGGCGACAAGGTACTTCTGAAGGAACAGGAAGATCACCATGACAGGCAGGACACCCACCAAGGCAGCGGCCATCATCTCGTTCCAGGTCACCGACTGATAGCCGATGAATTCGTAAAGTCCGGCTGGCAGAGGTTGCAGTTCGCGCTGTTGGTTGAACGTAATGGCGAACAGGAATTGTTGGGCATAGGCGCCGATGAACACGGCCACTCCGACCACGATCAGCCCGGGCACGGCAAGCGGCAGGACAACCCGGCGCAGGGTGTACATCCGCGACGCCCCGTCGACATAGGCCGCCTCTTCCAGCTCGCGCGGGATCTTTTCGAGGTACGACCGCAGAAGCCAGATGCCCGTCGGGATCAGGAAGGCCACCCCGGGCACGATCATCGCCCAATAGGTGTTCAACAGGCCAAGGGTCCGCAGAACCCGGTAAAGCGGGATCAGAAGCACCGCGCCAGTGAACATGTTGACGCCCAGAAAGATCGCCAGCGACGCGCTCTTGAACGGAAAATCAAGCCGGGCGTAGGCGTAGGCCGCCGGGACCACAAAGACCATGGTGATCGCCGTGACCGATGTGGCGATAAAGATGGAGTTCAGGATGTAGCGCCCCAGCAGCGGCACCGTCACCCACATCTGCGAGTAGGCGTCAAAACTGAAATCGTCGGACCAGAATTGATAGGGGCTGCGGAAGAGATGCTCCAGCGGGCGCAGGCTGGTCATGAACATCTCGAAGAACGGCAGCAGGATGAAGATCAGAAAGATGGTGATGGCAAAGTAGATGCCTGCCATCTGCAGTTTGGTGTACCGGTCCATCATTTCACTTCACCCCGTAGTGCTTGTTCACCTTGTTCAGGAAGAACAGGTAGAAAAGTGAGAAGGTCGCCAGAAGCGCCACGATCACCACCGCCCGGGCCGCGCCTTCGCCGAACTTGAAGTTGCCGATGGCCGTCTTGTAGGTGTCCACGATCAGAGTCGTGGTCGCGCTGCGCGGTCCGCCTTCGGTCAGGATCCAGATGATTTCAAAGCTGTTGAAGGTCCAAATCGCGGACAATAGCGCCATGGAGACGATGACGGGCATGATCTGCGGGATGGTGATCCGCCGGAACCGATACCACCGGCCCGCCCCGTCAACCCATGCTGCCTCGTAAAGATCGCGGCTGACGCCCTGCATAGCCGCCAAAAAGAACAGGGTGACCATGGGCGTTCCGACCCAGACATCCGTCACGATGGCCGAATAGAAGGCCGAGTTCTTGTAGGCGAGGAATTCAAATGGCCCGTCCGTCAGGCCGATGGCCTGCGCGGTGCCGGACAGGATCCCGAAGTATCCGTTGTAAAGCCACAACCAGCCGATACATCCGATCGCAATCGGGATGACCCACGGCGGCATGACCAGAACCCGAAACAGCCCCCGGCCCGGCACGGCCGCGTTCAGCAAAACTGCTCCGATCAACCCAAGGATCAATTTGAGGCTGACCGACAGGAACATCCAGTAGAAGGTTCTGATGATCGTGTCGTGAAATTTGCGGCTCTCGAGCAGGTCCTGGTAGTTGGCAAGGCCGACGTAGTGTTCGCCCCCCAGATCGGCCTCCATGAACGACAGGCGGATCGTCTCGGCCAGCGGCCACGCAACGATGACGGCGATGAACAACATGGCCGGGGCGACCAGCAGCCAGGCGAACCACGCCTCGGGCAGAACCTTGCGTCGGCTCCCCTCAATGGCACGCGCGGCGTCGGTCAGGTCCGTCATCTCAGCCAAGTTGCAGCCCCCCTGGTCAGCATCGCCGCAGCGGCGAATCGATCAACTTTCCTGACCATACCAAACGCGAATATAAATGCTACCAATATAATACCACATGGGTGGTAATTGGGTTTGAGTTTCTCAAGACTCTATTTTATAAGGGCATATGAGGTGCGTGACGTCGGGCGTGAAGGGATTGGTATTATAATGCAATACCAAAAAGATGGGGCTGATACAGTGGCCGGGACTCAGGTGGAGGAGGGGGCCAGGGCAGGTTCCGCAAAACATCTCTTTGCGCCGGCCAACTGGTTCAAGCCGGGTCGCGGCCCGCGTTACCTGCAGCTTCACCGTCATATCAGCGCGGCGATCCTGTCGGGCGATCTGGCCCCTGGCGACCACCTGCCACCCGAGCGTGATCTGGCGGAAATGGCGGACATCAGCCGCGTCACTGTCCGCAAGTCTGTGGCGCAACTGGTGACCGACGGGCTGATCGAACAGCGGCAAGGCGTCGGATCGTTCGTGCGTGGACCCACGGCGCGGTTGCAGCAGTCGCTGTCGTCGCTGGTGTCCTTTACCGAGAACATGGCCAACCGCGGCATGACTTCCAGCAGCGAAATCCTGACCCGGGGCCTATTCGTGCCCAGTCATGCCGAGCTTTTGACACTGGGTCTGTCGGCGGGTGACCGTGTCGCCCGCATCCGGCGCCTGCGCAGTGCCGACGGAATGCCTGTCGCCCTCGAACAATCGGCCCTTCCGCGCGATATCCTGCCCGATCCCGAACGGGTGGGCACATCGCTATATCAGCTCTTGCGCGAAAACGGTCAGGCCCCGACCCGGGCGATCCAGCGTGTCACCGCGGCCAATATCACGGGCGAGGATGCCGCCCTTCTGAAGCTGCCCGAAGGGACCGCCGTCCTGCGGATCGAACGGACGGGGTATAGCGCCACAGGCCGACCGATCGAGTTTACGGGCGGCTTCTACCGGTCCGACATTTATGATTTTGTATCGGAGCTGCGCCCCGAATGACCCTGACCTTTACGTGCCGGATTTCTGGCCCAAACCTTTTGTGCCGCCTCACCGTTGACCGGATCATGAAAGCGCCGGTGCTGTGCTGTTCGGGCATGGCCCCCTTGACTGTCACCGACGGGGGAGAGTGGCTGTACGGGCTGGGCAGCTACATCGAAATTCAGCTTCCCGATCTGGCGCCCGGGCAGGCCCATGACCTGATTCTTGCCTATGAAGGGGGCTACAAGCCCGAAAACCGGGCCTGGATGCCGATGGGGGCCTACCTGCGTACCGACGACGGCTGCCTGCCCTTGCCAGCCCTGAAGCTTGGGGCCCGGCCCGAAGTGATCCCGGAGGGCCCGCCCCCTGACGGGCTTGGCCTCTTGCCCGAACCTCAGGCCTGGACACCCGGCTCTGGAGTCGTCGTGGCCCACGGGTTTTCCGTTTCGGACCCCGGTTTTGCGACGGTCGAGGCTTTGACAGGGCGCCTTGGGCTGGGGCCCTTCCTGTCCGAAACCGGCCTGCCTGTTGTCCTGCAGGACAGCGACCTGCCCGACGAAGCCTATCAACTGGACATCACGACCGATCGGGTGATCCTGTCGTCAGGATCGGCCAGGGGTCGGTTCTACGGGGCCATCAGCCTCTTGATGCTGCTGCACACCCACCAAGGCCGCCTTCCGTGCGGACGGATCAAGGATGCCCCCCGCTTTGGCTGGCGCGGGCAGCATCTGGACTGTGCCCGGCATTTTTACGACCCCCAGTCCATTCACGACCTGCTTGACCTGATGGCCCTGCTGAAACTCAACCGCTTTCACTGGCATTTTGCCGATGACGAGGCGTTTCGCCTTGAAATCGACAGCCTGCCAGAGTTGTGGCAAAACACGGCGCTGCGCGGCGAGGGGCATCTGATCCCGGCCGTCTTCTCGGGCGGGGTCGAGGCGGGGGGCAGCTATTCCAAGGCCGATGCAGCAGCCCTCGTCGCGCATGGTCGGGAGCTGTTCATCGAGATCATGCCCGAGATCGAGGTCCCGGCCCATGCGTTGGCGCTGGCCAAGGTCTTTCCCGATGTGCTGGACCCCGAGGATACAGGCACTGAGCACAGCGTGCAGGGCTATCCCCACAATGTCACCAACCCCGCGATGCCCAAGACGTGGGAAGTGCTGACGGCCCTGGCGACAGAGGTGGGGGCGCTGTTCCCCTTTGGCGTCCTTCACCTTGGGGGTGACGAGTTGCCAGAAGACACCTGGATGGGGTCTGCCCGGGCCAGGGAGCTGATGGCGGGTGAAGGGCTGTCCACAACCCACGACCTGCAAGGCTGGACCATGGCGCGACTGGCGGAAACCGTGGTCTCCAACGGCCAGCGCCCCGCTGCCTGGGAAGAGGCGGCCCGGGGCTGCAATGGTGGTATCGGCCATGGCGCGATCCTGTTCAGCTGGACCGGGCAGGGGCCGGGGATCGCGGCGGCGCGGGCGGGCTACGATGTCGTCATGACGCCCGCACAACATGTCTACCTGGATATGGCCGCGACCGATGACCCGGATGACTGGGGGGCAAACTGGGCGGCCTATGTTAGCCTTGCCGATACCATCGCATGGGACCCGGTTCCGGCAGA
>Ga0209652_1000902_pt1 | contig 24954 bp, 20 predicted proteins | sample SaaInl74LU_5_DNA_FD_184641 | JGI IMG/M metagenome (GOLD analysis project Ga0209652, IMG submission 184641) | Marine microbial communities from expanding oxygen minimum zones in the Saanich Inlet - ESP_74LU_5_DNA (SPAdes) (version 2) | ecosystem: Environmental > Aquatic > Marine > Intertidal zone... | reverse complement strand
CTGCTGAGAGCGATGGCTTTACCTTCTTCCAGAGTACTGGAGAAAGCTCAAAACCTACCAGTCGGTCTAGAACACGTCGGGCTTGCTGAGCATTCACCAAATCGATGTTCACCGTTCTTGGTGATTCGATGGCCTTTAGGATTGCTTTTTTGGTGATTTCCGAGAAAACAATTCTTTTTACTTGTTGATCTTTCAGTTTAAGGGCCTCTTGAAGGTGCCAAGAAATTGCTTCTCCCTCGCGGTCCTCATCCGTTGCTAGCCAAATAACTTCTGCTTTTTTCGAAAGCGCTTGAAGCTCTTTTAATAATTTCTTTTTGTCTTCTGAGACTTCATAGACGGGTTTGAAATTATCTTCAATATCAATCGCTACACCTTTGCGGGGAAGGTCTCTAACATGACCATAACTGCTTTTAACAGTAAAGTCTTTTCCGAGATAACCTTCGATGGTTTTCGCTTTTGCAGGTGACTCAACAATCACTAAATTCTTTGACATGAACGCTTGTTTAAAGGGTAGAACAACAAAATCATTGATGGGTTTCATCGCCGATTATGGATTGTTGTCCGTTTGCAAAGTAAGTACATTCAATCCTTCAATTCCAAGTGTCAGGTAGTAATGACTTTGTAAATTCTTATAAAGAATTTGTTTTTGTAAGGCTGTCAAATTGTCACCTTGCTCTGTTTTCGCTAACTTTGTCTTCCTTAATTTTAGGATGATTGATATTAGTAGAAGACATGCTGCACGAAGGAAATAAAGTAATTGACGAGTCGCGACAAGGAGAGCCGATCATGGCGCCAAGGCCGAAATCGAAGAACGGTAGAAAGCTGTTTTTGGAGAGTTATGGCTGTCAAATGAATTTTGCCGACAGTGAGATTGTTGTATCTATTTTGTCGAAAGAAGGTTTTGAAACAACTCGTGTTTTAGAAGAAGCAGACGTAATTCTTTTAAATACCTGTTCGATTAGGGATAATGCAGAGCAAAAGGTGCGCAATAGATTGGTTCACTTTAAGAACTTAAAAAAGAACAAGCCTTCAATGGTGGTGGGCGTTCTAGGTTGTATGGCCGAGCGACTTCGAGACCAGCTTCTAGAAGAAGAACACCTGGTAGATATGGTGGTTGGCCCGGATGCCTACCGCGATTTACCCAACCTGATAGACGAGGTTTGGGGTGGACAAAAGGCGGTGAATGTGCTTTTATCTCGAGAAGAAACCTATGCTGAAATTAGTCCGCTTAGATTAGACAGCAACGGCGTTACTGCTTTTGTTTCGATCATGAGAGGTTGTGATAATATGTGTTCATTCTGCGTTGTTCCTTTCACAAGAGGAAGAGAGCGTTCTCGAGATCCCGAATCGATAGTAGCTGAATCGATAGATTTATTTGAAAGAGGATACCGTGAAGTCACCTTACTCGGTCAGAACGTGGATTCTTACAAATGGAACTTGAGCAGCAAGGGAGAAGTCAAGGATCCAGAAAAAGAAACCGTCAACTTTGCGCAGCTTTTGGAAAAAGTAGCTTTGGTTCATCCAGATTTAAGGGTGCGCTTCAGTACATCTCACCCCAAAGACATGACTGACGAAGTTTTGCATACCATTGCTAAGTACGAGAACATCTGCAATTACGTTCACTTGCCGGTTCAATCAGGTAATTCAGAAGTATTGAAGCGAATGAATCGCGGTTACACCCGTGAATGGTACCTCGATCGTATTGCCGCAATAAAGCGGATTATTCCAGACAGCACCATTTCAACCGATATCATTACTGGATTTTGTGGCGAGACCGAAGAACAACACCAAGACACCTTATCTTTAATGGAAGAAGTCTCTTATCAGATGTCGTACATGTTCAAGTATTCTGAACGACCAAGAACTTTGGCTGAAAGGAAATTTGAAGATGATGTTCCTGAAGAGGTGAAAAGCCGGCGCTTGGATGAAGTGATTGCTGTTCATTTGAGAATTGCTAAAAACGGAACTTCCTCGATGCTTGGGAGAACCTTTAAAGTACTTGTTGAGGGCGTTTCAAAAAAATCAGACCAGCATCATTATGGAAGGAATTCGCAGAACACCATCATGATTTTCCCCAAGGGAGATACTCAAAAGGGGCAATACGTTTATGTGCAAGCAATTTCGAACACCTCAGTAACGCTGATTGGTGAAGTAGTTCAAACTGAAGAAGGGTAAGTATGGATGTTCAAAGTATAAAACAGCGTTTCGGGATTATCGGAAACTCCGCCTTGTTAAACCGGGCGATTGATGTAGCGATGCAAGTTGCGCCAACGGAGATATCTGTGCTCATCAATGGGGAGAGTGGAACAGGAAAAGAGGTGATGCCCAAAATTATTCATCAACTCAGTGCAAGAAAACATGGAAGCTACATTGCGGTGAACTGCGGTGCCATTCCCGAAGGAACCATTGATTCGGAGCTTTTTGGTCATGAAAAGGGCTCGTTTACCGGAGCACATGAATCGCGAAAAGGATATTTTGAAGTGGCCAATGGCGGAACCATCTTTTTGGACGAAGTAGCTGAGCTTCCTTTACAAACCCAAGTTCGTTTGTTGCGGGTTTTGGAAACTGGAGAATTTATTCGGGTGGGCTCCTCAAAAGTAATTAAGACAGATGTCCGTGTAGTTGCAGCAACCAATGTGAATTTTGGAGATGCCATTCGGAACAACAAGTTTAGAGAAGACCTATTCTACAGGTTGAATCAGGTACCTATATATATGCCACCGCTCCGCGAGCGCTCGGAAGACATTCATTTGCTCTTCAGGAAATTCACCTATGACTTTTCTGAGAAGTACCATGTGCCGGCTTTAGAGTTAACAGCCGACGCGGTGGATCTTTTGGAGCATTACCGTTGGCCGGGAAATATTCGTCAACTAAAAAATATTTCAGAACAAATTTCTGTAATAGAACAGAACAGAAGGGTAGATTCAGAAACGCTGAGAGCTTATTTGCCTCATGCAGATTTCAAACAAACGCCAGCTGTTATTAGCGATAAGTCGAATAGCGGCGGAACTAATGATTTTACTGAGCGTGAAATTCTGTATAAGGTTTTGTTTGATATGAAGAGCGACCTAAATGATCTGAAGGATTTGGTTTTGAAGTTGATTCAGAACGACGGACATTTGGACGCTAGCGACAGTAATAGTGAGCTTTTGAAAAAGGTGTTTTATGATGATGGCGATGAACCGAATACGGATCAAAGCGGATTATTGCGTTTACCAGAGCGTACCCATAATCATAGCCCGAGTGAGGTTCATGTTAGCGAAGTGATGGAGGAGGTGGAAGAAACCTTGTCTTTGCAAGATACCGAGCGCGAATTGATTCGAAGAGCGCTAGTCAAACATAAGAACAAACGAAAGCATGCGGCGAAGGAACTGGGTATTTCTGAGCGAACACTTTATAGAAAGATCAAAGAATACAATCTTAAATGAGCCTTATGCGTTTGGAAAACATGTTATTGCATCGATGGTCTAAGTTGGTCTTATTTCTGGCCCTGATAAGTGTGTTTGCCGCTTGTGGCGTTTACAGTCCTTATGGCGCGCAGACTTCAGGGGCTCAAACCTTCTCTGTGGAATATTTTAAACCACAGACGCCCTTGGCTAGTCCGGAAATTGCACAGAACTTCACAGAGGCTTTAAAAGATTTGATCTTGCGACAGTCAACACTCAGTTTAGAAGAGCAGGATGGAGAGTTGCAGTATTCAGGAAGCATTACTGGTTATGCTGTTATCCCGGTAGGGGTTCAGGGTGATGAAGTGGCCAATGTGAATAGGTTAAGCATTACCGTGAAGGTGCGCTATGTGAACACGATAGAAAAGGAACTTGGTTTCGATCGCTCATTCACGAAGTTTGCGGATTATGATAGTTCTGAAGATTTGTTTTCCGTTGAAGCATCCTTGTTAGAAGATATCAATGACCAGCTCACACAGGACATTTTTAACGCTACTTTAGGTAATTGGTAATGAATAAAGATCAATTCTATACCTATTTAAAAGAGGGCGTTCAAGGAACGGCGGAAGAGCAGGAGGCTTTAAAAGAGATCCTTGCGAAGTATCCTTATTTTCAAAGTGCGCGTGTACTTTTGAGTAAGTCGAGTTATTTGTCTGGTCACCACGAGTTCGACCAGGTTCTTCAGCAGGCGGCCATTCATGTTGGCGACAGGTCGTATCTTTTTCATGAGCACACCAAAGAACTTTTGGCCAAATCGATAGCTGATGTTGAGCGTGAGATGGATGCCATGGAGGAGGTCGAAGCGGAGGAGCGTCTTGTAGATCAATTTGAGGAAGGAAGTGAAGCAGAGGTGGCGAGCGATTTGCTTCAAGAAGAAGAAAGTAGTGAATCCAAGAGTGAGTCTGATGCTGAGAAGGATCGGCTAGAGCATCATCAAGAAGAAGAAAAAGAAGACGAAGAAGTACTTGTAGACGAGCGCAGTGTTTCGAGAGAAGATAAGCGCAAGTTCGACGAAATGGACGAGTTAGGACAAGCGGTTTTACTTGGAGCCTTAAATAGCAGTATAGAGCAGGAGGTAAGCGTTCAAAATGAAACAAATGAAGCGGAAGAAAAACTTAGTGGAGTTGAAGTTGCTTCAGTTGGGCGGCTTGATGAAGAAGAAACAGCGGAAGAGCTTAGTGCATTTGCTTCGTGGGTTTATAAGCGCGCTATTGGGATGAATTACGGGGATGGACTTACAGAAGTGAAGTCCCGTAGTGAGGCGGAGCAACAAGGGCAAGGAGAAGAAAGCTTTCCTCAGCTCAAACTTGAGTCTTCAGACCCCATGTCTAAGGCTGAAATGATAGATCGATTCATTCAAAACGAGCCGAAAATCACTCCTCGCAGGGCCATGGATGTAGAAGCTCCAGAAGTAGTTGCGAAAGCACTGGTTCAAGACGAAGAATGGGTCACAGAAACCCTTGCGCAGGTTTATGCCAAACAAGGAAACCTCGGAAAAGCCCGAAAAGCCTACAAATTACTAGCTTTGAAATATCCAGAAAAAAGCGTTTACTTTGCAAACCAAATTAAAAAGCTGGGAAACCAGTCGAACAAATAAGTAATTTCATCGAAGATGGGCATTTTTTTAACCGTAGTTATTTTATTGGTATGCTTGTTATTAGCAGCCGTGATTTTGGTGCAGAACCCTAAAGGTGGTGGACTTGCCACAGGATTCCAGGGTGCGTCTCAGTTTGGAGGTGTTCAGAAAACCAATGATTTCTTAGAGAAGTCTACTTGGTATTTGGTGATTACATTGTTTGTGCTTTGTCTTGTTTCAGCAAGTGTTCTTTCTGGACAAGGAGAAGTAGATGGACAGTATCAAGAAGACACAACGATTTCAGCTCCTGCACCGTCGGTTGACGGCGGCGGAATAGAGCAGGAAGCGCCAGCAGAATAAGGAAGACACATCTTCCTGTCGAATGTCAGTATGTCACCACATGCTGACATTTTTTTTGCCCTAAACTGAAGTATTGTCGCGTTACTCCCACTAAACACCCCATGGCACAAATTATGAGGGTGGGGGCTCAGACAATAAAATTCATTATTAACCATAAAATTGTAAACCAATGTCAGTAAACGTAAAGCCCTTGGCGGATCGTGTTCTTGTGGAGCCAGCCTTAGCGGAAGAAACCACAGCTAGCGGAATCATCATCCCGGATTCAGCAAAAGAAAAGCCACAACGTGGAAAGGTTATCGCAGTAGGCGCTGGGAAACCAGACGAACCGATGACGGTAAAGGTTGGTGACACCATTTTATACGGCAAATATTCAGGCACTGAGTTAAGTATCGAAGGAAGTGATTACTTGATCATGCGCGAGTCGGATATTTTCGCCATTGTTTAATTCTCCCATTAACAAACGAACAAAAATATAATCATGTCAAAAGAAATTTCATTTGATATTGAAGCACGCAATGCACTGAAAGCCGGTGTAGATGCCTTGGCCAATGCTGTTAAAGTAACCTTAGGGCCAAAAGGACGAAATGTAGTAATCGAGAGAAAATTTGGAGCGCCAACCATTACTAAGGATGGTGTTTCGGTAGCTAAAGAAATTGAGCTTAAAGATCCTGTTCAGAACATGGGAGCTCAAATGGTAAAGGAAGTGGCTTCTAAAACTGCGGATCAGGCAGGTGATGGAACAACAACAGCTACCGTTCTCGCGCAAGCAATGATTACTGCTGGATTGAAGAATGTTGCTTCTGGAGCTAATCCAATGGATTTGAAGCGAGGTATTGATAAAGCTGTAATTGCCGTTGTGGGAGAATTGAAAAAAGTATCTCGCGAAGTTGGAAACGATAACAGCAAGATTGAGCAAGTTGCCACCATCTCAGCAAATAACGACAGTGCCATAGGAAAGCTCATTGCTGAGGCAATGGCTGTAGTAGGGAATGAAGGAGTGATTACTGTTGAAGAAGCAAAAGGAACTGAAACAGAAGTTAAAACTGTTGAAGGGATGCAGTTCGATAGAGGGTATCTTTCTCCTTACTTTGTTACCAATCCAGAGAAAATGGAGGCCGAACTTGAGAATCCATACATCTTGATTTTTGACAAGAAGATTTCGAACATGAAGGAATTGCTTCCTGTGTTGGAAAAAACAGCTCAAACTGGCCGACCACTATTGATTATTGCAGAAGATGTTGACGGTGAAGCTTTGGCTACTTTGGTGGTGAATAAGATTCGTGGTTCTCTGAAAATTGCAGCGGTTAAGGCTCCAGGATTTGGAGATAGAAGAAAAGCCATGTTGCAGGATATTGCAACCCTAACAGGAGGTACTGTGATTTCTGAAGAAACTGGATTGAAACTGGAGAACACCACTTTGGCAGAACTTGGGACTTCGGAAAAAGTAAGCATCGATAAAGACAATACTACTATTGTTAATGGTGCCGGAAACAAGGCAGAGATTGCTTCTCGTGTTGGGCAAATCAAGGCGCAGATAGAGAGTACAACTTCAGATTATGACCGTGAGAAATTGCAAGAGCGCTTGGCCAAATTGGCTGGAGGTGTTGCAGTTCTTTATGTAGGTGCTGCAACCGAGGTTGAGATGAAAGAGAAGAAAGATCGTGTTGATGATGCCTTGCATGCAACAAGAGCTGCGGTTGAAGAAGGCATCATCCCAGGTGGTGGTGTTGCTTACATCCGTGCTGCTGCTGTTTTAGAGTCAATGACCGGAGATAACGAAGACGAAACAACAGGTATCTGGATTGTAAAAAGAGCGATTGAAGAGCCACTTCGTCAGATCATCAGTAACGCTGGTGGTGAAGGAGCTGTTATCGTTCAGAAAGTGCGTGAAGGAAAAGGTGATGAAGGCTACAATGCGCGCACAGAGAAGTATGAGAACTTATTTGATGCAGGTGTTATTGACCCAACCAAAGTTGCTCGTGTAGCCTTGGAAAATGCCGCCTCTATTTCTGGTATGTTGTTGACTACCGAATGTGTAATCAATGATGTTCCTGAAGAAAATCCTTCACCAATGGGTGGTGGAATGCCAGGCGGAATGCCGGGGATGATGTAATTTTAGAAAATAAATTACTAAACATATATCTTATAAAAAAAGCCGTCTTGACTTTGTTGAGACGGCTTTTTTGTGACTTATAAATCGGTGCTATTTGAAGAAGAGAGTGTTCAGGCTTGTTTTCTTGTGAGTGATTTGAAGACTTCTTCCATGTTCATGGATTCTCTTTGGATTCCAAGCACACTGCGCTCGTTTTGCACCGCCCAATCGAAAATGGCTTGGCGAACATCTTTCCCTCCTTCAGCACTAAAAACATAGGTGTTTCCTGCGCGCACTTCAAGGCCTACAACTCCATCTATTGCTTTAAGGCTCTCTTCATTACAGCTTTGATTGAATTCTACAATCACCACTTCTTGTTGGGCTTGTTGAAGGTTTCTGAGTTCTTCTACCGGTGCATCAGCCACAATATCACCCCTATTAATGATGATAGCGCGATTGCACAGCGCTTCCACTTCTTGCATGATGTGTGTGCTCAACATGACGGTTTTACTTTTACCAATTTCTTGGATGAGCTGTCTGATTTCTACCAATTGATTTGGGTCTAATCCCGAAGTCGGTTCATCCAAAATAAGCACTTCTGGGTCGTGAATCATGGCTTGCGCAAGGCCAACGCGTTGACGGTAACCTTTAGACAGAGCAGCAATTTTTTTATGCTGCTCTAGGCCAAGACCAACACGTTCAATCATCTCATCTACTTTTGATTTGGCTTTAGGTAGTTGGTAGAGTTCGGCCACAAATTGGAGATATTCTTTTACCCACATGTCTAGGTATAAGGGATTGTGTTCTGGTAAGTATCCCACCTTTTTTTTCACTTCTAAGGGCGATTCCATGACGTCAATTCCACATACTTCCACCTTTCCTTCACTCGGAGGGATGAAACAGGTGATGATTTTCATCATGGTGGTTTTGCCTGCGCCATTCGGACCAAGAAAGCCGATGATCTCGCCTTTTTGTATAGAGAAATCAACGCTATTCAAGGCTTTTTGCTCTCCGTAGAGCTTAGTAACGTTTTGTACGAGTATCGACATTTGTGCAGGTTTTTGTCAAAAATAGAAAAGAGTTGATGAAAGACCCGCTTTAAAGACGCAATTCCGCGCTCATTAGTACCTTTGCAAACGATGGAAATGGAAATATCACATGGTTTAGTAATCAAATCTACCGGTTCTTGGTATGATGTACTCAAGGAGGACGGGGAAATGGTGTCTTGTCAGATGAAGGGGAAGTTTCGTTTGAAAGGACTTAAAACCACGAATCCAATTGCTGTTGGCGATCGTGTTCAGTTCATTATGAATGAAGATGGTAGCGGCGTTATTACTACAATAGAAGATCGAAAAAACTACATCGTTCGGAAGTCGGTCAACCTCAGTAAACAAATGCACATCGTCGCCAGTAATGTCGACACCGCCTACCTGGTTGTTACGCTAAGTGAGCCGAGAACCTCTTTGGGTTTCATTGATCGTTTTCTTGTTTCGGCTGAGGCATATCGCATACCAGTAGTTTTGCTTTTCAACAAGGCTGATTTGTATGATGAAGATGAACTTGGCTTGATGGGGTATTACATGAGTATTTATCAAGACATTGGCTACCCTTGCCAGGCAGTTTCCGCCTTAGAAGGTGATGGCGTTGAGCACGTTCAGGCGCACATGAAAGGCAAAATCAGCATGGTGTCTGGGCATTCTGGAGTTGGCAAATCGACCTTGATAAATCGCTTGATACCTGGGGTAGATATTCGAACTTCTGAAATATCTGAATCACATGGTAAGGGCAGGCACACTACTACTTTTGCTGAAATGCATCCGCTTCCAAATGGTGGTTTTATCATCGATACGCCGGGAATCAAGGGTTTTGGTTTGGTTGATATCCCCAAAACCGACCTTCATCATTACTTCCCAGAGATGTTTCAGCTTCTCCCAGAGTGTAAATTCCACAACTGTTTGCATTTGAACGAGCCTGGATGTGCTGTGAAGTCGGCTGTGGAAAGTGGAGAAGTGAGTGAAGAACGCTATCATAATTACTTGATGATGTATAACGATGATGATACCGCCTCTTACAGATAGAAGGCCGTTTTTCCTGCGATAAATGGTGGGTTGTAAAGACTTTCTCGATTGTATTTAAGCGACTTGTTTGTTTCTAGGCTGATGATGTCTTGGTCTGTAGCTAAGAGCAAAGCGTGTCCGGCTGCCGTATCCCATTCCATACAAGGGCTAAAGCGGGGATAAATGTGTGCTTTTTGTTTTGCGAGGGCGATGAACTTCGTGCTACTTCCTGCTCTTCGTGTTTTAATTATTTGATGTTTTTCTTCCAGTTTTGAGAGGTAATACTTTGTTTTTGAATTGAGGTGAGCCCGACTTACCACTGCGGTGAAGACTTCTGGAAATTCATTTTGCTGAAGGCGGTATTTATCTTCGAACAGTTCCTCCATGTTTGGTAAGGTCTTCGAGCAGAATAATCCAATATTTGGTCCGCCCCAAGTACAGTCTTGAGTTTCGGGAAGAATGATGACTCCCGCAACAGGCCTTTGATCTACAACGAGGGCAATGTTCACAGTATATTCTGCCGAACCTCGAACAAATTCTTTTGTGCCGTCAAGAGGGTCGATGCTCCAGTAGGTGTTCCATGACTTTCTTTCTTCATATTCAGGGAGAGCACCTTCTTCGCTCAATAAAGGGAAAGCTAATTTTCCGAGCACTTCTTTGATTGCATTGTGCGCTGCAAGATCGGCTTCCGTTACAGGAGAAGCATCTGCTTTATAGTTTGTTTGGTAGCCCTTGGTTTTTACTTTACTGATGGCTATAGCCGCATTGCTAGCTGCTTGAACAGCATATTTAAGAAGTGTAGGGTAATCTTGATTCATTTCAGAAAGGTACATTGTTTTCGCCATTTAGGGGCTCTTCAAAATGGAGGTTTAGGCATTTGGAACCTGTGAATTCCTCAAAACGGCACATGAGGTTTTTGCTTAAGTTGGCTAGTTCAATAAAACTCTCGTGAATCGGGGAGTCACTTTTTTTATGGAATGTATATCTTTGCCGCATCTCAAAATACAGGGGTGCCTTATCGGGAATAAAGATTCCTATCGGGCTGAGATCATACCCTTCGAACCTGACCGGGTAATTCCGGGTAGGAAGTGGGTTAAATAAACCGTGCATTGGCTTCCCCTGCCGTGCAGTTATTTAACATATTCTAAATTATTTTTATGAAAAAAGTGAGTTCACTTTTGCTGATTTTCCTTGGGTTGATGGCTTTATCTGCTGCTGCTCAAAATGGAAGTATTCGCGGGAAAGTCTTCGATAATACCGGAGAGCCTTTGCCTTTTGCGAATGTTATTATTGATCGTATCAACAAAGGTACCGCCTGTGATCTTGACGGTATTTTTGAAATGAAGGATGTGCCTCCGGGAACATATCAACTAAAAATCACCTTTGTGGGGTACAGGCCTAAAATTTTGGATGGAGTAGTTGTTAATGCCAATCAGATAACGACCATTAGTGATGTTGTTATGGGAGGTGATGTTACTGATGCTCGGGTTTTACCTATGATTTTGCCCGATATGGATGAAGTTGAGTTGAGAGGAAATGTGCTTTCGTCTGCGGCTGTGATTTCTGTTCGAGGTAGTTCGAAAACACCTATTGCAAAGAGCGATGTTTCGGCATCTGAAATTGAGAAGTTGAATAATGGACAGGACTTACCTTACATGGTTCAAAACACGCCCTCTGTAGTTGTGACAAGTGACGCGGGCGCGGGTGTTGGTTATACTGGATTGCGAATTCGCGGTTCAGATCAAACAAGAATCAACGTTACCATTAACGGTATTCCTTACAACGACCCGGAGTCGCAAGGTGTTTTTTGGGTGAATTTACCAGACATGGCCTCATCTGTAGATAATTTACAGATTCAGCGTGGGGTGGGTTCTTCTACTAATGGAGCTGGGGCTTTCGGGGGGAGCATGTCGCTGAATACCCTCACCATACCAGAAAATGCTTATGCCCAAGTAAACAATAGTTTCGGTTCATTCAACACCATGAAAAATACCGTTGCTTTTGGAAGTGGAAGAATTAATGGAAAATGGAAATTTGAAGGGCGTTTGTCGCAAATCACAAGCGATGGATATATTGATAGGGCTTCAGCAGACTTGAAGAGCTACTATATGTCTGGTGCCTACGATGATGGCAGAACAAGCATTCAGGCTTTGGTTTTTGGTGGAAAAGAACGCACTTACCAAAGTTGGTATGGTACGCCAGAGTCTCGTTTAAATAACGACAGAGAGGGCATGTTAGCGCATGCTGCGAACGAGGGTTATAGTGAGGCGCAAACTGAAAATCTTTTGAACTCGGGACGTACTTATAACTTCTATTTGTACGAAAACGAAGTGGATGATTATGCTCAGGATCACTACCAATTGCACTTGAACCATCGTTTTGGGAACTACTTGACAGCTCAACTATCGGGTCATTACACCTATGGAAGGGGCTTTTTTGAGCAACAGCGACTTGGAGAAGATTTTAGTGATTACGGTTTGAACCCCATTGTTTATGGCACAACTCAAGGTTTTACAGCTGATCTTGATGCTGATGGTAATCCGATTAATTTAGGTTTTGAGAGTAATTATCAAGGCAACGATATTGAGTTTAGTCATGATGTTGTTAATGATGCTCAAGGCAATCCAATCACCGACCCAAGCGGACAGGTTCTAGTGAATTCACAAGCTGGGATTAATGAAACAGATCTTATTCGACGAAGATGGTTGAGCAACGATTTTTATGGGGTGACGTATTCATTGAATTACCGCAAGAATAGGGTGAATGCGATTCTAGGTGGTGCTTATAATGATTATGATGGAGATCACTTTGGTGAGTTGATCTGGATGGAGCATGCTAACGGAACTCAATTTGGTGACTTGTACTATTTGAATAACGGTAGGAAGAAGGACTTCAATACTTATTTAAAAGTAGACTATAGGGTTAATGAGCGATTGAGTGTGTTTGGAGACGTACAATATCGCAATGTGAACTACTTCACCAGCGGTATTGATGCAGATCGAAGAAACATTGCCGTAGGAGATACATTAGACTTCATCAATCCAAAAGTTGGAGCATCTTATAAGGTGAGCAGAAAAGATTGGGTGTATGCTTCATACAGTGTTGGGAATAGAGAGCCTGTGCGAAATGATTATATCGATGCATTGGATGGAACCAAGCCCACCCATGAGACCTTGTATGATTTGGAGTTTGGTTACAAGCGCAGGTCGGAAAAGTATCTTGTAGAGTTGAATTTCTACGATATGCAGTATGATAATCAGTTGGTGCTTACCGGTGCTTTAAATGATGTTGGGAGTGCCATTCGAACCAATGTAGCCAAGAGTTATCGACGAGGAGTTGAGGCTGCCTTTGTTTGGAATATTATTCCTGGTTTACGTTGGAATTTGAACGCTACCTACAGTCAGAACAAAATTGAAGACTATGAGTATGTGCTTTATGATTACACCAATGGCTTTGATGTGATTGTTGAGGAGTATCAGGATACAGACATTGCATTTAGTCCGGACATTATAGCCAATACCGGAGTGGAGTTTAAGTTTTTCGACACAGACAAGCACATGTTATCAGCGGAGTGGATTGTTCGTTATGTAGGTGAGCAGTATTTGGATAACACTTCGAATGCTGATCGTTCAATAGATGCCTACTTGTTGAATGACGCAAGGGTGACTTACACCGTAAAGAATCGTTTATTCAAGACTGCTAGTTTGAATTTATTGGTGAACAATGTTTTGGATGCACAGTATTCAAGTAATGGGTATACTTATTCTTACGTGTTTGGGGAGAATATTACAGAGAATTTCTTTTATCCTCAGGCAGGTACAAACTTTTTATTGGCTTTGAATTTAGGGTTTTAGGGAGTAATTGTTGAATCGATTTGATTTTGAAAAGCTGCCTTCCTTTATGTGGGGAGGTGGCTTTTTTGTTGTGTTAAATGAGGGGGTGAAAATGGGCTATCGGCTTAAGTAGCCAAGTTTTAATTCAGCGTTTATGATATTGTTTTAGATGATCCTGCCAGTGGTTTATAATTTGGGTGATGGATTGCTGGAGTTGTTTTTCTAGTAGTGTTGGAGTGCTTAGTAAATAGTGCTATCGGCTTAAGTAGCCAAATTTTATGTTGGGCTGATTTGGGTTGCAGCCATCAGGGTAGGAGGAGGTTTGAGGGTTTATTCAAAGAGGTAGTGGTTTGATGTTTGTTTCATTGTGGTGCTTGATTTAGCGAGTTATCGGCTTACGTCGCCAAAATTTACCTTGGGCCGAAGAGTCTTTTGTTCTCAGGTTTGAAGGTGTTTTGGGAACGCGGAAGAGGCTGAATTTTGCCTTGTTGTGATACATGAAATAGCAAGCTATCGGCTTACATCGCCAAATTTTAAGAGCTCATTTTACTGAACGAAGCGATAAGTTCGGGATTCTGTTCGAAAGCTGTACCAACCACAACTATATCTGCACCGGCATCAAAAGCTGCTTTCATTTGCAGTTCGGAGCGAATACCACCACCAACAAATAAAGGTAAAGAGGTGATTTCTCTAACAGCTTGAATCATTTTTGGTCTTACCGCCTGTTCAGCTCCACTTCCTCCGTCCAGGTAGATACACTTTAGACCTAATTGCTCTCCCGCAAGTGCCGTTGCTGCAGCAATGTCGGATTTATCATTGGGGATTGGAAGTGTGTTGCTGATGTATGAAGCGCTCGTTGGTTTACCGCCATCTATTAATAGGTATGCAGTAGGTATTATTTCAAGGCCAGAACGCTTCAGGTTTAGGGCTGATTGTACGTGCTGTCCAATGAGTAGGTCAGGATTTCGTCCAGATATTAAAGAAAGCAAGAGAATTGCGTCAGCTTCCGCGGATATTTGGTTACCTGACCCTGGAAATAAGATCACTGGTAAGGATGTTTTTTGTTTTATCTGTTCGATCAAAGCATGCAATCCATCACCCAGAAGGATACTTCCTCCAACCATTATAAAGTCAGCAACTTTACTAATTGTTGAAATAAGATCATCAAAAGAGTCGTCGCTTGGAACTTCGTCGGGATCAAGCAATATTGCCAATCCTTTCTTGCTCTGTGCGCGGAGGTGAATTATTTTTTGATAAATCGACATGTTTTCAAAGGTAGAAAAAGCCTCATCACTTTTAAGACTTTTGCCAAAGTCCTTGAGTGATGATGTAATCAATTGTTTCTTTGGTGAGAAGCTGATGTCCCTGGTTTACAAAATGAAGATTGTTTTTGTCTAAACCAGATTGGAGAAGCTTTTTGCCATACTTTGGTTTGATCACACTGTCGTTTGCTCCCAAAATTACGTTCAGATTTCCTGAGTGTCTTTTTGAGAGAGAGATGATTAACTCGAGATTTGGGCGAAAGTGTTTAAATAAAAGCCAAGTATGATAAATTCGCCATCGATCGGACTCCTGTCTTCCCGTTCCCATATGCACGTGAACAAAACGATGTAGCTTGGGATGGATTAATTTTAAGTTGTTCAGTAACTTGGTGATTGCGAGAATTGGTCGTGGGTTTTTAGCTAGCTTTCGGTACATGCTTCTTCCAACAGAGGTTCCACTAACTACCTTATAAATAGGATTAATATAGAGTCCGTCCGGTGCAAGGAGTAATAACTTAGGGATTTTCTGAGCTTGAAGTTGGTAAAGCGTTAGGGCAACTTTACCACCAAGACTGTATCCAATCATTGAATAACTTGAAATGTTTAACCCTTTAGTGAAGGCCAAAACGAGCTCTTGAAATAATTCAAGAGAGATTCCCTTCTCAATGTTTAAGTCTTTAGGCCAAGAACTGTTTCCGTGATCAAACAAGTGAATAGAGATGAGGTATTCGTTCTCTTTAAGAATGGGTAGAAAAAGGGCCATGTCAGAAAGTGGTCTGTTGAAACCGTGAAATGCCAAAACGGGATTGTTTCCTTCTCCGTAGGTGACATACTCTATTGTGAAGCCTTTATGTTTGAAGTACTTGAACATGGTGCGGCAAAGTTAAGTTTTGTGTTTTGTTATCGGCTTAAGTAACCATTAAAATCCATGTTGATTTGTGGGGATGTGACTTTGTAAGTGTTAAGGTCTAGTTTATGAATAATCAGTGTTTTCGGGAATGGCCTTCGTACCTTGGGGAGTGTAAATGTTCTCTGAAAACAAACATATTTCCCCATTTCCAAAGCACTTTAAAAATGGTCGTGAGTGCTTCGAATTTCTTGTTTATTGTAAATGGGGAAAAGGATATCGCTGCAGGCGTTGCGGGAATGAAAAGTACTCCATAGGTAAAAAGTGGCATCACAGGAGATGCACGAAATGCAGGTACGACGAGTCAGCAACTGCCCGCACCCTATTTCATAAGATCAAGTTCCCTCTAATGAAAGCTTTTTTGATGACGAATGATCTCGTTCTTCATCCAGAAGGATTTTCATCGTGTCAGTTAGCTCGTAATTATGGCGTATGTCAAGAAACAGCATGGTTTTTTAAGCGGAAGGTTCAGCAGGCTATGACCAGGTTTGGGACGCGTTCTTTTGTTTGCGCAAAAGATGGGGTTTTAAATCTTAGGCATGGAAGAAATCTACATCGTAAAATGTTGTTGGAAAGTCAAATCAACAGAGCGACTAGAATTAGCGTTATTTCTGGTTTGAACCCATTTACAAACAAGAGCTTGGTTCATTTTGGAGAGGCCAAATCCATTGAGGTTTTTAAGATAAATGAGCTAACGGAAATAGAATTAAAGCTTTGCCGTGAAGAACATAGAATGGCTCGAGGTGATGCTTGGCAAGAAAGGATGGTCTTAGATGTTGCGAAAGAGGAGGATTTAGTTTTACAGTATGCCGTAAAAATCAAGTCCTGGATAAAATCAACTCACCATCACGTTTCGAAACGGCACCTCTTTTATTATTGTGGGGAGTTCAATTATCGTTATTGGCGAAGTAAGGAAGTAGATTTGGGATTCTTTGAACTCTTGCAGGCTATGGTGAAGCACCCTTGGTTACGCTATCAAAAGTTTGTTGCGACGTAAACCTATAGCGCATCCGGCCGAAAAAGGGAGGTTATCAACATCTTTTATGCTTCTTGTGAAAAGTTCCCTCTGAATAATCTTCCGAAACCAAAAGGGATGTCTAATTTTGCCCTCGGAATCTTTCCTGTGTCATCGCTGCCACCATATTTGAGTGGGCGGCTAAAAAAAAAATGCCAAGAGATAAGAGTATTCGTTCGGTCCTCATCATTGGAAGCGGCCCTATTGTAATCGGCCAAGCGTGTGAGTTTGATTATTCTGGATCACAAGCTTCGCGCTCATTAAGAGAAGAAGGAATCGAAGTAACCCTGATCAATTCAAATCCTGCAACAATCATGACCGATAAGGTCGTTGCGGATAACATTTATCTCAAACCTCTTGAGCCCGAGTCCATTGAAGAAATACTGAAAGCCCATAATATAGACGCTGTACTTCCAACAATGGGAGGCCAAACAGCCCTGAACCTATGCATCAAATGCGACGAGATGGGACTTTGGGAAGAGTACGGTGTGCGCATTATCGGTGTGGATATTGATGCCATTGAAATTACCGAAAATCGCGAGAAGTTCCGTGATTTAATGGGACGAATCGATATTCCAATGGCTCCGCAAGACACAGCGAAGAGTTTTTTGGAAGGGAAAGAGATTGCCCAGAAATTTGGATTCCCACTTTGCATCAGAGCTTCTTACACTCTCGGAGGTTCGGGAGCAGCATTTGTTCACACCAAAGAGGATTTCGAACCGCTATTAACGAGAGGTCTCCATCTTTCCCCAATCCATGAGGTCATGATTGATAAAGCCCTCCTTGGATGGAAAGAGTTTGAGCTTGAACTTCTGAGAGATGCGAACGACAATGTCACGATCATTTGTTCTATAGAGAACTTCGATCCTATGGGGATCCACACAGGTGATTCTATTACAGTCGCCCCGGCATTAACACTTTCAGATGCTACATACCAGAGGATGCGAGATATGGCCATTAAAATGATGCGCTCAATTGGAGATTTCGCAGGTGGATGTAATGTTCAATTTGCCGTGAGTCCTGATGAGAAGGAAGACATCATCGCCATAGAAATTAACCCGCGTGTTTCTCGATCGTCTGCCTTGGCTTCAAAAGCTACAGGTTATCCAATCGCAAAAATCGCAGCGAAATTGGCCATTGGTTATCACTTAGACGAATTAAGCAACCAAATTACAGGCAACACTTCGGCATTCTTTGAGCCAACCTTAGACTACGTTGTAGTAAAAATCCCAAGATGGAACTTTGATAAATTCCAGGGTGCTGATGTTGAACTAGGCCTTCAGATGAAAGCAGTAGGCGAGGTAATGGCGATTGGTCGATCGTTCCAAGAGGCACTTCAAAAAGCTTGTCAGAGTCTTGAGATAAAAAGGAACGGAATTGGAGCTGATGGAAAAGAATTAAGAGATCAGGACCAGATTCTGAGAAGTCTAGAACGTCCGAGCTGGGATCGTCTATTCCATATCTATGATGCGATAAAACTGGGGATTCCATTCAAAACGATTCAAGAAAAAACTAAAATTGATTTTTGGTTCTTGAAACAAATTGAAGACCTGCTCTTCGTTGAAAGAAGAATTGAAAAATTTACGGTCAATAATATTCCTCGCGAATTGCTATTCGAAGCTAAACAAAAGGGGTATGCAGATCGCCAAATTGCTCATCTTTTAAAGTGCCTGGAAAGCGAAGTTCATGCGAAACGCACGGAAATGGCTATCAACCGAGTTTATAAAGTGGTTGATACCTGTGCTGCCGAATTCCCAGCACTTACACCATATTTCTATTCTACCTTTGAGGATGAAAACGAATCAATCGTTAGCGATAAAAAGAAAGTGATTGTCTTAGGTTCTGGTCCGAATAGAATTGGACAAGGTATCGAGTTCGATTACTGCTGCGTTCACGGAGTTCTTGCCGCTAAAGAGTGTGGCTATGAAACCATCATGATCAACTGTAATCCGGAAACCGTTTCTACTGATTTTGATACAGCAGATAAACTCTATTTCGAGCCAGTTTTCTGGGAGCATATCTATGATATCATCCAGCATGAAAAACCAGAAGGAGTTATCGTGCAGTTAGGGGGTCAAACCGCATTGAAATTAGCAGAGAAATTAGAGCGTTATGGTATTAAGATTTTAGGTACTTCGTATGAAGCGCTAGACTTGGCAGAAGATAGAGGGAGCTTCTCGAACATTCTAAAAGAGAACAACATTCCTTATCCGGAATTCGGAGTTGTAGAAAATGCAGAACAAGCTATTGAGTTGTCGAGAGATCTCGGATTCCCATTGCTTGTTCGACCATCTTATGTTTTAGGTGGTCAACGAATGAAAATTGTCATCAACGAGGCAGATCTAGAGACAACTGTGGTGAATATTCTTAGGGATATGCCTGATAATAAAATCCTGCTAGATCACTTTTTAGATGGAGCGATAGAAGCAGAAGCTGATGCAATTTGTGATGGTGAAGATGTCTACATCATCGGAGTGATGCAGCATATCGAACCAGCAGGTATTCATAGTGGAGACTCATACGCTGTCCTTCCTCCTTACAACCTCGGTGACCTCATCGTTGAACAAATCAGGGAACAGACCAAAAAAATTGCACTTGCGCTTAAAACTGTTGGCTTGATAAACATACAGTTTGCGGTGAAAGACGATAAAGTATATATCATCGAAGCCAATCCAAGGGCCTCTAGAACGGTTCCTTTTATAGCCAAAGCTTACGATGAGCCTTATGTAAATTATGCTACTAAGGTAATGCTAGGAGAAAAGAAGGTGAAAGACTTCAATTTTCAGCCTAAAAAGTCGGGCTACGCCATTAAAATACCTGTGTTCTCTTATGAGAAGTTTCCAAACGTGAACAAGGAGTTAGGGCCAGAAATGAAATCCACTGGTGAAGCAATTAGATTCATAAAAGACCTTAAAGATCCGTTCTTTAGAAAAATCTACTCGGAGAGAAACTTATATTTGAGTAAATAGAGTTTATGGGATTTATTCGATTCGTGTTTTATTTTGTCGTGGGCTACGCCATTTTACGGGTGTTAAAGATGCTCTTTGCACCAAAACGACCAGTACAAAACGCGAGGTATGATGGTCGTGGTGATCATGAGAAACCAAGAGATTCAAAGAAGATGAACACCGATGGAATAGGTGATTATATCGACTATGAGGAAGTAAAATAGATCTTAACCTTAATACTTTAAATGGCAATTGTAGACCCTAAATAAAGTCTGTAATTGCCATTTTTGGTTTGAACTAAATCCTGTATCTCTCCTAACGAATGATGGCTATCGGCTTAAGTAACCCCTATTAATACTGGGGGTTAAGGGTTTTACAACGCTTTGCCAGAGTAAACAATTGGCCGAAAAGCAGTAAGAACAACAAACCAATATTATTGATTGTATTTGTTTTGGTCTGATTTATAGTTGTTTATGTGGATTTTTTTTTGGGCTACTTAAGCCGATAGCCCAAAATCCAGATCCAATTTGAAGCCCGATAAAACACCATTTCATTTTCTCTCATCTCTCCACTATCTTTCGACCTCAAACAAGAACATCAATGAAGTTCCTCTCAAAAACAGTCCCCCACATCATCGCTCTGGTAGTATTCTACATCATCTCCTCAATATACTTCTACCCAGCTTACAAAGATTACGACCTCAATCAAGGCGATATCGACCGCTTCATTGGCATGTCGAAAGAACTTCGCGACTATCGAGAACAATTCGACGAACAAAGCCTTTGGACAAATAGCATGTTCTCTGGTATGCCAGCTTACCAGATTTCAATGAAACAACCCAATAACTTCCCACACGCAATCATTACGGGAATTAAAATTGTTTTTCCGGGACCAGTAGGCATCCTCTGGCTCGCAATGGTGTGCTTCTACATTCTCTGCTGCTGCCTTCGCATCAATCCATGGCTTGGAATCCTCGGAGCTCTTGCTTTTGCCCTTGCCAGTTTTAACTTCCTGTACCTGGGGGCCGGACACGCATCAAAAGTTGCTGCCGTTGCAATTACTCCCGCTGTATTAGGAGGGGTGATTTTGGCTTTCCGAGGGAACTGGCTACTTGGGGCGGCAATTACGAGCTTCTTCGGAGCAATGGAATTGGCCGCAAATCACCCGCAAATCACCTACTACTTAGCTATAATGCTGGTATTTGTTGTGATTTTTGAAATGATTAAGCTGATCAAGGAAAAAGAAAATAAAAGACTGGTATACGGACTCTTAGCCATGGCAATTGCGGCTGTATTGAGCATTTTGCCAAACATTAGCGGACTTGCTACTACATACAAATACAGCAAATACAGTACGCGCGGAAACTCAGAGCTTACCATCGCTGCTCCAAGCGTAAGCAATGATGAACCTAAGGAAGGTCTAGATAAAGATTACATTCTGGAATACAGCATGTCTCGCGGTGAAGTGTGGTCTGTGCTGGTGCCAGACATCAAAGGTGGTGTAAGTAACGCTATTGGTGGCGATCAAGAATTGCTCAAAAAAGTGCCTAACAACTTCAAACAACAAATTGCCCAATCATCACGCTATTGGGGTGAACAACGTTTTACAGGTGGAGCATTCTACTATGGAGCAATCATCTTTTTGCTCTTCGTAATCGGAATCTTCTTCCATAAAGATCACCTGAAATGGCCACTGCTCATTGCAACATTGTTGGCGGCCGTACTGGCTTGGAAAGATGCTTCTTTTATTACTGATCTTTTCCTGAATTATGCTCCCTTCTTCTCTAAATTTAGAGATACGAAGATGATGTTGATTCTATTCCAAATCGCCGGACCACTGCTGGCGGTCATGACTTTAAATCAACTGCTCACAAAGAAGGAAATGAGCAAAAAAGACCAACAAATGCTCTTCGTAGGGGGAGGCTTAGTTTTGTTGATCTTGGTGCTTTTCTTGGCGATACCCGATGTCTTGTTTGATTTTATTTCTCCAATGGAAAAAGAGCAGTTTTCTTCTTATCTGAATGGAGGAGACCCAGAGCAAGCATCATTCGTAAAGCAGTTCATTGCACAACTGAGCGATGTTCGAATGAGCATCATGAGAGCCGATGTCTTGCGCTCTTTCTTGTTTGTTGTTTTAGGACTAGCAATGGTGATCGCTGTGGCCTTCAAAAAACTTAAACCCAATATCGCTTTCGGACTCTTAGCCTTGTTTGTTGTGATTGATTTATGGACGGTTGATACGCGCTATCTCAATAACGAAAAAGCCCGAGGTGGATTTGTACACTGGAAGAAAAGTGAAGGCAGACTTTTCCCATTCGAAGCAGCACCTGCTGATTTAGCTATTTTCAGCACTGAAGTGAATGCGCTAGGAATCGAGGAGCAAATTGCTATCGCTCTCAAAGAAGCGGAAACCCGAAATGGCAAGAAGTTCACCAAAAGAGATCTCGCCATGCAGCAAGCAACGGAATTTGGTGAGTTAAACTTCAATTCCAACTACAGAGTGCTCAACCTTGGGAACCCATTTAACGACGCCCGTACGAGTTTCTTCCATAAATCCATAGGTGGTTATCATGGAGCAAAACTGAAGAGCTATCAAGAAATCATCGACTTTCATCTAAATCCAGAAATTCAAGGCTTCATTGATATTGCAAATGCAGCAGGGATTGATGCCGCTTTCGCCCAAACTCCGGTTTTGAACATGCTTAACGCGAAATACCTTATCGCAGATCCAAATAATCAACCCATTCCGAACAATAGAGCTCTCGGAAATGTTTGGTTTGTGGAAGATGTAGACATTGTTTCTTCAAGTGATGATGAAATTGAAGCACTTTACGATCTCGACCCAGCTTTCACCGCTGTTGTGCATGAACGATACGCCGATAACTTGGCCTCGTCTTACACAAGTGATGAAAATGATGAGATCTTATTATCGTCTTATTTGCCAAATGAGCTCGTTTACAAAAGCAAAACAAATAGCGATAGATTAGCTGTTTTCTCTGAAGTTTTCTACCCAGAAGGCTGGGAAGTGAGCATCGACGAAGAACCGGCTGAGTACATAAGAGCGAATTATATACTTCGAGCAATGATGGTCCCTGCTGGAGAACATACCATTATTTTTACGTTTAATCCCGCGGCTTACAACTCGGGTACAACCCTTGCTTTGGTGGGTTCCATCTTGCTCGTTCTTTTGCTCGCTTTCGCCTTGTTTAAAACGTTTAAGTCTGTGCCAGAAGAAGCCACTGAATTAAGCTGATGGCCTTGCTCACAGATAGCATACTACCGCTCATATTTGTGTTCTTCTTCTTGTTTTGCTTCGCGAAATCGAAAAGGCTACAAGTGGAAGGTCTAAAACCGGTGTGGATTCAATTGCTGTTCTTGTTGAAATGCTGTTTCGGACTCCTTCTGTGGTGGATCTATACCTATTATGATGCTTACCAAGGGGCTAGTGATTCGTTTCTCTATTTTGAAGACGCAATGATTCTTAGCGCTCTTGCTGAAACAAATCCACAACACTTTTTCCAATTGCTTCTTGGTGTGGGCATTGAAGACCCCAGTCTTACGGTGTATTTCGATGATATGCACCGTTGGTGGTGTAAGTATACCTATGGCATTGCTAACGACAATCCTTCAATAATCAGAATTAATGCACTTATCGGTTTGGTTTCATTTGGGAGCTTTCACGTTCACACGGTTTTTATGTGTTTCATCAGCACGCTTGCTGGAATACTCCTTTTAAAAGCGCTAAAATCAATTGTTCAAATTCCCATCAAGGCTTTGTTCCTTCTTGTTTTATTTCTGCCCTCTTACCTTTTTTGGACATCTGGAGTGCTAAAAGAAGCTCCCCTAATGTTTGGTTTAGCACTTTTTATCTTCAGCTTTTTTAAAATTTCTAAAGCCGGTTTCAAAGCGTTTGTTTACTTCATTCCGCTGTTTTTCGGAGCATGGTTGCTCTGGTATATCAAAGGATATGTGCTCCTAAGTTTGGTTCCCGCTTTGTTGTTTTGGGTGCTGAGTGAAAGGGTGAAATGGTGGCGAATGGTGTTTTTTGGAGTTCATGGGCTTGCCTTAATTGCAGCTGTTTTTGCCGATGTTTTTTATCCGGCAGGCAACTTCCTCTACGTTTTGGGTAAAAAACAAACCGATTTTATCAATGTGGCAAACAAACAAGATGCAGGAAGCCTCATCGAAGCTATTCCTATTACAGATTGGCCGAACTTTATTTCCCACCTTCCTGAGTATTGGATCACGACATTTTTCCGTCCTTTTCTGGGCGAGGGAGATTCACTTCTTCAACACCTTTGCAGCGTGGAGTCCTTTTTATGCTTGTTTTTACTGATTCTGGCCCTCATACTTCGAAGAGAGCAAACAAGAGATGAGGGACGACTGATGATGTTTTCGATTTCCTTCCTTATGGTACTTGGGGCAATTATTGGCGCAACAGTGCCCGTCCTTGGAGCTGTGGTGCGTTATAAAGTGCCGCTATTGCCTTTCTTCGGTTTGTTGATTGCACTATTGATTGATGACCGATTTCTTTGGCGAAAAATGAAAACGCTCCGAAGTAAAATCATGAAGGAGGTGTAATTCGTCCAGCAAAGCTGCCCGATCAATCCAACAAATAAGCCCGCTCTTCGGGTGTCGCTATTCTACAGGTGTTTCTTTTTCCAAACCAACGATACCTGTTGCGCGCCACCCAACGATATACTCCGTCTCTAATGAATTTCGGAACAATCATAAAACCGAAAAGAAGGGGCCAAAGTCCATTCATGTTCCGTGCAATGTGCAATGCAGCACTACTTTCAACATAAATATTGCCTCCTTTGTAAAAGATTAACGAATCCAAATCCCCCTTTTCGAGGTAGCTCTTGATCATTTTTTTTGCCATGTTTCCTTGTAGTGATGCGTATTTGAAGCGCCTTGAGTGGTCGCGTTTGATGATGAAGTCAATTACACCATTACACAAAGTGCACACACCGTCGAAGAAAATGATAGATTCGTTAGAATTCATAGGCAATAAAGTTCCTACTTTCGAAACAATTTTACAGCATAAAAGTTAAACCATCGACAGGCTAAGATGGCACTCAAAAAAACGGATCAAAAACACATGACCACCAGATCGTTGTCAAACACGAAATGCACTACCATAATTCCTAAGAATTCGAAACAAAATTCGTGGACAATTGAGGTGTCTGAAGGCCTGACTCAAAGCGATTGGGAGGCATGGGATGAATTTGTTCCCGATGAAAACCTAATGCTCAAAAGGGCCTACATTGAAGGTGTGAAACATTCAATGCAAGGGGAGTCGGCAATACGCTTTGGCCGTATTCTAGATGAAGGAAAGTGCCTGTGCGGTGCGGTGGTGGTTCATATAGCGATCGCTGAAAGCAACAACTTGCAAGGGAATACAGAAAAGAAGAACTCTGTATTACAACAAATGCTCATCAAAGTACTCACGGGTAACC
>Ga0209652_1000891_pt1 | contig 25177 bp, 28 predicted proteins | sample SaaInl74LU_5_DNA_FD_184641 | JGI IMG/M metagenome (GOLD analysis project Ga0209652, IMG submission 184641) | Marine microbial communities from expanding oxygen minimum zones in the Saanich Inlet - ESP_74LU_5_DNA (SPAdes) (version 2) | ecosystem: Environmental > Aquatic > Marine > Intertidal zone... | reverse complement strand
GGATTGGCTGACCCGCAAGCGCAGGCCATCTGTCTGCAATCCTGGGACACCTACGAGCGGCTGGGCAGCCCCGAGGGCGAATTGGCGCTGGCGCAGGCCGTGACCTATCTTGCCCTCGCCCCGAAATCCAACGCCGGCTATGCGGCGTTCAAGGCGGCCCAGGTTGCGGCTCGGGAAACAGGCTCTGCCCCGCCGCCGAACCACATCCTCAACGCGCCGACCCGACTGATGAAGGAACAGGGCTTTGGCGAGGGCTATGCTTACGATCACGAGGCCGAGGATGCCTTTTCCGGTCAGAACTATTTTCCCGATGGGATGAAGCGGGGCAGCTATTATGAGCCTGTCGACCGCGGTTTTGAGCGTGACCTGAAAAAGCGCGTGACCTATTTTGACGGGCTTCGGGCAAAGCGAGATGGCCAGCGCCATGAGTGACCAAGGCCCTCGTGGGCGCAGTTTGGCTGTACCGCAACACCGGTGGCGGTTGACAACTGCACAGCCAAAGACAAGGAAGGCCGAATGATGACATCCCTCATTCAAGTGGCCCTTGGTGGGGCTATCGGCGCGTCAGCCCGATATCTGACCAATGTGGCCACCTTTCGTTTTTTTGGCCCTGGGTTTCCCTGGGGCACCGTCGTTGTGAACGTCCTGGGCTCATTCCTGATGGGCGTCCTGGTCGTGGTGCTTGCCCAACTGTCAGGCAATCGCTTCGCACCATTGCTGATGACCGGGGTTTTGGGCGGATTTACGACCTTTTCCGCCTTTTCCCTTGATGCCGTCACCCTGTGGGAGCGGGGGGAGGCCCTTTATGCTTTCGGCTATGTGGCGGGCACAGTCTCGGTTTCCATCGCCGCACTTATCGCGGGGCTTTTCGTTGCGCGGGGGGCCTTCGCATGAGTGGTGTTCAGAACCGTATCGTCGGGCCGGATGAAGGCGATCAGCGGCTTGACCGCTACCTGCGCCATCTATTCCCGCACCTAAGCCAGGGCCGCATCGAAAAGATGTGCCGCAAGGGCGAAGTGCGCGTGGACGGTGGCCGGGTAAAGTCGGCCACTCGCGTCGAAATTGGCCAGAGCGTGCGCATTCCGCCTTTGCCCGATGCCGATGATATCACAGCGCAGCCGGTGAACCGCGCAATAACGGCGGCCGATGCCAAGATGATCCAGTCCTGTGTGATCTATAAGGACGACGAGATCATCGTGATCAACAAGCCTGCGGGACTGCCGACCCAGGGTGGCTCTGGCGTGTCGCGTCATGTGGATGGCTTGGCAGAGGCCCTGCGCTTTGGCTATGAGGACAAGCCGCGGCTTGTGCACCGTCTGGACAAGGACACCTCTGGTGTCCTGATGTTGGCGCGGACACGCACGATGGCGCGCGCGCTGACCGAGAACATGAAACATCGCGATACCCGCAAGATCTATTGGGCCGCGGTCGCGGGTGTGCCCCACCCCCGTGCGGCGACCATCAAGTTTGGCCTGCTCAAGGCCCCCGGCCATGGCAAGGGCGGCGAGAACGAGAAGATGCGCTGCATCCATCCCGCCGAGGTCGACAAGACCGAAGGGGCCAAGCGGGCCACGACGGATTATGCCGTACTGACGAACCTGGGTCAGCGGGCCGCCTGGGTGGCGCTGGTGCCGATCACCGGTCGGACCCACCAGCTGCGCGCCCACATGGCCGAGATCGGGCACCCGATTCTGGGCGACGGCAAGTATGGCGGCGGGGCGCAGGAGAATGCCGGCGACGGCTGGGGCGCGGGACTGGGTGGTGATCTTAGCCGCAAGCTTCATCTGCATGCGCGGACCCTCATCATCGAACACCCGACGACCAAGGCCGTCCTGCACCTGACCGCCCCATTGCCCGATCATATGGTTGAGACATGGAATTTTGTCGGTTGGGAGGTCAGCCATGCGCCGGTTGATCCCTTCAACATGCCTGATTGATCCGACATGACAGACTGGAAGCCAAAACGATTCTGGAAAGACGTCCACGTAGACGAGGATGGTTCTCACCTTCTTGTGCGGCTTGATGATAAACCACTGAAGACGCCGTCCAAGCTGACGCTACACTTGCCGACTCGTGATTTGGCCGAATGGGTCGCTGACGAATGGCGGGCGCAGGATGGGGTGGTTGATCCAGACACCATGCCTGCAACCCGCTTTGCAAACTCAGCCGTGGAAAAGGTCGCACCACAGTTTGACGAAGTTGCAAGGCTCGTCGCGTCATACGGTGAAACTGATCTGGTGTGTTACCGGGCCGAACAGCCGGCAGCCTTGGTTGACCGACAGGCGGACGGATGGGACCCGCTTGTCGAATGGGTGGCCGACACATTCGGCGTGCGCCTGCGAATCGCCTCCGGCGTGATGCCCGTTACACAGGAACAAGCCGCGTTGCAGGTGCTTGCGTCCGAGGTGCGGGGCATGAATGCCTTTGCTTTGGCTGGATTTCACGATCTCGTAAGCCTCACCGGTTCTCTTGTCATAGGACTTGCTGTCGCAAGAGGGGCGCTGGATCCCCTGCGAGGATGGGATATGTCCCGGATCGACGAAACATGGCAGGCAGAGCAATGGGGTTTTGACGAAGAGGCCGAGGAGTATGCCTCGCGCAGGCGTGCCGCATTTCTGGACGCGGAGAGATTCTATCGCCTTTCGATTGTGCGACGCTAGAAATAGCCGCGAACCAAACCGCTTTGGATAAGGGAAATTAACAGATTTTTCGCCACGTTATTGGGCGGAAAGCCTTGACCTACGGGCATGATTTTGACCACTGTTGCACGGCGCTGGATCAGACGTCTCCCGCGCATAGATCTAAGGCCGCACTGTCCTTGATCGAACAGACAAGAATGTAAGCTCCCCTGGAGATTAGGGGAGAGCAAAAACAGGAAGAGGTAATTAACATGAAGACCGTGTTTCTTGGCGTGCTGGCAACTGCCGGACTTACCGCTGGTGTGGCCGGCGCTGCTACACTCGACGACGTTAAAGCCCGCGGCTCACTGAACTGTGGCGTGTCAACCGGCCTCGTCGGTTTTGCTGCTCCCGACGCCGACGGTGTTTGGGAAGGTTTCGATGTGGCCGTTTGCCGCGCGGTTGCGACCGCCGCCCTCGGGGATCCAGAAGCCGTCACCTTTGTGCCGACCACTGGCCAGACCCGTTTTACGGCTCTTGCGTCCGGTGAGATCGACATGCTGGCGCGTAACACCACCTGGACGTTCTCGCGCGATGTTGACTTGAAGTTCGAATTCGTAGGTGTGAACTACTACGACGGTCAGGGCTTTATGGCTCCCCGTGAGCTGGGCGTGTCCTCTGCCAAAGAGCTTGATGGCGCGACTGTCTGCATTCAGACTGGCACCACCACCGAGCTGAACCTGGCAGACTTCTTCCGCGTTAACTCCATCAGCTACGAGCCCGTACCGATCGAGACCAACGCAGAAGCTCTGCAGCAGTTGCTTGCCGGTGCTTGCGACGTCTACACCACGGACGCCTCTGGCCTTGCTGCCAGCCGTGCGACGTTTGAGAATGCGTCTGACTGGGTCATCCTGCCCGAGATCATCTCGAAAGAGCCGCTTGGCCCGCTGGTCCGTCATGGCGACAGCGAATGGGCGGACGTTGTGCGTTGGTCGCTCAACACGCTTATCGCAGCAGAAGAGCTGGGTGTGTCGTCCGAGAACGTGGCAGAACTTGCCGCTGCACCGACCAACAACCCCGAGATCAACCGTATGCTTGGCACCGAGGGTGAGCTGGGCGCAATGTTGGGTCTCGAAGCGAGCTGGGCCGCAGACATCATCGCTGCTGTCGGCAACTACAGCGAAGTGTTCGAAACAAACATCGGTGAGAGCACTCCGATCGGTCTGGCCCGTGGTCTGAACGCCCAGTGGACCGATGGTGGTCTGCTCTACTCTCCGCCGTTCCGCTAAGTCGGCTTGGATGGGGCGCAGATCGAAAGGTCTGCGCCCCATTCCACCAAATAGATAACGCGACACAATAGTCGCAGGGGCTGCCATCGGGCACAGTCGGGTCAACCGGCGTGACACCGTGGCAATACTCACTCGCCGGGGAGTACAAAGATGTCGACGATAACTGATCCGCCGAAACCAAGGTTTCGGCTTAGCCAACTCATATATGACACCCGATATAGATCTCTGACGATCCAGACGGTCGCGCTGATCCTTCTCGTCCTCGCTTTTTCCTGGCTCATATCAAACACGGTCCAGAACCTTGAAGCGCTAGGTAAAGACTTTGACTTTGGCTTCCTGTCCTCGCGGGCAGGGTATGACATCAACCAGATGCTCATTCCCTATGACAACAGCATGTCGCATGGGCGTGCGGCACTTGTCGGCATCGCCAATACACTCCTGGTCGCTTTCTTAGGATGTGTCACCGCTACGGTGATCGGCGTTCTCGTCGGCGTGCTGCGGCTGTCCAAGAATTGGATCGTGTCGCGACTGATGGCCGTCTATGTCGAGGCGTTTCGTAACGTCCCGTTGTTGCTCTGGATCGTTCTGATCTTTGCCCTGCTGACAGAAAGCACGCCCCAACCGCGCGACTTCCGCGAAGGCGGTAGTGCGTCGATGTTGTTCAGTGAAACGGTCGCCATCACTAATCGCGGGGTCTTCATTCCCAATCCGATTTGGGGTCCGAACTCCGGTCTTCTGATCGCCGTCTTCGTTGCGTCGATTATCGGGGCGATGCTGTATCGGCGCTATGCCAAGAAAGTTCTGTTCGATACGGGCCGCCTCTTGCCGATGACCTGGCCTGCTATCGCGATCGCAGTCATCCCTACGGTGCTTTTCTATTTCATCCTGGGTCGGCCCGTGTCGCTTGAGTATCCGGTGCTGGGCGGCTTTAACTTTCAGGGTGGCATCCAGCTTCGAAACTCGCTGATTGCCCTCTGGGTCGCGCTGTCCCTGTATACCGGTGCGTTCATTGCCGAGATTGTGCGAGCGGGTATCCTCTCTGTGTCCAAGGGCCAGACAGAGGCGTCGTTTGCCTTAGGCCTGCGTCCGAACCGGACCATGAACCTTGTCATCCTGCCTCAGGCCCTGCGGGTCATCATTCCGCCGCTGATCTCTCAGTTTCTGAACCTGACCAAGAACTCATCCCTGGCCATCGCGGTTGGGTACATGGACGTGCGTGCGACCTTGGGTGGCATCACAATCAACCAGACCGGTCGAGAGCTGGAGGGGATGCTTTTGCTGGGGATGTTCTACCTCGCACTTAGCCTGATCATCTCTGGCCTGATGAACATCTACAATAATTCCAAAAAGCTGAAGGAGCGCTGAGATGTCCAACACCAACGCGCAATCTGTCAGCTTCGTCCGGGACAAGATGCTCCCTGAGTCGACTCCTCCTACGCTTGAAAGTGGGGTCGTCAAATGGGTTCGGGAGAACCTGTTTTCCAATGTCCTGAACTCGGTTCTGACGATTGCTTCTATCTATGTGATCTACTGGATCGTCTCCCACCTTTACCCATGGTTCGCCAATTCGGTCTGGTACGCGTCTTCGTTGAACGAATGTCGCGAGATCAGGGACGCGACCGTCGGTCCTGGCGTGCCGTCGGCCTGCTTTGCCGTCATCACAGACCGGTGGGAGCAGTTGCTTTTCGGCTTCTATCCAAATGACGCCTACTGGCGGCCCGTCATGGCTCTGGTGGCCTTTCTCGTCGCCATCGCGCCGGTGCTGTTCGTATCTCTTCCACGTAAGTTGTTGTGGTTCTCGGCGGCCTCACCCTTTGTAATGTTCTCTCTCCTTTGGGGGGGATCTATCTGGGGGCCGCTCACGGTCGCTGTTGGCTTTGGCGTTGGCTACGCGGCCTTCGTCCTGTTGGGTCGTGTTGCCGGTGCGCTGGTTTCCGTCCTTGGGTCGATCATTGCCCCGGTGCTGTTTTGGATGTTCCTTGCCGGACCGATCGCCGGCGCCTTGACAGCCGTCGCCCCGATCGGACTGCCCTTTGTGGAATCCCGCAGCTTCGGCGGATTTACCTTGTCGGTCATCATCGGGGTGTCGGGCATTGTGTTGTCCATGCCGCTTGGCATTCTGCTGGCGTTGGGACGGCAATCGGACCTGTTCATCATCAACAAGGTCTCGGTCGCCTTCATTGAGGTCATCCGGGGCGTGCCGCTGATCGTCTGGCTGTTCACGGCCCAGCTGATCCTTGGCTACTTCCTGCCACCGGGTACAACCTTTGACCTGACCTTGCGTGTCATCATCATGGTGACACTGTTCTCCTCGGCCTATATCGCCGAGGTGGTACGTGGCGGTCTGGCTGCATTGCCCAAGGGGCAATACGAAGGGGCCGACAGCCTTGGTCTGGATTACTGGCAGTCCATGCGGCTGATCATCCTGCCCCAGGCCCTCAAGATCTCGATCCCGGGTATCGTGAACACCTTTATCGGGCTGTTCAAAGACACAACTCTTGTCGTCTTTATCGGGCTCTTTGACCCAATCGGCCTGTCGAATGCTATCCGCGCCTCGACCGACTGGAACGGCATCTACTGGGAGCTCTTTGTCTTCATCGGCCTGCTGTTCTTTATCTTCTGCTATAGCATGGGTCGGTATTCCCTCTTCCTCGAGCGCAAGCTCCAACGCGAAAACCGGTAAGGAGACCACAAATGTCCGAACTCGCTATCGACCGCGACATCGACCGGAGCCATATGACGGTCTCTGACGAGGTGGCCATTCAGATCGACCAGATGAACAAGTGGTTCGGGACGTTCCACGTCCTGCGCGACATCAACCTGACCGTTTACCGGGGGGAGCGGATCGTGATCTGTGGCCCCTCCGGATCGGGTAAGTCGACGCTGATCCGCTGCATCAACCGTCTCGAAGAGCACCAGGCTGGGACCATTATGGTCGATGGGACTGAACTGTCATCGGATCTGAAGAACATCGACAAGATCCGGTCGGAAGTCGGCATGTGCTTTCAGCACTTCAACCTGTTTCCGCACCTGACGATCCTTGAGAATTGCACGCTCGCGCCGATTTGGGTCCGCAAGACACCCAAGAAGGAAGCCGAGGAAACGGCGATGCATTTTCTTGAAAAGGTGAAGATCCCCGAGCAGGCCAACAAATATCCCGGACAGTTATCCGGCGGTCAGCAGCAGCGAGTGGCAATTGCCCGGTCGCTGTGCATGAAGCCGCGCATAATGCTGTTTGACGAACCGACTTCAGCGCTCGACCCCGAGATGATCAAGGAGGTCCTTGATACCATGATCGAGCTTGCCGAAGAGGGCATGACGATGTTGTGCGTGACCCACGAGATGGGCTTTGCCCAGGCCGTGGCGAACCGCGTCATCTTTATGGACCAGGGCCAGATCGTGGAGCAGAACGAACCGAAAGAGTTCTTCAACAATCCTCAATCGGATCGGACCAAGTTGTTCCTGAGCCAGATCCTGGGTCACTGAGCACGCTGATTTTTGAGTATTTGGGACGAAGCGAAGGGGGAGCCGTCAGGTTTCCCCTTTAGTCGTTTCGGCCCATCAGATCGGCGGGAATGGCGAAATCGACCAGGGTCCCTTGTCCGGCCCCGATCTTGGACCAGTCGGTCGTCTTGAAGGCGATGATTGCCGTGGCGCAGGTGGGATAGTCCGCGTAGCGCGGATGGGCTGGTCGTGTGGGCAAGAGGCCGCAGGCAAGGCTGCCGATGCCTGGGTTGTGGCTCACCAGGGCCACTGTCTGCCCCGTCGCCTTGCGCAACTGGTCGATCATTCCTGTGGTGCTAGCGTGGTAGAGTGCGCTGAGTGTCAGGACCTGAGGCTGTACCGTCCATTCCGGCAGCATGAGCGCCAGCGTTTCAACCGTTCTTGCAGCGTCCGAGCACAGAACCTGATCGGGGCAATATCCCATTTCAGCGATCCACCGTCCCATGACGGGGGCGGCAGCCCGTCCGCGCGAGTTGAGCACCCTTGCGTGATCCTCTGAGAATGGGTCATCCCAGCTTGATTTCGCATGACGGATCAGAACGAGGGTCAGTGTCATCTTGGGGCGAAGGCCTCCATGTGGAAGGCCGATTGCGCTGGCAGCCGTCTGGAGGCGCCAACCGGGCAGGCCCGGCGCACAAGGCAGCCACCGGTCCGGCAGATGCTGCCTGCCGCCGTATCGAGCCAGGATTTGCAGGACGGGACGTCATAGCCCGCCGGAGTAAGGGCGCTAGCCGGGCAGGCCGTGCGGCAGGGCTGGTCTGCGCAGGTTATGCATGGTGCCGGTTCCAGAGCGGTAACCGCTTCTGTCGTCAGCCCAATGGCGCCGCGGTACGAGATGAAGAGCCCAGCACTGTCGTGGACCAAGAGCCCGACCGGTGACGGCCAGGCCCGGCCAGAGCGGGTGGCCCAGCTTATGAAGGGCTGAAACGGTGGGAAGCCGAAGGGGAAGTAGGCCTTGGTCCCTGTGTCGCAGGCAAGCTTGCCGATCACCCGCCGCGACCAGCGATCCAGCGGGTCTGGCGCGCCATCCTCGAATTCAGCTTCTGCCGAGACCATAGGCCAAAAGGACGGCTCATCCGGTGCGAGCATCAGGACCGAGCGGATCGACGTATGCAGCCGGTCCTCGGGCAGGACCGGTGCGTGCCCCGCCACCATCAGGCCGTTCTGGGCCGCCAGGGCCTGAATGGTCGCGGTCAGGGTCAGGCTCATGGTCGGTGCGGTTTTACCCGAGGCTCGGTCGAACGGATGATGGAGCCTGCGCCGTGCTCGGTAAACAGTTCGAGCAGGCTGGCGTTGGGAAGCCTGCCGTCAAGGATGACGACGGCCCTGACACCGGCGTCGAGGGCGGCGAGCGCTGTTTCCGTCTTGGGGATCATGCCGCCTGCGATGGTGCCATCTGCAATCATTTGGCGGACCTGATCGGGGCTGAGTTGGGTGACGATCTGGCCACTAGCGTCCTTGACCCCTGGTACGTCAGTCAAGAGCAACAGCCGGTCCGCTTGAAGCGCGCCCGCGATGGCCCCGGCCGCTGTGTCGCCGTTGACGTTGAAGGTCTCGTTCGAGTTCATGCCTGTTGCAACGGGGGCCACGACGGGGATGATGCCGGCCTTGAACAGATCGCGCAGGACCTGCACGTTCATTTCGCAGGGCCGACCGACGAAGCCCAGTTCAGGATCGTCGGGCTCGGCGACCATCAGATCGTCGTCCTTGCCAGACAGCCCGACGGCGCGGCCGCCTTCGTCCATGATGGCCTGCACGATCCGCTTGTTCACCAGTCCGGTCAGAACCATCTCGACGACCTGCACGGTGGCCTTGTCCGTGACCCGCTTGCCACGGACGAATTCGGATTGGATGCCAAGCTTGGCCAGCATCTCGTTGATCATCGGGCCGCCACCGTGGACCACCACCGGGTTCACCCCGACCTGCCGCATCAGTACGATATCGCGGGCAAATTGGGCCATGGCATCGTCGTCACCCATCGCATTGCCGCCGAATTTCACGACAACGACCGCCCCCGAATAGCGCTGCATGTAAGGCAGGGCCTCGGACAGGGTGCGGGCGGTGGCAAGCCAGTCTCGGTTCATGTTCTGGGTCCTCATTGTCGTGGCCTCTCTGCCAAAGTCCGCCTAGTTGATGCCGGCAATTATGGCCCGCAGGGTGGCAATGCCATCGCCCTTTTCGGACGAGGTCAAAAGCAATTCTGGATAAGCGGCGGGATGGCGGGACAGGGCGGCCCGCGTGGTGACAAGCGATGCGTCCAGTTCAGCGGCGTTGACCTTGTCGATCTTGGTCATGACGCATTGGAAGGGGACCGCCGCCTTGTCGAGCAGGGACATGATTTCTTCGTCGACAGGTTTGGCGCCGTGCCGGGCGTCGATCAGGACGAAGGCCCGCCGTAGGGTAGGGCGACCGGCAAGATAAGACTTCAGCAGCTTTTGCCATTTCTCGACCACGGCCAGCGGGGCTTTGGCATAGCCATAGCCGGGCAGATCGACCAGGTAATGCTCTGGTCCGGTGGTGAAAAAGTTGATCTCTTGCGTCCGTCCCGGTGTGTTGGAGGCCCGGGCGATGGACTTGCGCCCCGTCACGGCGTTGATCAGGGACGACTTGCCCACATTGGATCGCCCGGCAAAACAAACCTCGGCCCGGTCGGCGGGGGGCAGGCCGGACATGGCGACCACCCCTTTGACGAAATCGACGGGTCCGGCAAACAAGAGCCGTCCCTTTTCAAGGGCGGCCGCGTCGGGCTCTTCGGCGATGGGAAAGCTCAGTTGCATCATGCGTTCTCTTCTGCCTGATCGCCCAGGTCAATGCGACCCCCAGCGACGACTTCTGCATAGAGGCCAAAGTCGTGATGGCCCCAACCTTTTTTGAGCGCCCCGAGGGTATCGACGTCGCGCTCCCCTGTTTTGGGGTTGGCGGTTGTGTGAAGGCAACGCTGGATGCGTTCCCGGACGACAACGGTCGCTGTTCCGATCCGCAGCTCTTTGCCGATCCAGCCCCATTCCTCCCACGCGGAAAGTCCGTCGATCCAGATGTTGCCGCGCCAGCGTTCCGGTTCAAACTCAAAGCCCAGTTGGGCCTCCACGGCGCGGTGCGAGGCTGTGTTCATGATTGATATGGAGGGATAGTCGCTGTCCGTCATTCCACGGCCAGGTATGGCAACGATCCGGGCAGGCTGTGGCCGATGTGTTGGAGCCAGGGGGCTGATCCACTCAAAGAAACCCGTCGCCTCGTGCGGTATGTCGGGATGAAACTGGTAGGTCCCAAGCGTTGCATGCGTCAGTGTGACTTGGCCCGTTGCCTCATCAAGTTGAGCCCAGAGGCCGGCGAGCCCCGGCGCATTCGTCCCGATGATGAAGTTCTTGCAGGGCACCCATTCCGGCTGTTCGACGTCAAACGCACCGATCTCGGACAGGACAGCCCAGCGTCGATCCCATGGCATGGTGTGGCCAGGTGACAGGGTCACGCTTTGCAGCGCCTCCCGGCCGTGGCTCTTGATCGGGTGCCGCCAAAGCGCGGCGACCCGGCCCATCACTTCCCGCCCGGCGATTTCGTGGGCTTTGACGATTTGTTAGCGGCCACGGCCTCAGGCTTTTTGCGTTTGAAGCTGGACAGGATGTTGCCGAAGACGTCCGGCCGATGCCCATGGCTGCGCATGATCAGGTACTGCTGGGTGAAGGTGATGGTGTTGTTCGCGATCCAGTATAGGACGAGGCCGCTCGCAAATGATCCCAGCATGAACATGAAGATCCAAGGCATCCAGGCAAAGATCATCTGCTGGGTCGGGTCTGTTGGGGCCGGGTTCAGCTTTTGCTGCATCCACATCGAGATGCCAAGAAGGATTGGCAGGACACCCAGCGAGAAGATGAAAAAGATGCTGCCGGGTTCGGGCGTCGCATAGGGCAACAGACCAAATAGGTTTAGAATAGAGGATGGATCGGGCGCACTGAGGTCACGGATCCAGCCAAGCCAGGGGGCATGCCGCAATTCGATGGTGACGAAGATCACCTTGTAGAGAGAGAAAAAGATCGGGATCTGCAACAGGATCGGCAAGCAGCCCGAGGCGGGGTTTACCTTGTTGTCCTTATACAGCTTCATCATCCCTTGCTGCATCTTCTGCCGATCGTCGCCCGCAGCTTCCTTAAGCTTTTCCATCTCTGGCTGAAGCTCTTTCATCTTGGCCATCGAGACGTAAGATTTATAGGCCAGTGGCAGCAGGATCGCCTTGATGCAGAGGGTCAGAAGGATGATCGACCAGCCCATATTTCCCAAAAAGCTGTTCAGGAAGTGAAGCAGCCAGAAAATTGGCTTGGTCAGAAAAAAGAACCAGCCCCAGTCGATTGAGTCGAGAAAGCCTGCGATCTGACCATTATCCTGGTAGTCGCGGATCGCCTCCCATTCCTTTGCTCCGGCGAACAGCTGGCTGTTGGCCGTGACCGTCGCACCCGCTGCCACCACCTGAGCCGGGAACACCGTCTCGGTCTGGAAGATGTTGCTGGCCTCGTTGTAGCGTGCGATGGATCGGAAGCTGGTGCCCTGTTCCGGGATCAGCGTCGTCATCCAGTACTTGTCGGTGAAGCCGATCCACCCATCCTGCGTGGCTTCAAGCGTTTCAGAGAGCCCCAACCCTCGAGGATCGGCATCCATTTTGGGCAGGCCTTTGTAGTCGATCTCCTGCAACTCGCCGTCTGTTCTGCGGACCACACCCTCGTGAAGGATGAAGAAAGTGGTGGAGTCAGGGCGGCCATGTCGGGCGATCAGACCGTAGGGCGCAAGGGTGACTGGGGTCGTGCTGTTATTCTCTACCGACTGTTGGACAGAGAACATGAAATCTTCATCCACGGAAATGCTGCGCCGAAAGACCAGTCCAGCGCCGTTGTCCCAAACAAGGTTAACAGGGGTTGACGCGGTGAGAGTTTCGCCGCTTTCCAGTTGCCAGACCGTGTTGGGGCCCGGGACCGACTCTGGGTCAACGCCTGCGCCAGGCGCCCATCCGTATAGGGTGTAATAAGCAAATTCCTGACCGACAGGGCTAAGCAGCCGCACAAGGTCGGACGTCGGGTCGAGGGTTTCGCGATAGGTGGCCAAAGACAGATCATCAATCCGGCCACCCTGAAGCGAGATGCTGCCTGTCAGGTGGGACGTCATGATTGGCAGGCGCGCAGCCTCTGGCGCCGCTTCGGGGACAACCGCGATATCACCGGTGGCCGTCGCTGGGCCAACGGCATCAGGAGCCGCTAGCCCGCTGGGGTCCGCAGCAACGATCCCATCCGGCACAGAGGTTGGTACAGGTTCTTCCGGCGGAAACAGGACGAACCAGGTCAATATGACTAGGAAGCTGAGTGCCGTCGCAAGGATGAGATTCTTGTTCTGATCGTCCATTACAACCGCGCCCCGTTTAGCAGATTTGTCTTGGTATCTGAGTTCAGGCAGGTTCAACAGGTGGAGGGGTGAAAGGTCAAGCAGTTTTCCTGAATTACAAGGGTAGTGTGGGTCAGGTCGGTCGCTGTGTCGCGGCTGGATGGTCAGTGATCTGTTCCGGATATCAAAGGGTCAGGGCAACATGGGACAGGCGTTGGGACCTGCAGGGCGCTTTGAATGGGATCAAAAGGGACCAGTTCAAATTGCCTTGAACTGCTTAAGCAAACTTCCCTGAGTCGTGCCCCTGTAGTTTCTGATCCAGGCATCCGCTTCAGCCAGGGGCATCGGGCGCGCGATCCCGAAACCCTGTACATGCCCGCACCCCAACTGTAGCAGCATTCGCTGCTCTTCCGGGGTCTCGACCCCTTCGGCCAGGGTATCCAGGCCCAGCCGATCCGCCATGGTCAGGATGGCGGCCACCATTTTCTGTTGTTCTGGGTCTTCATCGATATGTGTCACGAAGGACCGGTCGATCTTGATCCTCTCAATCGCGAACCGGCGAATGGACGTGATCGAGGCGTTGCCTGTGCCAAAGTCGTCCAGATCGAGGCAACAACCAAGACGGGCAAGACCGGCAAGGTTGCGGATCACCACATCATCAATCTTGCTTGCGACAACCGTTTCGAGAACTTCGACGACCAATCGGTCGGCGGCCAGATCGTAGCGATCCAATTCCCAGCAGATTCGGTCGACCAGCCTGGGATCGCACAGTTCATCGGACGAAAAGTTCACGCCGATCCGCGGAATGTCAAAGCCATTGGCATCCCAGTGCCGGATCGCCTCGAGCGCCTCGATGATCATCCGCTCTCCAAGTCGGCCCATCAGACCCGCCTGTTCCAGTGCAGGAAGGAATTCCGAAGGCGGGATCAGGCCCCGCTCGGGATGATGCCACCGTGCCAGCGTTTCAAATCCGGTGATAGCGCCTGTTCTGGCTGACAGTTGCGGTTGAAAGTAGGCTCTTATCTGTTTGTCCGACAATGCTTCGGATACCTGCTTGGACAGGCTGTGACGCAGGGCGATCCGGTCACGCATTGCGTCAGAATAACTTCTTATTGCCGACGGCCCGCTTCGCTGCGCTTCGATCAGTGCAGAGGTTGCGGCCTGCAACAGCATCTCACCGTCTGGCGCGGTTAACCGGTCTGGCAGGCTCAGGCCGATGGACACGGACAAGTGCACGGCGGTTTCTCCAGCCGGGATCGCCTCGGATGCGATGCGCTGCACCCGACCTGCAAGCTGGATCGCCGATTCGAGGTCTAGGAGACGGGATGGCGCGAGGGCGAGGGCGAACGAGGGACCATCCAGGCGGGCCGTCACATCGCCGTCGCGCAAGACAGAGCTGATCCTTTTGCCAATTTCGGCCACGAGGCGGGAGGCCGTTGCATGGTCATGACGCTCTTCCAGGCGTTTGAAATTGTCGACTTCGACGACAAATGCGGCTGTCTGCCATCCGTCATCCCGGGTCGCCTCGAGAAACTGATCCAGCGCGTCCACGGCATCCTCCCGTCGGGGCATGTCTCTGCCGCCGTCGCGATCGCGAAACAGAGAAATCCTTGGACGCTTGGAGGTCAAGACGAGGCCAAAGGGAAAGGCCATCCCCATCAGGAATAACAGGGCGTGGTTGCCGAACGAAATGGCCAGGGCCAGCAGAATGATCGCCAAAGACAGCGCACGAATGGAGCGCACCGTCCGCCAGAGTGACCGCAGCCGAGGAAACTTTTCAAACAAGGCTTTCGCTATCATCCCACCAATCCCTTTTGGTCAGAAAGGATCGGCCTTGATGAAGGGTCGGCCGATCAGTTGGCCGAAATTAGGCAGTGCTTCCTGAGATAGACGTTAATGCGTCAGTCTCAACTATTTCGAATTTTCACTTTCTGTTCTCTTGCGGGTCAGACCTGCAAAATCAAAAAGGGCAGGATCCAGAAGGTGCGAGGGTCGGGCATTCATCAAGGCCCGGAACATGACCTGCCGCCTCCCGGGGCTGTTCTTTTCCCAACCATCGAGGATGGATTTCACCTGCTGGCGCTGCAGGCCGTCCTGGCTGCCGCATAGATCACAGGGAATGATCGGATAATTCATCGCACGGGCAAACCGTTCGCAGTCCGCCTCAGCGACATGGGCAAGAGGGCGGTAGAGAAACAGGTCACCTTCCTCGTTCACCAGCTTGGGCGGCATGGTCGCGAGCCGCCCACCGTGAAAGAGGTTCATGAAGAATGTCTCGAGTATATCGTCGCGGTGATGGCCCAGCACTACGGCCGAGCAGCCTTCTTCGCGGGCGATCCGATACAGGTTGCCCCGACGCAGGCGCGAACACAACGAACAGAAGGTGCGGCCCTGCGGTATCTTGTCCATGACGATGGAGTAGGTGTCCTGATACTCGATCCGGTGGGGGACGCCCATCTTTGTCAGAAACTCGGGCAACACGGTCGCAGGGTAGCCAGGCTGCCCCTGATCCAGGTTGCAGGCCAATAGATCGACCGGCAACAGACCCCGCCATTGCAGCTCGTACAGGGCGGCCAATAGGGTATAGCTGTCCTTGCCACCGGACAGGCAGACCAGCCAGCGGGCCCCTTCTTCGATCATGCCGTAGTTGTCGATCGCTTCTCGCACGTCGCGCATGATCCGCTTCCGCAACTTGCGGAATTCGGTTGTTTTGGGCGCTCCGTGAAAAAGCGGGTGGATGTCGTTGGCATCGTCAAGCATGGCTTTGGCTCTAGTGGAGTTGCGACCACCGGGCAAGAGTTCACAAAGGGTCCCAGTTGCATCCGATGCGCTTTGACCGTCGTAGAAAGGTCAAAGGAGAATTCACCATGCGCTTTCTTGCCGTCGCCGCCTTGGCGCTTGTCGCCGCCTGTACGGGCAAACCCTCGTTCAACGATGCCCCCCTAAGTGATCAGACCCTAAACCTCGAAGAGTTCTTTGACGGTGACCTGGTGGCCTACGGGCAGTTCCAGGACGTTCTGGGCACGGTCCGCCGCAGCTTTGTCGTAGATATCCACGGGGACTGGGATGGCGAACGCCTGCTTTTGACCGAGGATTTCGTCTACGAGGACGGATCGATCGAACAGCGGGTCTGGACCCTGATCAAGACCGGCCCGGACAGCTGGCAGGGCACAGCCCCCGGCGTGATCGGTGTCGCCACCGGCGAAGAGGATGCAGACCGCTTTAACTGGCGCTATGAGATCGACCTCCCGATCCCTGCCGCGGATGGAACGGTCGAGACGATGCGGGTGACCTTCGATGACTGGATGTGGTTGCTAAGCGAGGACCGCTTGTTCAACCGGGCCTATATCCAGCGATATGGATTTGATATCGGTGACGTGAGCATCACGTTCGAGAAGCTTTAGATCAGGCGTCCTGCGGGGCTGACCTAATCGGGCACGTTGTCGATGCCGGACCCGCCAAGGGGATGGCATCGGCCGATCCGCCGCAGGGCGAGCCAGCCGCCCTTGATCCCGCCGTGCTTTTCCAACGCCTCAAGGGCGTAGACGGAACATGTCGGGGTATACCGGCAGCCGTGTCCGACCCAGGGGGAAAACACGATCCGATAGGCCTTGACCGGCAGGGCAAGCGTCCAGGCGAAGGGGGTCATTTCTGGTGCACCCTGGCAAGGGCAGTGATCAGATCTGACTGAAGTTCTGTGAACGGGCGGGCGGCTGTTGCGTCGACCTTGCCGACCAGCACGTAGTCCCATCCATCTTGACCGTGTTCGGGCAGGCAAAGGCGGGCGATCTCGCGCAGACGACGCTTGGCCCGGTTCCGGGCGACAGCGTTGCCGACTTTTTTGGAGCAAGTGTAGCCAACCCGAACCCCCGCAAACGGTTCATCGGGGGCACGCTTGCGGGCCTGAAGGTGAAAGCCGGGAGCCGCCTGACGCAGAGCCCGGGAAGCGCGCAGAAAATCCGCTCGCTTTCGCATGACCTCCGGATGCGAAAAAACCGCCTGGGGGCTTTCCGTTATGCTGCTAGAATTGCAGATCACGGGAGCCACCGGCGGTGTCATCGGAACAAACTGTTGCGAGCGCCCTTAGGCGCTCAGCTTGCTACGGCCCTGGGCGCGACGCGCGTTCAGGATCTTGCGGCCGGCCTTTGTGGCCATCCGTGCACGAAAGCCGTGACGCGCCTTGCGCACCCGGTTCGAGGGTTGGAACGTGCGTTTCATCGCTCTCTCTCCGTCCGTTGGGGCAATGCGGCGACGCTCATGCGGATTCGCAGCCCGATATCATTCGAAGCCCGTCCTTTAGAGGTGCCACGACAGGCTGTCAACGCGGCGCAGCCCGGTTTATTGCAACATTTCCGCCTAGGCCCGATCCGATTTTGTTACAGCCATGCCCAAAGCGCTGCAACATTGGCCCAAATGCATCAAGCCGCCGTGATGGCCCTGTCGTCTTTGGGCGCGGAGGGTCATCTAGACGACAGGAACAATGACCAGACCCGAGGACAGGATGACAGACCAGATGACCGACGCCCCGCCCAATCCAATGCTTCGGCGTCTTCCCCTGATTGCGATTCTTGTGGTTGCGCTGGTCGGTGCGTTCGTGTTGCGCGACATCCTGACGTTCGAAACCCTGCGGGAGCAACGCGAGACGCTACTGGCCTTTCGCGATGCCAATTACCTTCTGACAGTGGCCGTCTTTATACTGGCATATGTGACCATCGTCGCCTTTTCGCTGCCCGGCGCCACGATCGCGACTCTGACCGGTGGTTTCCTGTTTGCCACCTTCCCCGGCGTCCTTTTCAACGTGACCGGCGCGACTTTGGGGGCGATTTGCATCTTCCTTGCGGCCCGCTGGGGCCTGGGTGAGCGGCTTGCCGCCCGGATGGAGGCGTCGGAAGGCAGCGTCAAACGCATCAAGGATGGGATCGACGAAAACCAGTGGTCCATGCTGTTCCTGATCCGGCTGGTTCCGGCGGTTCCGTTCTTTGTCGCCAATCTTGTTCCGGCGCTGGTGGGGGTGCCGCTGTCGCGCTTTGCAATCTCGACCTTCTTTGGGATCATTCCGGGGGCGCTTGTCTATACCTCGGTCGGAGCCGGACTTGGCGAGGTCTTTGCCCGGGGCGAGACGCCCGATCTGGGCATCATCTTCACGCCGCCGATCTTGTTGCCGATCCTCGGGCTTTCGCTCTTGGCGGCCCTTCCCATTCTCATCAAGGCCCTTCGCGGCAGGAAAGCGACTTAGCCATGCCCCGGATCGAAACTGATATCTGCATCATCGGCGCAGGCTCGGGCGGGTTGTCCGTCGCCGCAGGGGCTGCCCAAATGGGTGCCAAGGTGGTCCTGATCGAGGGTCACAAGATGGGCGGCGATTGCCTGAACTATGGCTGCGTTCCGTCCAAAGCACTGATCGCGGCGGGCAAGCAGGCCTATGCCGTGGGACATGGTGCAGACTTCGGGGTGGCCGACGTAATGCCCAAGATCGACTTCGGTGCTGCCAAGGACCACGTGCAAAATGTCATCGACGCCATCGCCCCTGTCGATAGCCAGGAACGGTTCGAGGGGTTAGGGATCACGGTCCTGCGGGACATGGCCCGGTTCATCTCAAAAACCGAAGTGCAGTCCGGGGACACCACGATCAAGGCACGTCGGATCGTCATCGCCACAGGCTCCGGGCCCTTTGTGCCGCCCATTCCGGGGTTGGACGAGGTGACGGTGCACACCAACGAAACCATCTTTGACCTGCGCGACCGACCCGACCACCTGATCATCGTCGGCGGTGGCCCCATCGGCATGGAAATGGCGCAAGCGCACCTGCGGCTGGGCTGCAAAGTGACAGTGATCGAAGGGGCCAAGGCGCTTGGCAAAGACGACCCCGAACTGGCCGCCATCGTGTTGGAGAGGCTGAGGGGCGAGGGGGTGGCGATCATCGAGGGGGCACAGGCCGAAAAGGTGTCCGGCACCAAGGATGGTCCGGTGACCGTCCATACCAATCAAGGCGACATCACCGGATCGCATCTGCTTATGGCCGTCGGACGCAAGGTGAATGTCGATAATCTGGACCTTGAAACCGGTGGCGTGGCCTATGACCGGAAGGGGGTCCGCGTTGGCCCTGATCTTCGCTCAACGACCAACCGGGCGGTTTATGCGGTGGGTGATGCGGCCGGTGGGCTGCAATTCACGCATGTGGCTGGCTATCATGCCGGGGTCATCATCCGGTCGATGATGTTTGCCCTGCCAGCAAAGGCCAGAACGGACCACATACCATGGGCCACCTACACCGATCCGGAACTTGCCCAGGTCGGGTTGACCGAGGCCGAAGCCCGCAAGAAATACGGTGCGGGGGTAGAGGTCGTGCGGGCGGAATTCCACCACAACGACCGGGCCCTTGCAGAAGGCAAGACAACCGGGCTCGTCAAGGTCATGGTGGTCAAGGGGCGCCCCGTCGGGGCCAGCATTGTCGGGCCGCAGGCGGGCGAGTTGATAGGGACATGGGCGATGGCCATTGCCAACAGGCTCAAGATGACGGCCATTGCGAATACGGTTCTTCCTTATCCGACACTGGGTGAGATTAACAAACGCGCTGCGGGTGCCTATTTTAGCCCAAGGCTGTTCGACAGCCCCTTGGTGAAACGGGTCGTGCGGACCGTACAGCGGTTCGTGCCCTGACCCAAAGACAGGACGTGAAATGCGACCCGGTATGCTCAACTCCCTCTCAGGACGGTTTCTGATCCTGACGACGGTCTTTGTCATGCTGGCCGAAATCCTGATCTTTGTGCCCTCGATTGCCCGGTTCCGGGAAGACTACCTGAACGTCCGGCTTGAACGTGGGCAGATCGCCTCACTTGCACTTCTGGCCGACGACATGCTGGACGCCGATCTTGAACGGGAGTTGCTGAAGAACGCCGGCGTCTTCAACGTGGTCCTGCGACGGGATGAGGTTCGGCAACTGGCGCTGTCATCGCCAATCCCTGCACCGATCGCGGCCACCTATGATTTGCGAGAGGCGTCAGGCATGACGCTGGTCGCCGACGCCATGGCGGTTCTCTGGCGCCCCGACAACCTGATCATCCGGGTCATCGGCAACCCGGTTCAGTCCGGTGGGCTGCTGATCGAGGTGACGCTCGAGACCGGGCCGCTGCGGGCGGCGATGATCGACTACGGCCTGCGGATCCTTGCCCTGTCAGCTGTCATCTCGGTGTTTACGGCGGGGCTTTTGTTCCTCGCGGTCCGGGTGCTGCTGGTCCGGCCGATCAAAGGCGTGGTTGGCCATATGCAAAGCTATGCAGAAGCACCAGAAGATGCGCGCCGGATCATCACGCCGTCTGCCCGTGTGACCGAACTTCTGGAGGCCGAGCAGGCCTTGCAGAGCCTTCAGACCCAGCTTACCGGTGCGCTCAAGCAGAAAGAACGCCTCGCGCTTTTGGGCGGGGCGGTGGCCAAGGTCAGCCACGACCTGCGCAATATCCTGACCTCGGCCCAGCTGTTCGTTGATCGGATCGAGGGGTCAGAAGACCCGCTGGTCCGGCGGATGGCGCCCAAGCTGGTTGGGTCCATCACACGCGCGGTGAACCTGTGCGAATCCACCCTTGCCTTTGGGCGGGCGGAAGAGCCGCCGCCATCCCTTTCGAGGGTGCAGATCGCCGGGATCGTCGAAGACGTCATCGACAGCGAGAGACTGGCCGCGGGCGACTATGACATCTCGTTCTCAGAGGACATCCCGACAGGCCAGACCTTCAGAGCCGACGGAGAGCAGCTTTATCGCGTTATCTTCAATCTCGTGCGTAATGCCCGTCAGGCCATCATGGCCAGCGGCAAACCGGGCGAAATCTGCCTGCGGGCAAGCGAAGATGAAGTGGCCTGGTGGCTACACATCACCGACACAGGCCCGGGTCTGCCAGCCAAGGCTCGGGCACATCTGTTTCAGCCGTTCCAGGGGGGCGCCAGCAAGGGCGGATCAGGCCTCGGTCTTGTGATCGCGGCAGAGCTTGTTCGCGGCCACGGTGGTACGCTTGAGCTGCGTCAGACTGGCCCAGAGGGCACCCAGTTCTCGATCTGCCTGCCCAAAGCCAACCTCGCACTCGGGGCTGCGGCCGAATAATCGCCAAAGGTGATTTCCTCCTTGCAATGCCCGGACAGCAAGGCTACATCCGCCACACTTCGCGGACTGGTAGCTCAGTTGGATAGAGTATCTGACTACGAATCAGAGGGTCGGGGGTTCGAATCCTCCCCAGTCCGCCACTTTCCCCTATATGTTCAACTATTATCAAAATCTTGGGGGATTTTGGCGTCCACCAGCCCCAAATACGTCCCCACAGCGTTGCTGGAATGTATGGGAAGCTATTGACCGGCTGTAGGGTAATGTGGCGTATCCGGGCGCATAGGCGAAGGCGACCGACTTGCCGTCCACGTAACAAATGTCCCGCGCACAAGGCTGTCTGCTTGGTCGCAATCCCCCAACATCTTTCACTGGCCCAACGTGCCCGAGCGCGGCATGATGCGCTTGTCGGCCAGATGCGCATTGACGTCCGCAAAGATCGCCTCGGTCAGCCCCTGCAGTTCCAGCAGATGACGTACGTTCAGGATCGTGGTCTCGTCCGGAAGCCCCGGACGCTAGATCAGATGTGCAACGAAGAGAGAAAGGAAATAGAGCGGATTGAGACTGTTCTCGCCTCCACTAAAATGTTTCAGCCCCGGCACTTTGGAAGCATCGGGGCAGGAACCTATGGTTGCAGGAGTAGGATTTCAATCTACGATCTTCAGGCTATGAGGCCAACCTCTGCGGAAAAAATAATATATTTATTTCATACTGTTAGAATATTTTCCGGAGCGCAGCGTCTGTGTCGTGTTGCACGGAACAGCCGCAAACCGTTGGAAACGAATGGTACCTCTTCCAGAAAACCAGAAGGATGGCTACTGTCCTGAAATCACCGCGGCTCCAATGTTACCAAGCGAAGTGTTGAAGAACCAATCACGGTTCAACAATTCTCCATTTACGATGTAGAGGTTTTCCACGTCGTAAAACTGATACCCGCCATCCTCATCAGGAACGCGAATTCGGCTGACTGTCCCTATTTCCGCAGCTTCCTCGCTGCTCACGTCAAACAACTTAAAGTAATCCTCATTGGCAGTCAGCGCAACTTGTCTCAAGATTTCCAGGACCTCTGTTTCGTCGGTTATCCGTTCATCGACGAAATAGCAGCCAGCTTCCAGACCACCAACCGTGACGGTAGTTCCAGCAGCAACAATTAACGTAATTGGAGCGGTTAGCACGGCAAGCACGCTCGCGGCAAATCCGCTGCCCCCGATGATACCAACGGTGCCAGCGCCCGAAGCGCCTACAAGCGTCGAACCCAACATCAAAGTTCCACTTGTCGCGTGCGGGAAGAAGTAAAGTCCGCCCAAAGCCATAGTAGCGGGACCAACGGAAATACTTGAAGGTCCAACATCAACCCGCTGACTTGGGACGCCAGACAGAACTACCTCTGCACTGACATCTACGGTGCTTACGCCCAGGGCAAAAAAATGGCTGGGATTAACTTCATCATTCAGGTTTTCCTTTGTCCCTCGCACATTGTTACCAACGATAGCTTGGTTGCCAATCGGGAGTTTCCTCATGGGGCAGTAAAGTATCTTGGCTGCGTCGATCAGGCGACCGGCATCAGGGCAGGATAGTTTACCGCCCGGATCTCGATGACGTGAGGCTTGATAGACCGGTCGTCGCTGCTCACGACTGCCTGCCCCGGCCTGCCATAGGCTCGATCTAGGATCGCGACAGCCGCCGAGACCCGGGCCGCTTCGCTTTCACCACCCTTTGCAATCTCCGCCAGCGTTGCAATAGCGGTGTCGATATGACCCGCGACTAGGTCCGCCAGAGCAGCGCGTGATGCGGCTGTGTCCCGGTTCTGCGATCCGGCTGGGCGACCAGCACCCGGTCTCTTCCCCCCTCGGGGCATTTGAGAGCCTCCGAATTATCGGTCGGACGATAGCATGAAATTGTCTGGCGTCAGCACCTACCGGACAGATTTAGGGTTTTGAGCAACGGAGGATTTCTGGTTCATCGAAGCCATTATGGAGCGAAGATGAACAAGACATACGGAACATCGAAGGACGCGGCTGACAAGCTAGTCAGAGGCATCAAACGAAAGACCCGCAAGCAGTACTTGGCCGAGGAGAAGATCAGAATCGTCCTGGCTGGCCTGCGGGGCGAGGAGAACATCGTTGCGCTGTGCCGTCGCGAGGGCATCGCCGAGAGCTTGTACTAGTCCTGGTCGAAGGAGTTCCTGGAAGCCGGGAAGGCCGGTCTGTCGGGGGATACCGCCCGCTAGGCGACGGCGCCTGCGGTGAAGGAACTGAGATCGGGGTCAGCGGCCCTGAAGGAAGTGGTTGCCGAGCTGGCGCCCGAGAACCGACTGCTCAAAAAAAGCATAATCGGGGATGGGGGGCGGACGAATGAGATACCCAGCATCCGAGAAGCTCGAGATCATTCGCACGGTTGAGGCGTCGCACCTGCCGACCCGGCAAACCCTGAAGATGCTCGACATCCCCAACAGCACCAATTACGTCTGTTATGCCCGTTAGAACGATGGCGGCCTCGACACGCTAGCCGAACTTTCGCCCCGGCCTCGGTTGGTCTGGAACCGCATCCCGGACCAGGTGCACGAGGATGTTGTCGACTTTGCGCTGGAACAAGAAGACATGACGCCTCGGGAGCTGGCGGTCAAATACACCGATGAGAAGCGGTATTTCGTGTCAGAATCTTCGGTCTGTCGCATCCTGAGCGCCGAGGATCTGATCACGGCGCCGGCACATGTGGTGATCCGGGCCGCCGATGAGTTCAGTGACAAGACCACGCGCCTTAACGAGCTCTGGCAGACCGACTTCACGTATCTCAAGGTGACCGGCTGGTGCTGGTTCTATCTCAGGACAATCCTCGACGATTACAGCCAGTACATCATCGGATGGAAGCTCTGCACCAAGATGAAGGCCGCAGACGTCACCGACACGCTGGAACTGGCACTGCAGGCCTCGGAATGCGATCAGGGCACGGTCGCGCACAATCCCAGGCTGCTCAGCGATAACGGTTTGTCCATCGTCGCGGCCGGTCTGGCCGATTAACTTAAGGACAAGGGCATGGACCAGGTTCGTGGCGCTCCGCATCACCTGCAGACGAAAGGCAAGATTGAGCGCTGGCATCAAACCATGAAGAACCGCGTGCTGCTGGAGAGCTACTTCCTGCCTGGCGACCCGGAACGGCAGATCGGCGTCTTCGTCGACCACGACAACAACCACCGCTACCACGAGAGCCTGAGCAACCTGTCCCCTGCCGACGTCTACCATGGGCGTGGCGCGGAAATCCTGAAGATGAGAGAGGAGGTCAAGAAGCAGACAATCCAAAAACGCAGGTTGCAGCATCAAGCCGCGGCCGGCTAAACTCAAACAGAAATCGAGCCAGAGCCTCTGTTACAAAACGGCCCGAGAAGTCCAAAAAACTCTGACGACGGACATTGCGGCAATGGTCCTATGGCAGACCGGTTCCCCAACCCCTAACCTTCGATCAGAAATTTCGTCAGGCTGGCACCATCGAACTGTCCCAATCCAGCGTCCAAAGCCTTCCTGTAGCTGGCCCAGGCAGTTTCCGAAAGCGGCATGGGGTGTCCGAGCCGATCTGCCTGTTTGAGAGCAAGGTTGAGGTCTTTTGCAAGACCCGCGATATCAAACGTGCCAAGCTGATCTGCGCCATTCAATGTGTCAATGACCACATGTGCGCGGTTTGACAGCACGGTTGGACCGCCGGAACTGTCAGCAAGAAGTGAGATCGCCGTCTCAGCCGAGATCCCCGATCCTTCAAGCAGGGACAACGCCTCGGCCAATGTTTTCCAATAAAGCGCCAGGGGCAGGTTCACCGCTAGCTTCATACGGGCGCCACTACCGGGAGGCCCGAGGTGTTCGACACGCTTGCACAATTTCTCAAGTACTGGCTTGGCCTTTTCGAAGGCGCCATCAGTGCCACCTGCCATACCCAACAGAAGCCCCTTTAGGGCGGGACCCACAGTGCCCCCGACCGGGCAATCGACAAAGTCGGCTCCGGCAGCCGTTATGTTGGCTGCGATGGTTTCGGTCTCATCCGGCAGCAAAGTCGACATGTCGACGACTAGCGTGCCTGCAATCCCGGCCGAAATCAGGTCCGCGGTGACGGCCTTTACGGCCGCGGCGTCGGTCAGCGAAATCAAAACGATCCCCGCCTTGGCGCAGGTTGCGATGTCCTCGGCAACCGTGGCGCCGGCGTCGGCAGCCGCTGCGGCGTTGGCAGGGGTCCGGTTCCAGACGACGACCGATTGCCCGACCTCGATCAGGCGCTTGGCGAATGCCGTGCCCATGCGGCCCGTTCCAAGTATGGCGATCATGGTC
>Ga0209652_1000885_pt1 | contig 25230 bp, 22 predicted proteins | sample SaaInl74LU_5_DNA_FD_184641 | JGI IMG/M metagenome (GOLD analysis project Ga0209652, IMG submission 184641) | Marine microbial communities from expanding oxygen minimum zones in the Saanich Inlet - ESP_74LU_5_DNA (SPAdes) (version 2) | ecosystem: Environmental > Aquatic > Marine > Intertidal zone... | reverse complement strand
GGGTTGTTGTTTGCATGTTCCGGTGCCCTTAGCAACCTTTGCCTACTCACCAGAAGATAGTGCGTGAAGGCGGCGCAGAATCGCACATCCTTAGGTAGGGTGAAACTGATGGGTGACCCGTCTTTGGTCTCATCGCCCGGGATGTCGCAGTACCAGGTGCCATTATTTAAGGCTAAGTGCTCACCCAGCACGAGCCCGGATATGTTCCTGCGCCGCAGGGGACGCTGCGCCAAAAGCCCAAGTGATAGCGCATCTCTAAAGCGCGATGCTTGGTTTATGTTTGGCGCTGGATTATCCCGCATGGCTTGTTCCATATATTCCAAACAGGCCTGCCATATTTCTTGCGGTGGTTTAATGCGCGCATGTTTTTTGCGCGATGGAGTTGCTCTTTGCTGCATTGTGGCTGACAGCTGTCGCAAGATAGTGATGTTTGCTTCCGGTTGCATGACCCGAATGGCTTCAGTGAGGTCAATAATCCGAGAAGCTATAGTCTGTGAGGCAAGACCTTGAGCTTTGAGACACTCCAAATATGAGCGAAGCTGATCTTCATCAACGCGTTCAATAGGCGTTTCCTGGTCCTTTGCAGTCAGACCGCCCTCAGCTGTTAAATGAAAGATCCACTTACCATAGCCCTTCTGTACTTGAAGCCTCGTGGCGGCGGACCAGTGTGCTGCCTTCCCGTCACGCTCAAGAAAATTCCCCTTCTGGGTTGCGACCTGCCAGAGATGCTGGTCGAGTTCCGGCCACTCAAATAAGTGCGTCGATGTTGGGGCCTTCTTGCTCATCGTTTGCCTCCATAAAGTTGCAATGGATCCATGAAGGGTGGCTCAGCAATCTTGTTTGGAGGTCTGTCAGTAAATGCTTTTTTCTGCCGGTGTTGGATTATGACATCATCATATAGATTGATGGCAGCCTGGGTTTCTGCACCAGCGTAATGGCTGTATGTAGTGGTCAATGATTTGTGGCCTAAAACTTTCCTGATGACCTCATAATGACCCGGCTTAGCATCAAGCAAAATCTTGGCCGCGGCATGCCGGAACTGATGTGGCGTAAGGCGTATGCCGGCCTCGTTCCAAAGTGTGTTTTCGATTTGCCTGCGCAGGCAGGTGCTGTCTTTTGGTTGACCGGTGCGGCCAGGAAAGAGATAGGGATTTGCGGGGGTGCTCAAGAATGGCCGCCAATCATCAATATAACGTTTGACGCGTTTGCTCACGCTTTCTGGAAGCAAGAAGTCAAGCGCTTGGTTATTCTTGACCTGCTGGCGTGGGATGTTGATACGCATACGCCCAGCTTGCCATGAGATATGCTCATCAAGGCGTAAGCCTTGTAAATTAGCAATGCGCATTGGCGCAAATATTAATATTTCTATAGCAACTGATGCTTGGGCAAGTAGGCGAGCTTTCTTGGTTATGCGTTTTGAGCAGGTGGTCTTTTGCATGGCATCTGCCTTGTCCCAGAGACGCGGCGGCAGGCTTACAAATGTCTCCACAACTTTGGCATCATCAAACTGTGCCATCGCAGCTTGGTTTTTATCGCTGAGCCCCTGTTGATTTACCCGCAGTCTGCTCAAAGCATCTGCATAGAAGGCTGCAGTTGCCTCGTTCGCATGTAGATGTTTGACAGCGTAGCAGCGAACAGTCCATGCGATTTCACCAATATGTTTGGATGTCTTGTTACCGTTTCGATCCCAAAACCAACGAATACCACTCGTGAACATGTCTTTGCTAACAAGGTCCTCTAGCTTGCTGCTCGTTGTTAGATCAATACCCTGGTAATGAAGGGCAGATAGGTATCGCCAGAAATGTCCTTTCACAGCCTCAAGGCTTTTAGGCTTAAATGGCTTTGCATGTGCTGTGAATGGGTCATCACCTGCCAGATAAATCAGATAATCATCTAAATCCTTTTTGATGCAATCTGAGACGAGATCCTCACCAATACTGTAAAGACGATCATCATAGCGTGGCACTGTGACTGCTATCTCTGGCCAGCCATTATCGCGATAAAGCTTAGCGCATTTGTTCCACACGCGGCAGACAGACTGATGGCGTGTTCGCGGTTTGCTAATAAGCGCCTCAGTTTCTAATGCATGAAGGTAAGAAGCTAAGACCTCATCGGTCACATCAGCAGGGCTCACATGCTGATTAGAACAATATCGGAAGAAGCGACTGAGTTCGGTCTTGTGATAAGTGCTTCCCTCAAGCATACCCCATAGCTTCTCCCAAGCTGGAGACATTGGCGTCATGTAGGGTGCAAGCTTAGTCGTAATGCCCTCTGCTCTAAAAGCCGCCATGATGAGTGAGCGTACATTTTGTATGCGGCGCTTGCTGACACTCACATGGGCTGGGTGCACATTCTTAAACCGGTCACGAAGGAAGCTTGTTGATGCAGGGATCATGTCCAGCGGCAAGTTGAACCAAACAGCAATAGTGTTAATGGCTGATGCTATCTCACGTCGGCGCGGAAATGACAAAGTATCATTATCCCAAACCAGCTGTTGTAATTCGGCAAAGCTGATAAGTGACGGGTCTGCAAAATGGTTATTACTGCTCATAAGCTAACTCCATAAGTGCTGCGTGAAACACTATTAATGACAATAGAAGACAGGTGAAGCCAAATCAAGACAAACACAACATATAGTGTATATGTGGCACATTTAATGGTAATGATAACAATATGTAGTATTTCACTATGGCTTGTGCCTGGGGTACAGATGAGGTCATGTCGAGCCATAATGTGACGGCTTAAAGCGCCCATCATGACCACCTGCTACGCTCGATATAGAGTTCCAAATCCTTCAGCCTAAAGCGCATGGAGTTTCGAACTCGAACGGCAGGAAGGCTCCCTTCAGATACCAGCCTCTTAATGGTTCGAGCGGATACCGATAGAAAATCAGCAGCTTCTTTGGGCGTAAGAAGTCGAATGGGCTTATGGCTAGTCATTCCTAGCTCCTTCATCTTTATTTAGTGGGGTAACGGGGTCAGCTTGCTCAGCCTCAACCAACTCTTTGGCGGCTTGTCTGCCTAAAAGGCGTGCAAGGGCTATGAGTGCGCTATTGACGTCTTCATTGGAGCAGGTGATTTGAGATGCAGGCGTTTCCATAAGCGTCAAGATAAGTGATCAAGACACAGCAATTCTAAGTACAAAAACATCTACAGTTTTTGTTTATAGATTATAGCTACTTATGAATTTCTGCTTATGGCGCGCTCATAGGCTTTAAGTGCTGCCTGGTATTCTTGTGCGGGTCTGATGATTTGATAGCCTAGGTAAATTAGCTTTTCAAAATCAGTCTTTGGCTCGTTACTGTAATGTGTTTCACCAATGGCTTTTGTGCCAGTTGCCGCTTCATAAAGGTCTCTTAGCCCAATGAAGAACTCGTCTAGTGGTTCATTTACAGGGCGCCCCTGCTTGTTGGCAACTTTTGAAATGCTGCTGTCAACAGCGGCTTTAAGTAACTCCACATGCTTGGCATTGCCAAAATCGATTTGTGTATAATCGTCGAGTTCATCGCGGAATTTGTAGGCTATGTCGCTAAGGAGTATCGCATGAGCAGGTTCGGGCACTTCCATCAACCTCGAGCTAGTCAATGTATCTGAATTCTTCTTTCGCCGCTGAAGATTGGCTTTGAAGTTTGTTAAGGCTTTGATTGGTTCGATGTGACTCTGATTATTTTTGCCCTGCTTTTTCATCTCCACGTCATACCAGAGAGATGTCACTAGCCGTCTTATTTCAAGTCGGTGAATGATTTGAAGGCTGTCGCCGCAAGCCGTTACCAAAGTGCTTTCCAATGCTTCAGTATCATAAGCGTCAGAGGTTGAATGCATGAAAGCCCTCGGCTTTACCGTAGAAATCTCAAAAATATTCGCAAAAAAATTTCAAAGCGCTCCAATATAGTAAGAATTACTATGAAGTGCTCCGCGATTGGAGCATGCCAAAATGAATCGATTTCCCAAAAGTCTTTATTAAGTGAGAAACCCCTTCAAATAATACTCAAAAATAATGACTTATTCTAAAGCTATGATATCTATCAACTTCTTAGCTGGGGTGGTGTGCTTTATTTCGGTTAGATTGGCCAAAATATTTAATGCCTGTTTTCTGGAAAAATGGCATGTTGCGTTCTTTAAGAATTTTTGATTTATGGTTTCGTCATCTGCTATGCGAGCCGGGTCATCGGCGTGCCATATTCTTTCAAGTTCATGCAAAACGCCGTTCTCATCAATAACCTTCAATCGGCAGGACCTAATAGACGGCGCCATACGGCTAAATATGGGGTCAAACTCGATTGAAATTTTATCAATTAATTCATGAATATCTTTATCTAAAAATCGTTTTTCTTCAAATGTCTTCTGGGTGATATTTCCGTCTAAAAGTGCCACCGCAATACAAAATGGTAATGAGTGATCTGCTCCTTCCCTAGTTTTTGGTCGCCAGAAAGAGGTCTCTTTATGAGGTGCCCCAAATGAGTGCTTTTCAGTCCATATAGTAATTGATGAGATGCTTTTTTTATTTAATTTCGATCTCATTTCTGTTGCCAAAACAACCGGCAATTGGCACGCATTTCGGATTGGAAAAATCTTTATGTCAGTCTGTTCCACAGCAAAAACATGATTGTGAAAGTCAGTTGGAATTGGAACTTTAAATTTTTCACCAAGCGCTAAGTTCCACATTCCGTTTTGACCTTCAAAAGAGTTTTGCGGTCCGGTGATGCCTGATAGTGCTAAAATGCCTGCCTCAATTCCAAGGCGTCCACCATTTGGCCCTGCAATATTTTTCCACATTGAAAGCTGACCTTGACGTGTCTGGTATGTTGGTAAATTTGCTGTTATCGATATTGCCAATGCGTCTCGGGCCTGCTCTTGCCGTAAATTAAGAAGTTTAGATGCACCCATTGCTGCCGCTGGCGCGCCGATTATGGCTTGATCCCAGCCGTTCTGGTGAAATGGAACTACGTCGCAAAACCGACATTGAATTTCGTACGATATAATGATTGCTAAAACTAAGTCGCCAAAACTATTGCCGTTGGCCTCTGCTAGGGCGATTAATGCAGCAATATTATCAGAAGGGTGGGCAGTACTAATTTGCGTGTAAGCGTCACTCATATCGAGATAGCGGACCATCGTTCCATTGATCAGTGCTGCATGGCCGAGAGAGGTAAAAGCGCCTGTTTTCCAAATCCGCGCACCAGTATTTCCACCAGATGAAAAAGGAATATTAATCAGTGCACTTATTGTCGGTGCATCACAGGCGGCAATAGCCACGCCAATTGAGTCTATAATGCGCATTCGCGCGGCGTGAAATGTTCTATTACCTATGTCGGATAAATCTATTGAACAGGTGAAATCAACGATGCAGTTTTCAGTTTGATCAATCATTGAAGAAACCTATTGTTGCTCGAAGATAATTTCAGGCTTAACTGTGTTTTCGCTCTAGATCGTCCCATTGGCTTTTTCTAACAAGATCTTGGCGTTGTTCAAAGGTTGCCAAACGGTCTGCTCCGGCCACAAGTGATCCTGTATCACGCAGGCTGGAAAGGGTCTGTTCTACAGCTTTGATTGCTGATTGCAATGCCGCATTCGCATAAAGCACAATCGAATAGCCCATCGATGCCAAGACTTCGCGCCCAGGTTCAGGGGTCATTCCGCCAAAGACCATATTTGCAACCTGTGGAGCCGTAAGATGCTTTGGAATGATGGACAACTCATCAAGGCTAGTTGGTGCTTCTACAAAGGTTGCATCGGCTCCTGCTTCAATAAATGCAGCGGCCCGATCTAGCGCTTCATCCATGCTTATAATCGCGCGCGCATCAGTACGAGCTATTATCTTCATCTCAGAGTCCTCGCGAGCATCAACAGCGGCTTTTATTTTGTTGATCATATCTGCAGTCGGCACAACGGCCTTACCAGTGAAATGCCCACATTTCTTCGGAAAAACCTGATCTTCAAGTTGGATGGCAGATGCGCCTGACCGCTCAAGCAGACGGATAGAACGATGGCAATTAAGCACATTGCCAAATCCTGTATCAGCATCAACAATAAGTGGAATCTCAACGGCATCAGCAATTGAACTAACTGTCTCGGCAACTTCCTTTAAGGTGGTAAGCCCAATATCAGGAACGCCAAGCTGCATATTGGCAATGCCGGCGCCCGTTACATAAACCGCTTCAAACCCCAAATCCTCAATTATGCGTGCAAACAGAGCGTTAGGAGCTCCGGGGACAAGCGTTGCGTCTTGGCGGGCAAGGATATTTCCAATTATTTTATTTTTTTTCACAATTATTGTCTCTCAATATGTCCTCCATAATGATCACTATGCCGGAGTACCAACAGCTGTCATAATTGCTTCAATTGAAATGCTGTTTTCCAGATTCGCGACTTCTACGATCATTTTGTCAACACGATCAGCGCCCACAACTGGATCTCCTAGCATATGAACTTTACCGCACATTTCGTCCTCAGACATTGGGTTTTGAATTGAGCCTTTGGGGTAATCAACTTGTGATTTGTAGCTCCTCCCATCATCAATTGTCAGTTCCATTAGGCAAGAAACACCGCGTGGCAGGCTGCTATCGGGAACAAACTCAACCATCCCAGCAAGCCGCAGAAGCTCAGGATCATTCAATCGTTCATTTTTATACTGTGGAAACAATGCTGCACCGTCTGTAAGCGCGACCGCTACCGAATAAGAAAGGCTCACCTGAGCTTCATGATACGTTTTAGGTTTTGAATTTTGATGGTAGTGCGCCCATTTAGGGTGTCGGCGCATGGTTATTGCAATGACCTTGCTGGTTGCTACGTTCATTTGCTGCCGGATGTTTAAAGCACAGTCAATCGCATTGTGGATTGGCCGTGCACAGGAGTAGGCTTTGTACTCAAATTCGTTTGGAAAATCATACCCCAGTTTGTTGGTTAAGGCTGACACATCGTGTTCAAGGGTAAAACTTTTTAGAAAACCACGTTCACCCTCAAAGATCGTGCTCGCCCCGGTAAAGCCTAATTTGGCCATGCGCGCGGCAGTAATACCATTACGTGCGGTTGGCCCAGGATTAAATCGTTTCTGCATCGAAGGACCGTACATTTCCATCAAGCCGGCAGCTTGCGCGCCAGCCATTCCAAGGGCTGAAGTCATTTGTTCAGGATTAAGCTTCATCAAAAAACCAGCAGCAACGGCGGCCCCAAAGACACCACAGGTTGGTGTGGTGTGAAAGCCGCGATCGCGCAAAGAAAAATTGGCTGCATGTGATGCACGTGACATCATCTCGCAGCCCAGAACCACAGCCGTAAGGAACTCCTTTCCGCTTGTCTTTTCAGCCTCGGCAACGGCAATTGCTGCGGACACGACGGGTGGGCTGAAGTGAAACAGCGCAAGATAATCGACATCGTCTAATTCAATGCTGTGCGAGGCTATTGCATTAGCAAAGGCGGCACTATCAGCGGGCACTTTTGCACCATTGCCGATGATGGTGGCCAGTTCTTTGCCTGCAGAGTCCTGAGCAAACAAGGCTGCGATTTTACCGCTTTCGGTTCTGCTGCCGCCAAGCGAAACGCCAAGATAGTCGCGGATAAGCTGTTTTGCATGATTTAACCGTTCAACTGGTAAATCTTCATATCTCACGGACATGAAATGCGACGCAAGAGTCTCGGCGGCGGTCGGTAATGATGCTAAGGTCATTTTCTATTCCTTGGTTCGTTATCTGTCTAATAGGGTATTAATCTGTTCTGGGTGCTTTTGATCTGCGGCTGTACATTACGGCGCCGCAGCTAATTCGGACGCGGGCGGTACGTCAAGCCGAACAATAACCCCCTCTTGGCCAGACAGTGCTGGATAGCGTTTCATGACCAATGGATCATGACCGGGAATAATGTGATCTTCGCTTGGAGCAACCCGCTTTAGTTGGTCAAAACACTCCATCATTTCGCCGATGTGAAAAGCGGTGGTAAAGGGACGATAAGCATTCATGTTTTCGTAATAATGTGTGGCATCAGATGCCAACACTAACCACCCCCGCGCTGTATTAACCGAAACGAATTGCAGCCCGGCCGAATGGCCACCGCATCGATGTAGCCTGATGCTGGAATTCAGATTGTCATCACCATCATAGAACAGAACACGGCCAGCATAGTTCATTTTGACAATGCCACAAACATCATCAACCTCGAACGAATGGGCAAGCCGTGGATACCGCATATATTTACCAGTTGCATACTGCAGTTCATCTTCTTGCAGATGGAATGTGGCCTTTGGAAATCGGTCAAAATTTCCTGAATGATCATAATGGAGATGAGTTAGAACTACATCGTCGACATCTTCAGGTAGGATTCCTAAAAGCGACAAAGTCTCTACTGGACAGCGCAAAAACTCACGTTGGCGCGCTGCTGCAACGGGTGCGGTAAAGCCAGTATCAATTACTACAACATGATCATCCGATTTTGCCACCCATATAAAATAATCCATCGACATTGGGCCATCATGAGGGTCACCGCCAATGAAATGATTGCTACGCATAGCGTCTCGGCGGGCGTAGCGAATGGCAAAAACTTCGTAGATTGGCACGGTTGTTGTCATGAATAGCTCCTAGCGGTCAACGCCCTTTTAGGTGCATGTTTCAATGCAGCATAAGTGGTGAGACTGGCATCACGGATGGCCGACATAAAATCACCGGTTTCATTGCAGTCGCCAATTTTGGCAAAGGCAATTCCAGCTTTTTCCACCTCCGCAACAACATCAATTTGCGGATTTGCACCAACTGCAAGAATGATCGCGTCGCCAACGGGGTAGGTCAGGGTTTCCCCTTTCTGTTCAATTGTAATGGTGCCATTTTTGACCGATTTGATGATGCTGTTCGTTAGGAGGTCAAAGTTCTTATCGATAAGTCGCTGCATAATTTCAAAGCGGTTGTTACGCGCCATTTCGGGCGCGATGGCACTACGCGACTCAATCACAATGCCGGTTACCCCACTGTCTGCTAAATAGTCGAGCGTTTCAATACCAACCATGCCGCCACCGATAATTGTAACACGACTATTTGGGGAAATCAGGTCTGGGTCGCGAAGTACAGACCAAGCTTGAAAAACAGGCATATCCCAATCTGCCGTAATAGACAACGTGCGTGGCGCTGATCCTGTGGCGATAAGAACAAAATCTGGATTAAAGTTACGAATCTTTTGCGCCGTGGCGGTCACGCCTGTCTGCACGTTAACCCCACCGCGTTGCAGTGACTCTTGACGGTAAATCCAAACTCCTTCCACGTCAGCTTTGTCAGGCGCGCTTAGCGCCAGATCAAGTTGTCCACCCGCTGTCCTTTCTCGTTCCCAAACCTCTGTTTTGCAACCGAGCGCTGCCGCAACTCGGGCCGCCTCGAAACCGGCAACGCCGCCACCAATGACAAGAACACGCTGCGCTTTATTGGCTGTCGGATCAGTAAAAAGTTGCGGTTCTAAATAACGTAAGCTCTCAAATTCCGTTCCAATTAGTGGGTTTACGGCACAAGACACATCCTTTTCAAGGGTAAGCCTTTCGAAACAGATGTTGCAGGAGATGCAGCGTCTTATCGGCGCATCTATTATGCCGAGCGCCTTTGCTGCCCAATGCGGATCAGCTAGTAGACCGCGCCCAACCGAAATAAAATCAGTCGCCCCGTTGGCGAGCATCTGCTCGCCGTCTTCGGGTTCGATGATTCGGCCTGCAACAATCATTGGCAGATCAAGATTTTCATGGAACTCCTTTGCTAACTCTTCAAGACAGCGCCTCGGAAACGAGGGCGGCTGAATACAATATCTTGAAAGTGCAGGATGCTCATTAGATCCACCTGACAGGTTGAGCGCATCAATGCCAGCATTTTGTAGTGCCTTGGCCAAGGTGATGGCCTCTTCCAATGAATAGCCGCCATCAGTAAACTCACTAGCCGAAATTCGAACTAGCAGGGTCAGATCAGGACATGCGTTTTTGACTTGATCAAGGGTTTCAAGCAGTAACCGCATTCGGTTTTCAAGACTGCCACCATAAATGTCATCGCGTTTGTTAAATCGTTCGGAGAAGAATTGCTGAAACAGGTAACCATTGGCAGCGTGAATTTCGACCCCATCATACCCAGCCCGTGCTATGCGTTGTGCAGCGTTCACAAAATCAAGCTGAATTTGACGGATTTCAGCGTGATCCAATGCCTTTACTGGTTCGCCAGTAAAAGGATGTTTACCCGCTGTGGGACCGACTGGTTGCATGCCAAGAACTGAGCTTCGCAATAATTGACCGCGGTGATTGAGTTGCGCCACGGCATAGCTGCCATGTTCTTTTATGCTCTCAACAATCGCCGCCAAACCAGGAATAAATCGATCATCATAAACGCATAAAGAATTGGTGTGGTTTCTGGCGCCTGCTGCGATATTCATTGCTTCGGTAATGATCATGGCAACGCCGCCCCTTGCGCGTTCAGCGTAATATAGTCGGTCACGTTCGGTCGATAGACCATCAGTAGTGCCGTAATTGGTACCCATCGGTGCCATAATGATGCGGTTTTTAAGTTCGCATTTGCCAATCTTTCCGGGTTTTGCAAGATTTGGCATGGGTTTGTGTGTGGTCTGTGCCATGTGATTTTTCATTAGCCCTTAATATAAACTTTGCCGTCAAGAATACGTCTTGCTGTTCTGCCCAGTGTTGCGCGCTTCACTTCCAAAACACCATTTTTGCGTTTCACAACCGCCTCTGTATCAATCACCCCAGCAGGATGACCAATTCGCAGTTTTGCGCCATTGCTAGGCCGGGCGGCTTGGTGAACAATTGTGCCGTAAATGCGGCTGGCGACGCCGGTGCAGGCGGTGCTGGTGCCAGCATATGTTTTGTGAGTTTGCTGCATGAATTGCAGCCTGCTAATCACATCAACTTCGTCGGCTGAGACGGTGCCACCGGTTAATTCAATTGGATAATCCATAGGAGGGGCGATGACACCTAAAATAGGCGTGGCCGGTGTTTCGGATTGGGCGGATTGCGGCGAACCTGCCATCCCAATACGGGCCGCCGCGGCACCACGAATTGCTTCGAGTCGAACAAGCAGTGCCGGATCGTTGTCAATCTGTGAGGGAGTTTCAATACCGCTCAGTCCAAGATCGGCAGCCCGGACAAAAACATGAGCATTGCCAATATCAACCAATGACATTTGGAGGGGGCCAATCCCATCAACATCGACGAGATCGACCGGGTTGCCGGTTGGCAGCAACTTGCCAGTTGCACCGCCTGCGGTGTCAGCAAAATCAATCAAGATTGGTGCACCACTTCCTGGAACGCCAGGAACAGTGTAATCCCCGTAAGTCACTGGAGCCCCGTTTTCAACAGGAACCTCAACAAACAGGAACCGATTTAGGTTGGTGTTGTAAACCCGTACTCTTGTTATGGGTGCCTTTGGAGTCACAAAACCTTCTTGCACCGCATAAAGCCCAACAGCCGAAGTGATATTGCCGCAAAGGCTGTGCCAGTCCACTTCGGCAATATTGATTTCGACCTGCCCAAAACTATAGACTAAATCTGCCTTGTTCTTCAGGTCAGCTGGTGGTTCGTCTATGATCGCTAATTTGCTGGTCAGGGGGTCAGCGCCACCAAGGCCATCAATCTGACGTTTATCGGGTGAGCCAAATATCTGTAAAATAATATCGCGCCGAGCATTGTGATCCTCTGGCAAGTGACCACCCCGCAAAAACACTGCCTTGCTGGTGCCGCCGCGCATAATTGTGCAATCTAGCCAGTTGGTCACTAATCAGACTCCTTTTCCTGATTGCTTGCATTTACGAGGTCAAGCTCTATTTTTGTTATTACCTTGGAGCTCTGCTTCCGTGCTTGTTCAATATGCTTGCGCATTAGGGTCGCCGCTTTTTCTGCATCTCGCGATTGCATTGCCTGCAGTATCTGACGATGTTCTTGTAAGGCCTTTAGGGGGCGCCCGGCCTTACTTCCGGACCGGTATCTGTGCAAGCGTAATTGGTGATATAGATCGTCGCACAATGTTTCGATGAGGCGGCGGTTGCCACTTTCTTGGATAATCCGAAAATGAAAATCATAATCGCCTGGCCGTTGGTAATAGTCAGCGCCTGCCTGCAGGCCCTCGTCATTGGCATGTGCGTTTAACAAATCACCAAGCTGCTTAAGTGCGCTGTCACTCATTTTTTTGGTCGCTAGGCGGCAAGCAAGCCCTTCAAGAACTTCACGTATCACTAGTAATTCGTCTAAATCTTCTGGTTTGGTTTGAACAACCCTAACCCCTGAGTGTGCAATCCGTTCAACCAGTTTCTTGCCTTCAAGGCGGCGAATGGCCTCGCGCACGGGTCCCCGGCTAATACAAAAAGCGGCGGCGAGGCGCGCTTCATCGAGTTTGGAGCCTGGGACGAATTCTCCCCTGATAATGGCTTCTTCAAGCCATTCAAATGCCTTGTCTGCAAGGGTTCCAGCACTGATAGAAGGGGGTGTCGACAATGTTTATGCTCCTTTGGCCTGCTGGCCATTGTTCCCATATTTAGGTGATTTTAAAACATGGTTAACACACAGCTGACAGGTGTTCCATACTCGCTTCGCTAAAGTCTTGCCTAAAAAAATACCTGCTTGACTAAAAGAAGTTCATGATACTAGCATCAAATTGTCAACAATTTATTGTAGATTTTCAGAATGATTTCACCAAAAAATGGAGGAAAGCGTGTTAAAAAATAGCCAGTTTATCAGAGGGTTAGGCGCCGTTTTGTTTGCGGCTTCCATAACATTTGCGGCAAATTTAGCCCAAGCGGATACGTTGCGCTGGCTAACATGGAAGACTGAGTCTTCTGGTGACGCGCAAACTGCAAACATTAAATGGTTTGTCAGCGAGTTTGAAAAGCGAGTTAAGGGTAAGCACAAGGTCCAAATAATGTGGGGTGGCAGTGCTGCAGCACAAAGAGAGATCCCAGACGCAATTTCAAACGGGGTTGGACAGATTGGCGAGATTGTTCTCCCATATTATATGAACAAATTTGTCATTAACAACGCGGTAGGCTATTTCACGCCTCAGCCAATGGGGCCCGCCGAACTGGGCGAACTGATGAGTAAATGGCACGATAACTACCCACAATTCGAAGCTGAGATGGCAAAATACAATCTCAAAGCTATTGGTTTTCGACCGCTAGAAAAATATGGCATCTTGTGCAAAGAACCTATCCGCACCGTTGAGGATTTTAAGGGCCGTAAAATCCGTACCTATGGTTCTGCCTACCCAGCGTTGGTTAAAGCGCTTGGTGGTATCCCTGTAGGGATCTCGACAACTGAAACTTATCAGGCACTAGAGCGTGGTATTCTTGATTGCACGCCAACCAGCCTGACGTATGTCCGTGGTTTTAAATTCGAAGAGGTGGCGAAATATTTTACGGATGTGCCGTTTGGCGCGAATTATGGTCATTTCATTGTTATGAATCTCGACTATTATAAGTCTATGGATGCTGCTAGCAGACAGATTATCGATGAATTGGGTCGTCAGAATGCGTCAAATTTTGTTGAACAGGTCGATCCGATTGTTGCCAAGTTGAAAGCTGAGTGGGCGAGCGATCCAAACGGTGTTAAAGTCATCGACTTTCCGCAGGACGCTTTTAAAGAAGCAGTAAAAGATCCAGCAATTCAGAAACTCCGCAATGGCTGGGTTGAAAAGGCCAAAGCAGCCGGCCTTCCTGGCGAAGAGATTGCTGATATGATGGCGTTTAAATAGGCGCAGATAATGCACCGGTGACATTCTTTATGGGGTGTCACCGTTTTTTTTATATTAAAGGCATATTTTTGAGACGAAACCTGGGACAATAAAATGTTACTGAGGATATTAAAATTTTATGGTGCTTTTTTGCAGGCGCTGGGTCTAATCGCTGGGCTAGCATGTTGTATCACCATGGCAATGGTTGCGGTAAATGTTATCGGGCGCTATGTGTTCAATATGCCGTTTGATGGCGCATTCGTTTATGCACAGTCGTTGCTGACCATCACTGTTTTCTTTTCCTTGGCTTTAACGCAGTTTGAAAAGGGTCATATCAAGGTTAGCTTCATAACCCGTCGGTTAACCGGTCGCCTCGGCGGCGCTATCGAGATTGCAATGCTTGTTCTGGGTTGCCTGTTATTCGCTCTTGCCAGTTATGCTACCTTGCTGTTTGCAATAGAGTCTTTTGAGGTTGATGAGCAGGTTTTTGATTCCGTTCAATATCCAATATATCCAATTAAATTTGTTGTGTTCTTTGGACTACTTCTCCTCGCAATACAGTTCGCGCTCGATTCCTTATGTGCGATTAATAATGTTAAGTCTCACGAAAAGGGGAATTGATAATGGACGTGGCAACTGGGGTTGTGGGGATTGTTTTACTTTTTGTGCTGATCGCTTTTGGTGCCAATGTTATGGTAGCACTTGGTCTGGTTGGTGTTGTTGGTTTAACGTGGCTTGTTGGATTACAGGCTGCAACATCTGTTCTTAGTACGGTTTTTTTTGAGACTACCCATAGTTTTCATTTCAGTGTTATTCCGCTGTTCCTGTTAATGGGGTTTTTTGCTTTAAGAGCTGGGCTTGGCGCTGATGTTTACGAGGCGGCACATCGATGGCTTGGCGGTATTCGTGGCGGCCTTGCCATATCTACCACAGTTGCTGCCGCTGGTTTTGGTGCGGCTTCTGGTTCGAGTGTTGGAACCGCGACTGTTTTCACTAAGATTGCGTTGTCAGAAATGTTGGATCGCGGCTATGACAAAGGGCTAGCCTCGGCATCAATAGCGATTGCTGGCACTTTGGCAGTCATGATTCCGCCAAGCGCAGTTATGGTTATTTTTGGAATTCTAACAGACACAAGTATTGGCAAACTTCTAATTGCCGGTATTTTACCGGGGTTTGTATTTGGTTTTCTGCTTTGTATTGCCATTTATATCAAGGTGCGGCTTCATCCGGCGAGTGCGCCTGTTGCTGAAAACTCGTCGACGTTAGGGGAGAAATTTTATTCTTTAAGGCTCGCTGGCCCGCTTGTTCTGGTTATCGCCAGTGTGATTTCTGGGCTTTATTTAGGTGTATTTACGCCAACTGAGGCGGGGGCTATGGGCGCCTTGTTTACACTGGTTTTGGCGATTATCCGTCAAAGAGGGGTGGCAGGATTGAAGCTGCGGGAAACGCTGCTCGATACTGTTCGAACCACCGCTATGATTTTTGCCGTAATTATTTGCGCCTTGGTCTTTTCGCGGTTTTTGGCAATTAGTGGTATTACGCATGAGATTGGTGAGCTTCTGACAACGATGGATGTTAATCGATGGTGGATCGTGTTGATTGTCACCATGATTTACTTGGTCCTTGGTACCATGATGGATGCGCCAGCGCTCTTGGCAATTTCACTACCTGTGACCTATCCAGTCATGATAAAGCTTGGGTTTGATCCAGTTTGGTTTGGTGTCTATGTGGTGCTGCTGGTCGAGATTGCTGCCATCACGCCGCCGGTTGGGATCAATTGTTTTGTAGTGCAAGCCGCATCTGACGGGCAAATTGAACTCGAAGATGTATTCCGGGGGCTCGTACCATTTTTGATCGCCGGTGTTGTCATGCTAGTGCTGCTTTGTTTGTTTCCTGATCTGGCTTTATACCTGCCTAACAGCATGAAATAGAAACGGTCATGGCTCTAGGTTACAGGCTCTATTCATCGCTGACGTCGCCCTACGGCCGTAAAGTTCGAATGGCGTTAGGGCATCTCGGTCTTGAAAATAATGTGCAGGTTATCCATGCCGACACGCTAGACCCTGATGATGAATTAAGGCGGATTAATCCGCTTGGTAAAATTCCCGCGCTTGTACCTGCCGTTGGCCCTGCTATTTACGACAGCAAGGTAATTATAGATTATCTTGACGGCTGCTATGGTCTGGGTGAGATTGTCCCGTATGGATATGCCGAGCGAGCCCGAGCCATGACCTTGGCGACGTTGGCCGATGGGTTAACCGATGCATTGCTTTTGATTACTTATGAGGCGCGGTTTCGGGGAACTGAGACGCATGGAGAGCGTTGGTTGCTACATCAGCATGGAAAGCTTGATCGTGGCTTTGCGGAGGTTCTTTTGGTGCTTAAGGAATTTTCTGCACCAAGCTTGCCTGCTTTGGCATTGTCCTGTGCGCTAGGCTACGCCGATTGGCGTAAGCAAATTGATTGGCGACGCCGCCACCCAGAGTTGGTCACTTGGCTTGACAGTTTCCGGGATCGGTTCCGAGAATTTGACAAAACCGCGGCGCCTTGAATGCCGCAGCATAGAGATTCTGGCTACACTGAAAGTGGATTAAACTTGTATTTCAAGCGCAAATCCCATTTCAAATATAGAGGGTAAAATGACGACTGCAACGCGTTCCTATCATCCAAACCCGTCAAAACCAGATTGGGATTTGCCGCCTGGGGCTTGTGATACGCATTGCCATGTTTTTGGGCCAGTCGACCAATTCTCCTATGCGGTTGACCGCACATATACACCTTCATCTGATGCACCGCGAGAGGCCTTATTTGCGCTGCATAAGCATCTTGGAATTGATCGCTGCGTTATCGTGCAGGCAGGATGTCATGGGTTTGATAACAGCGTTGTTGCGGCTGCGATTAACGTGGGTGCGCCAAATTATTTGGGGATCGGGTTGGCACCAGTCGATACGCCAGTTGCCAAACTGCGCGAGATGCGTGAGAGGGGCTTTCGCGGTATTCGCTTCAACTTTATGCGCCATCTTGGCGTCGGAGCCTCGCCGGCAGAGGTGTATGAGTTTTGCGGTCATTTGGCCGATGCCGATATGCACTTACAAATCCATATGGAGGCTGAGCTACTAGGCGAAGTTTTGCCAATTTTCAATGATGTTCCAATACCGGTTGTGGTTGATCACATTGGACGTGTTGATGCTGGGAAGGGCATTGAGCATGAGGATTTTAGTCATCTTCTTCGTTTCATGGACAATGAGCATGGCTGGGTAAAAGTGTCGGGCTGTGACCGGATTTCAATGCAACAAATTGGCTATGAAGATGCCATAGGTTTTGCTGCAAAACTGGTTCAAGATTTTCCAGACCGGTCTTTGTGGGGCACTGACTGGCCGCATCCAAATATTTCAAAGCCAGTGCCTGATGATGGCTATTTGGCATCTCTTATTCAGAAGTTTGCGCCGACGCCAGAGAAGCAAGTGGCTCTTCTTGTGGATAATCCTTCAAGATTATACGCATTTAATTAAGTCTGCAGGAGGGTTGATGGGGCGTTTAGACAAAAAAGTTGCGATTGTTACTGGCGCTGGCTGTGTTGGCCCGGGGTGGGGCAATGGTCGGGCAATTGCCACAAGATTTATCGAAGAAGGTGCTAGCGTTTTTGCGGTTGATCTGGCGTCTGAACAGCTCGAGGAAACTCTGGCATATAATGCTGCGCATAAAGATCGGATTATTCCGTATACATGCGATGTGACCAAATTAGATCAAATCGAAGCGATGATTGGTGCATGTATCGCTCAATTTGGAACGATCGATATTTTGGTAAATAATGTTGGCGGCTCGCAAAAAGGTGGCCCTGTTGAATTATCGGCGCAGGATTGGCAAAGGCAGATTGACTATAACCTGACTAGCGTTTTTTCGGCCTGTAAATTTGTCCTTCCGCATATGGCAGAAAAGAAATCTGGATCAATTGTTAATATAGCTTCAACTTCTGGCTTGCGCTGGACTGGGGCGGCGCAGGTTGGCTATGCTGCTTCCAAGGCTGCTGTCATTCAACTTTCAAAGGTTGTTGCTGTTGAATACGCGTCACAGGGCGTAAGGGTAAACACGGTTGTTCCTGGACAGTTACACACCCCGATGGTTGAAACGCGCCTCGCAGGCCAGCGCGCTGGTGGTGATGTTGATGCTTTGTTGAAACAGCGGCTTGCTCGTATTCCGCTCGGCTTTATGGGTGATGGCCGTGATACCGCAAATGCAGTTCTGTTCTTGGCCTCCGATGAGGCGCGTTTTATCACCGGTACCGAAATTGTTGTTGATGGCGGGATGTCGGTGAGATGCGATTAGTGCCGCGCCTAATCTTCGAAGTTATAGAGTATTCGGGGGTTATCTCGGAATAACCTAATACTGTCGTCAGGTGAGAGCCAACCAAGTGCATCCCTGACCAGCCCGGCAGTGTCAATCGATTGATAAGGCTTTTCACCGAGGCCTTGGTTCGACTTACCGCTATGCCTAGGTGTGTGTGGCCAGTCCGAGGCCCAAACACATCTGTCACCATTTATTGCAAATAGCTTTCTAGCCAGCTTTCCCAAATCTGGATGTGTTGGGGTTCTAGCAATCCGGTAGGTACCAGATAATTTTACCCAGCAGTTGCCAGACTCCAGCAGTTTCCTGATAGTGGAAAAGGTGACTTCATCTTTTTGATGCGGGGATAATAGTCCGAAATGATCAAGAACAATTGGCACTGGGAGCGCCAAAAGCCGGTCAGTCAGAACGCAAAGCCCCTCCGATGGCATGAATAGCTGTATATGCCAATTATATCGTTCAGCTATTCTGGCAGCATTGGCAATTGCCACCTCAATCGCCCGGTAGTTTGGTGTTCCATTGCTTTTCAGGTTAAGCCTTAGCCCCCGAACACCGCATCGTTGCAAATGATCAATCTCTGCCAATTCGATAGCTTCACTGACCACAACCACACCTCTCGCACGCTTTTCGCCAAGTGTCTCAAGTGCCGCCAGCAAACAGCGATTGTCTGTGCCGTAAATTGATGGCTGAACAAGAACATGCCGTTCCATAGAGGTGTTTTTCGCCATATTACAAAGCATTTCCACATTGGCCTCCATCGGTGTGTAAGCCCGATCATCGCTGAATGGAAACTGTTCTGTCGGGCCAATAACATGGACATGGCAATCACAACTACTGGGCGGTGTTTGCGGTGCCGCTAATTTGCTATTGGGTGATGTCATTTATTGGTCAAACAAGCGATATAATGTTGTGGTTTCCATATCATCGCCAGACCAGCTTTTGATCGCCGCTTCATGCTTGCCAAGCTTGCGTATGACACCATCTTCTTGTGCTAGTGGCACATCATGCCCCGGGATAACAATGCTTCCGGAGCGTTGTTTCCAGAGTTTCCAAATCATTCCAATTGAATCACGGCTGATCGCTGGATCATAGGTCATGTCGGTGTTGCCAGAAACCAGCTCGGCGCGGTTTTTTGCTGCATCTCCTGTAAAAATCAGGTCGCGGTTTTGCCCGGAAAGTAAAAAAACAAGGCAGCCGGGGGTATGGCCTGGAGCAACAAATGCACTGATGTAAGGGAGCGCTTCATCACCGTCATTCAGCGTTACCAGAGTTGGCCAATCATTTAGCTTCTCAACATAAAGTTCAGGCACAGGCGTTGTTCCCCAAGGTTCACGTAACGCCCAGTCCAATTCGATCTTACCAAGAAAGATTTTTGCATTCGGAAACATTGTCCAATTGACTGAATGATCGTAATGCGAGTGTGTCAAAAGAACATGAGAAATGTTGCCAGGTTTTAGCCCGTGATCATCAAGCTTTTCCTGCAAAAGCCCGCGCATGCCAAACCCGCCGGTGTCTACCAATATATTGCACCCATGCCCGCGGATGAGAACCACAGTGCTCCAGCCAAGACCGCCGTGGCAAACTGCTTTGCCTGGGTAGCCTTGAACAAGAATGTCGATATCATAGCCAATCTCAGATGTTTTCAATTTGGTGCTCATCAACAATTAATCCAAACGCTCGGTGGCGAGAATGCGTGTATCCGCAACACTGATGTTATATTTAATTTGACCGAAGTATAGAGCGTAAATTTTGATAACTTATTTATGAATAATGCCCCGAAAATCGTTTCTGGTGTTTTTGTGATTTTAAGTTGCATGTTCGTTTGGCACAGGCTGTGATACTAGAGTGTAAACACATGTCAAGCTGTCAGGGTTTCAGAACTGATCTAAATTTTGAATGTGCTTTTCGCGGTTTAATTACATTTTTGAGGTTGCGATGGATAATCTTTTAAACAAAGAAGATACAAACGTTCTAAAAAACCTTGCTGATCATATTGTGAGGTTTGACCCTACAACAATCTCGGATCATGCGCTTCATACCGTCAAGATGGGTATTGCGGATACTATTGGTGTAACTTTGGCCGGTGTTAATGAGGCTTGCGCACAGATTATGATGGAGGTTCCTGGTGTCGCAGATGCTTCTGGCCGCTGCCTTATAATTGGAACTAAGCGAAAGGTGAGTGCCCTTGATGCTACGCTAGTAAATGGGATTTCATCACACGCGCTTGATTTCGATGATTTTAGTGATGTACTGGGTGGCCATCAATCAGTTCCTTTGGTGCCTGTATTGTTTGCTTTGGCGCAAGAATATAGAAAAACTGGCTGGGATATTGTTAACGCTTATACAGTTGGATTTGAGGTAGAGCATAGGTTTGCTATGGCTGTTCATCCCTATCATTATGATAAGGGTTGGCATCCAACGGCAACGCTTGGGATATTTGGCACAGTTGCCGCTGCAGCACGCTTATTAGGCCTCAATCAGGAAAAGACCGCTACTGCTCTTGCTATTGCCACTTCAATGGCAGCGGGGATTAAATCTAATTTTGGTACCATGACAAAGCCGTTGCATGTTGGTCATTCTGGCCGATCTGGTTTATTGGCGGTTTTATTGGCGGCACGTGATTTTACTGCAAATCATGCTTCAATGGAACATCATCAAGGCTTTTTTGCTTTGTTTAATGGCGAAGGTAATTTTTCATCTGATGCCCTTATTGAGCCATGGTCAGGACCCTTAGCCCTTGAATTTCCCACCATTGGCATAAAACAGTTTCCCTGCTGTGGAAGTACACATCAGGCAATCGCAGCAATGATCAATTTGAAGCGTGATAATAATCTTTGTGCTAACGACGTGGTATCTGTGGTTGTGAATACGCACCCGCGTCGACTTCTTCACACGAATAACCCCTACCCCAATAGCGTCCTAGAAGCAAAATTCAGTTTGCAATACACTGTGGCGCGGGCTCTGACAGATGGTGCGGTTCGCCTTTCTGATTTCAAAGATGACGCTTTTCTTCAACCCAATATAAAAAAGCTTCTTGAAATCATCAAGGCTATTCCCTTCGGCAGTAAAGGGGCGCCAGAAGGTGAGCCATGGGATGCCGAAATTAGGGTGACAACTCAAGATGGTAGAGTCTTAAAAAACCGCGTCAACAATATGGTTGGACGAAGCGGTGATAATCCAATGACTATTGGCGAGTTAAAAGAAAAGTTTGTTGACTGTTCTTATGGCGTTTTAACTGAAGTCCAGAGTGAGGCTGCCTTCCAGCAATTAATGGGCCTTGAAAACCTGCCAAATATTGGCCCTTTAATGAAAAACCTCGAGTTTAGAGGCGCTTAGGCTACTCCGCTTTGTTTTAATTCGTTTGTTGATTGAGATTATATGTTCGCGTCCTATCCTTGCCGTGACTTAGACCCGGCGACGCAACGTAGGAACTTGAACAAATTCTGCCCCCGCAACACCTTTATACCGACTTTTTAATGGTAGGGCCTTGAGCAAATCCTGCCCCCGCAACCAAATATTCTAACCATAAATCAAATACCTAGCCGTCTCACAATTGAGGCGGCTTTTTTGTATTTCAAATTATTGCCGCGTTCACTGCTGCGTTTAAATATGGTAAAAATTCAACTTAAGCCATTTAAACACCTAATCTGCTTCGCACCGTTTCAGCAAAACCTTACCTGAACTTAGGTTCAATAAACGAGAGCCAGGCTGACAGCTTTCTGCAGAAAACACACAACCATCATTCTATGTTGGCTTATTTACCGCTGAGATGTTTTCCACGCTGGATTGATCCATGGAACACTATTCTCTGGTGCCAACATGCCACGTCCAAGAACGTGGTCAGCAGCTTTTTCCCCTGTCATGATCGATGGGCCGTTCAAATTTCCATTGGTGATACGCGGAAAAATAGAGCTGTCCGCAACACGTAACCCATCAACCCCAATTACCCGGCATTCTGGGTCAACTACAGCCATTAGGTCATTGGCTGAACCCATTTTACAAGTCCCACATGGATGATAGGCTGACTCCACGTTTTCGCGGGTAAAAGCATCGAGATCTTCATCGCTTTGGCACTCATTGCCCGGCTGGATTTCGTGCCCTGCATAAGGTGAGAACGCGTCTTGGGCAAAAATTTGGCGTGTCAAACGAATGCAGGTTCTAAAATCTTGCCAATCCTTTTCATGCGACATGTAATTGAACTGGATTTTTGGCGCTTCATTTGGGTTGGCACTATTGAGCGTGATTTGCCCCCGCGATTGAGACCGCATTGGACCAACATGGGCTTGGAATCCGTGTCCCTCAGCGGCGGTTTGCCCGTCATAACGCACAGCAATTGGCAAAAAGTGGTATTGAATATCCGGGTACTCTACACCCGCTTGTGAACGAATAAATGCAGCACTTTCAAATTGGTTAGATGCCCCGATGCCCGTCTTGGTAAAAAGCCATTGAGCACCAATCAGCCCCTTCATAAACGGGTTCCAGTATTTATAAAGACTGACGGGCTGGGTTGCGGCCATTTGGATATACATTTCCAAGTGATCTTGCAAATTTTGACCCACACCAGGGCGCTCGGCTACTATCTCAATCCCATGTTTGGCTAACTCTTTACCAGGTCCAATGCCTGATAACATAAGCAGTTTAGGAGAATTAATAGAAGATGCTGCAATGATCACTTCCTCTCTCGCATTTATGGTTTTAGTCATTCCTGCTTTTTTAACCTGCACTCCAGTAGCACGACCATTTTGTATCACGACTTTTTGAGCTAGCCCGCGCACCAAAATACAGTTTTTCCGTTGTAAAGCAGGCCGCAAATATGCATTCGCTGCAGACCAACGACGGCCTTTCCAAATCGTTGCATCAAATGGGCCAAAGCCTTCTTGTTGTTGGCCGTTATAATCACCTGTTACGGGATATCCCGCCTGACGCCCCGCGTCGACAAAAGCGCGGGTCAAGGGGTTATTCCGTGGGCCACGCGACACATGCAATGGGCCAGATTTCCCCCGCCAGGATGCATCCCCGCCATGCCCCCCGTCATGCCACTGTTCCATACGTTTAAAATAAGGTAACACGCTGGCATAATTCCAGCCTTCGGCGCCACTTTCAGCCCAGTAATCGTAATCTTTGGCGTGCCCACGGACATAGATCATACCGTTAATTGATGATGATCCCCCAATCACCTTGCCCCGCGGTGTCGCCATACGCCTGCCACCAAGATGGGGTTCTGGTTCAGAGAGGTATCCCCAATCATACAACGGCATGTTCATCGGATAAGACAGCGCTGCAGGCATCTGGATCAACGGACCAGCATCGGTGCCGCCATATTCAATGACAATTACGGATTTTCCAGCTTCAGAGAGGCGATAGGCCATTGCACATCCTGCACTTCCCGCGCCAACGATCACATAGTCTGCCTGCATGGTATTGTCCTTTTTACTCTCCACGAGGAAAACGCTGCCTTTCCTCGACCATGTTTAGGTCCATGTGATTGCGCATGAAACGCTCACTCGCCTTTTTCAAGGGTTGATAATCCCAAGGATAATAATTCCCGTTTCTCAAGGCATCATAAACCACCCAGCGGCGTGCTTGACTGCGTCGCACCTCCTCATCAAATTGAGCTAAATCCCAACGTGCATTTGCCATTTTTTTAAATTTTTCTGCGGCATCTGCATGGACTGGATCATCTATAACATTGATCAATTCATTTGGGTCACTAGCCAGATCAAACAACTGATCAGGGTCCAGAGCACAGCGGTTAAATTTGTAGTTGTCCTGGCGCAATGATACCAACGGCGCATAGCTTGCTTCAGCGGCATATTCCATCGCAACGGGCGATACACGCCTCTGCCCGTTGATTAACGGCAGCAGACTCTCGCCTTGAGTCCACGGATCGACTTCCTCCATGGATATACCTACCAAATCACAAAGTGTTGGGCATACGTCGATGTTACTGACTGGGGTCGTTTCATGATGAGGTGCCATTCCGGGGACGTGCAACATCATCGGAACTCGCGACGCGCCCTCGTAAAATGTCATTTTGAACCACAAACCACGCTCGCCTAACATGTCTCCATGATCGGAAACGAATAAAATAACAGCCTCTTGACGCGTGCGTTCTAGCGTATCTAGGATCTCGCCAATTTTGTCATCTAGATATGATATATTGGAAAAATAAGCGCGGCGCGAGTTTCTTATATCATCTTCAGTTATATCGAAATTACGCCAATCGTTCGCATCAAAGATCCGTTTAGAGTGCGGATCATGGTCATCATAATCCATCGCGCTCACCTTTGGCAAAAGATGTTCACAATCCTCATATAGATCCCAGTATTTTTTTCGCGCAACATAGGGATCATGTGGGTGCGTAAAACTGACCGTCAAACACCATGGACGCGGATCATGACCTCGTGACAAATCAAAGAGTTTGCGTGTCGCTTCATAGGCCACTTCATCATCATATTCCATTTGATTAGAGATTTCGGCAACACCTGCCCCCGTTACAGATCCCATATTGTGATACCACCAATCAATGCGTTCACCCGGCTTACGATAATCTGGCGTCCAACCAAAATCAGCAGGATAAATATCGGTTGTCAAACGTTCTTCAAAACCATGTAGTTGATCCGGACCAACAAAATGCATCTTTCCCGACAGCGCAGTTTGATACCCTGCGCGACGAAGGTGATGCGCATAGGTAGGTAAATCTGATGGAAATTCCGCAGCGTTGTCATATACACCACTGATGGATGGCAACTGGCCAGACATAAAACTTGCCCTCCCTGGTGCACACAATGGCGACGCAGTGTAACAATTCTCAAAGCGCACAGATTTTTTTGCTAGTTTCTTTAGATTTGGCGCATAAAGCCATTCTGCTGGACCATCTGGAAACAGCGTTCCATTCAATTGGTCGACCATTATAATAAGGATGTTTTGTTTGCTCATTCCACAATCCTGGGGCCAAAGGTTAACGTATGGACTGCAATTGTACTTGCCTCACTTTTTTTTTAGCAAGCCCATCTCCCAATATCATCACATCAGTTGGAGCGCTGACGAAACGAAAATATTCGCCTTTAGGCCAATTCATCACTAAATACCGTAGTCCCAGTTTTTATTTTTCGCCAAATATGTAGCTAGGAGGCAGCAATGACAATATCCAAGCATAAACCGCCTGGATCATTGACCCATTGAATTCATGTTATACGCAT
>Ga0209652_1000880_pt1 | contig 25280 bp, 24 predicted proteins | sample SaaInl74LU_5_DNA_FD_184641 | JGI IMG/M metagenome (GOLD analysis project Ga0209652, IMG submission 184641) | Marine microbial communities from expanding oxygen minimum zones in the Saanich Inlet - ESP_74LU_5_DNA (SPAdes) (version 2) | ecosystem: Environmental > Aquatic > Marine > Intertidal zone... | reverse complement strand
GGTGTCGTCTTATGGCGATGCCATGGAATCAAGTCGGGAGGTTCGGGTCCTCAAGGATCTGCGTGGCAAGATTGAGGGACGCGATGTTCTGGTGGTCGAGGATATCGTCGACACCGGCCATACGCTGGCTCATGTGTCCAAGTTCCTCAAGAATCGGTCCCCTGCCCGGCTGCGCACCATCGCGCTTCTGGACAAGCCGTCGCGGCGCGAGGTAGATTTTGCCGCCGACTGGATCGGCTTTTCCATCCCTGATGAATTTGTCGTGGGCTACGGGATCGACTACGCGCAGCGCAACCGCAACCTGCCGTTCATCGGCAAGGTGCGGTTTACCGAAGACTAGGGCAGTGAACGTCCTGACCTGGCTTCTGCGGGCCAAGCGCTGGGCGGCCCGGCCGCCCTCAACCCAAAGGGTTTTGTTGGTCCTTGCCATCATCGTCACTTGCCTGGTCCTCTTTGCGATCGAACGGACGGTTGGCTGGCCAGATAGCCTCACAGCGGACCGGATGCGTGTCCCAAGGGTCTATTGATCTAACCCTTTCAGCCAGGGACCGACCCCGATCAACACCTCGGCCAGCCGTGCCCGCAGCTTTTCCAGTCGCGGCACAGGCGCCAGTTCGACATGGCTCGCCACCCAGATCGGAACGGTCATACGCGGCATTGCATCGACCAGCCGAACAAGCCGCGCGTCCCTGTCTCCCAGGCAACAGGGCAAAATCCCGATTCCCGCCCCTACAGCGGCAAGTTCGCGCAGCACCAGAAAGCTGTCCGCAGCCCCACGGATGTTGGTGGCGTCGATTTCATCCGCCATCCAAGCGGCCGCCCGCGACCGGGAAATTGCACCGCTTAGCCCCAGCCAGGTTTCCGGCTGTGGCGCGCCCGCGCGGGCATAGGCGGCAAAACCCAGTTCCCCTGCAGGGACCCCGGTCAGATCATCCGGCAATTCAAACGCCGGTCGCACGGTGATGTCCGCCCGCAGACGGGCAAGATCCAGGTGATGATTGGCCGAGGTCAACTCTACCTCGAACTGGGGTTTGATACCTTCGGCAACCAACGCCAACACGGGGGGCAGGACCACCTGGCAAAATGTGTCTGTTGAGGTGATGCAAATCCGTTCGACAGGCTGCAGGGCATTGCCCCGCACCAGTCGCTGGACCTGCTCCATGGCCAGCCCCGCCGTTCGGGCCGCCTCGATGACCCGCAGCTTGTCAGGACGCACAACGTAGCCGCGCAGATCCCTGTCAAAGATCGACGCCCCGTGCTGTTCCTCAAATGCCGCGATACGGCGCAGGACGGTGGCGTGATTGACGCCGAGCCTGCGCGATGCGGCACTTACGGACCCTTCTTCCGCAACTGCCAGAACAAACCGAAGATCGTCCCAATTCGTCCTGTGCATGAATGAATAGCCCTCTCGCAGAATTGGTGGGTGGAAATTGCCTGATATCCCCCTACCGTTAGCAAAATACGCCCGTATAGAGTTGGAGAATATGGAATGATATCGATCACAAAAGCTTTTGTCCTCAGCCTGTCAGGCCTCGCCTTTGCGACCCTTGCACATGCCCAGTCTGCCGACCATTCCGGCGCAATCAAGGCCCGTCAGGCCCATATGACCCTCTATGGCACCAATCTGGGTGTGCTGGGGGCGATGGCACAGGGCAACATGCCCTATGACGCCGAAGCGGCAACGGTGGCCGCCGAAAGCCTTGTGGCACTGGCCGGCATCGATGAGCGGTTCTACTGGCCCGAAGGTTCAGCCAGCGGCATGGCCGAAGGCACCCGCGCCATGGAGGCCATCTGGACCGATCCTGAAGGCTTTAGCGCTGCCCAAGAGGCGCTGCTGGTTGCCGCAACCGCTATGGCGGCCACGGCTGGTACCGGTGTCGAAGGCATTCAGGCCGGAATGCAGGCCATGGGCGGCGCCTGTGGCGCCTGCCACCAGAACTACCGCGTGCGCCAGTAACGAAAAGCTCTCGGCAAAGGGGGCACGCCCCCTTTGCCTCCTAACCGGAAGAGTTTGATGGTCTTGCGTCTGGCGATCGTTGTTATGCTGGCTTTGGCCGGGGGGGCGTGGTTCCTGACCCGGCCCGATCCTTTGGCCGCCGATGCGCTAGATGGGTTGATCGGTGACGCCGCGAATGGGGCGCTGATCTTTGCCGCCGCGGGCTGCGCCTCTTGTCACACCGCCCCGGGGGCCGAAAACGAAGGACTGCCAGTCCTTGCGGGAGGCCGGGCTTTCGCGTCCGACTACGGAACCTTCATGGCCCCCAACATTTCTAGCGATCCGGAGGCAGGCATCGGGGCCTGGACAGATCTGGAACTGGCCGGCGCCATCCAACGCGGTGTGTCACCGGAGGGTGCGCATTACTACCCCGCCTTTCCCTACACTGCCTATGGCAAGGCCGCACCGCAGGATATCGTTGACCTGATCGCCTATCTGAGGACTTTGCCTGCCGATGCCTCGCCCTCCCAGCCACACGATCTGGACCTGCCGTTCCGTTTTCGGGCCAGCCTTGGAGGGTGGAAACTTCTCTTTGCATCGACCGACTGGGTTGTGCCCGACCCCGTCTCGCCAGTGGTTGAACGGGGCCGCTACCTAGTCGAAGCGCTTGGCCATTGCGCCGAATGCCACACGCCGCGCAATGCGCTGGGCGGATTGCAGCGCGACCTTTGGATGGCGGGCGCACCTGCGGCATCGGGTCCCGGACGGGTCCCGAACATCACACCAGGCGGATTGTCGTGGTCTGTTGAGGAAATGTCCGAATACCTCAAAAGCGGTTTTACGCCCGAGTTTGATACAGCGGGCGGTGAAATGGTCGAGGTGATCAAGAACACCCGCCAGCTAAGCGATGCCGATCGGCTCGCCATCGCAAGCTATCTGGCTGCTTTGCCGCCGCAAGGCCCCGACAGTTAGGAGACGACCTGTCGTTTTGGCACGTCGTTTTGGCACGTCGTTTTGCCTGGCCACCGTTTTGCCTGGCCACCGTTGTTCCTGGCCAGTCGTTGCCGCCTGCTCAGGCGCGGCCCAGCTTCTTCAAACGAGCCTCGCGAAGGCGGGCGAAATCGTCACCTGCGTGATAGCTTGATCGGGTCAGCGGGGTAGCCGACACCATCAAGAAGCCCTTGCCATAGGCCGCCTTTTCATAGCCCGCGAATTCCTCGGGCGTGACAAAGCGGTCAACCCGGTGATGCTTTGGCGTTGGCTGAAGGTATTGGCCGATGGTCAGGAAATCGATATCCGCCGCGCGCATATCGTCCATCACCTGCGTGACGGACTGACGGTCCTCGCCCAGGCCCACCATGATACCGGATTTGGTGAACATGGTCGGGTCAATCTCTTTCACCCGTTGCAGCAAGCGCAAGGAATGGAAGTAGCGGGCCCCGGGACGGACCTCGGGGTAAAGGCCGGGCACGGTTTCGAGATTATGGTTGAACACGTCAGGGCGGGCAGCCACGACCACCTCAAGCACACTCGGATCACAGCGTAGGAAATCCGGGGTCAGAATCTCAATCGTAGTACCAGGAGCCTGCTTGCGGATGGCGCGGATGGTCTGGGCAAAATGCTCTGCCCCGCCGTCCTCGACATCGTCGCGGTCCACCGAAGTGATAACGACATGGTTCAGACCAAGCTTTTTCACCGCATCGGCGACGCGGCCCGGCTCAAACACATCAAGCGCCTCTGGTGGCTTGCCCGTTGCGATGTTGCAGAACGAGCAGGCGCGGGTGCAGACCTCGCCCATGATCATCATGGTGGCGTGGCCCTGCGACCAGCATTCGCCGACGTTGGGACAGCCCGCTTCTTCGCAGACGGTCGTCAGGCGGTGTTCGCGCATGATGTCGCGGGTTTGCTTGTACCCTGCCGAGGTCGGCGCCTTGACCCTGATCCAGTCCGGCTTTTTGGGCTGGGCATTATCGGGGCGGTGCGCCTTTTCGGGGTGACGCTGCTCTGGTATCTTAATGTCGCGCATTTGGTTTCCCATTGGCTGTTGCAAAACAGATAGCGCCTGAGGCGTCCCGGTACAACACGAGGCGTGTGCATCCCGGCCTTGCAACAGGTGCAGAGAGGTTTGCAGGAAGGGTCCATAAATTGCCGCAAAGCCGACCCATTCGCGCCTGACATCACGCATACGTTAAACAGGTAGTTGCGAAATGCCGCGCGGCCCATGTCGGGCCGGGTCGGTTTGTTCATCAGTGTGCGGGTAAGCTTATGTTTGATCGTGTGTGGACACGCGCGTCCCGTCGATATGGGACCTTTCATCGCCGTGAAGACGGCTCGATGGTTGTTTTTACCATATTCATTCTGGCGATGATCCTCATGGTTATGGGGATGGCCGTCGATATGATGCGGTTCGAAAACTATCGGGTCCGTCTTCAGGCGGCGGTGGATCAAGCCGCCCTTTCGGCCTCGGCGCTTGCGGTCTGCGATGGGGCCGACGATCCACGCGCGGCGGCGTTGGATGTCCTGCGGTCCCGCGGATTTGGGGACGAAGTCATCTCGGTCAATGTCGATCGCTTTCCGGGCAGTTGCGCTGTCGATGTCCATGCCGAGATTTCGGTGAACACCATCTATATGCAGATGCTGAGCATTGATCAGCTGTCCACCTACGTCACCGCCTCGGCGGTTGAGCAGGCGCAGCGGGTGGAAATCTCATTGGTCCTTGACCTTTCGAACTCGATGGACGGGCCAAAGTTGGCAGAACTGCGCCAAGCCACAATAGACTTTGCCGATATCGTGCTTGCGGCGTCTGGCACCGACGGCACCTCTATCAACATCATTCCCTATGGCGGCTCGGTCAATCCGGGGCGCGAGATGTTCAACTATCTGGGGGGCGTTCGTTACCACCGCCCGCTCATGCAAGAGCGTATTCCGCTGTCGCTCTTTAGCTACAGTTATGACCCGGCGACCTACTACACCGAACCCCAGGCCTATCGCTGGCCTTCGCTCAGCCATTGCATGGTGATCCCACTAGCCGAGATGACCTCAGCAGAATTGCCCACGGGGGGACTCTCCCAGGGTCCGTTCTTCTCGGCCTTTCCTAGTAGGCCCGAAGGAGATTTTGGCTGGTGCCCCTATGACGACACCAACGAAATACTCTATGCCAGCCAGTCGCTTTCCGAAATCACCGCCTATGTCAACGGCCTACGGATCAATGGCGGGACTGGCACGGATGTCGGCATGAAGTGGGGCATGGCCCTCACCCACCCGGCCTCACGGCCGGCCTTTGCCGCCCTGTCTGCGCAGGGGGTTGTCCCGGCCGAATTCAGTGACCGGCCACTGTACTACTCACTGCCGGATGTGGCCAAGTACATCGTCCTGATGACCGACGGCCGAATCACGCCCCAGTTTGAGCCTGTCGACAAATACGACCCCGATAACCTCGAAATTGCCATGAACCAGGACCGCTGGGACGATCGCCGCACGGTCTACGAAGCGGACAGGGCGGCCTTCAATCTCGACACCCTTTGCACCAGCGCGAAAAACCAGGGCGTTGTGGTCTTTGGCGTTGCCTTCCTTACCGACCCCGAGACGAACGCCCAAATCCAGAGTTGCGCCAGCAGCCCGTCGCATTTTTATTCCGTCAATGACAATAATCTGACCACCGCCTTTCGTGGGATCGCGGCACAGATCAGTCAACTCCGCCTAACCAATTGATGCACCATATCAGGGCGCGACAGACCAACCGCGCTTCGGCCAATGTTTTTCGATTGCCCCGCCCGGCCTCCCCGCGCATGGTTCGATCCAGTCGCCCGCGAGGATCGAGTATCCTGAATGAAAGACAAACGAGACGTTTCTGCCACCGAACCCGAATGGCATCGCGAGGTGCCAAAGGTGTTCTGGGACCCGTCCCGACGATTGTTGAAGGCCCTGCGGCGCTACGACTACTGGCAGGCACGGTCTGGCCTTTGGGCCAAGATCGCCCGCCGCCGCTGGGTCCTGTCGCACAGGGTCTGGAGTGTGGTGTCCCAGGCCGAGATACATTTGGGAACCTCCATCGGTGGGGGCTTGCATATGCCGCATCCCAATGGCGTCGTCATTCACCCAAAGGCCACCATCGGCCCCAATTGCACGCTGATGTCCCAGGTGACCATCGGAACGGATCGTAACGGAGCCGTGCCCCGCATCGGTGGCCATGTGGACATCGGGGCTGGCGCACGCATTCTGGGCGGCGTGACCATCGGGGATCACGCCCAGATCGGTGCCAATGCCGTTGTGACCCGCGATGTGCCCGCAGGTATGATTGCCGTCGGCATCCCGGCCCGCAACCGCGCGCCGGGGACCGGTTAGCCAATCATCGGGCCAAAGCGTCCCTGCGTCCGGGCGTAGTGCCGGATCAGGCGTTGCAGCGCGATGCGGAGCACGATTTTGCCCGACCTGGCCGACCAACCCATGTGCCGTTCAAGGACCTCCATACCTTCAAGGTAACAACAGGCCCGAAGCGCGACATCGCCAAGGCCCGGCCCCAACTCTGCCAGAGCCTGAGCCACCCGGTCATGGGCCGCGCGGGACGCTTTTGGAAGATCCGGGCCCTGAGGCGGAATGCCTCCGACATAGTCCAACCAATTTGGTCCAGCCCCTGCCCCGCCCATCTGCGCAATCTCAAAATCCTCGCGCAGTTGTTCGCCCGCAGCCAGATGGTCGCGCCGCAAGAAGGGTTTTCCATCCCTGTCCCGCCGCCGGGCCAATCCGATCAGCGGGCTTTCGACAAAGCCGTTGCGCAATAGCGCAAGCTGGGCGTCGTCGGTATCGACCGCCAACCAGGTGCGGGGGCATTTGGCATCACGCTTTAGCCCCTCCATATCGGACAGCGACAGGGCCCGGTTCTCGTCCGCCGCCATCAAGTCCTTGAGGGCGGCCCTCCCCTGACTGGTGATGTGATAGCGGGCAATCCGGGCGTCTGGATCGCTACAGGCAATCCATTCTTTCAGGGCCATGACCTGCGCAATCTCGCGGGTCACAACGGCGGTGCGCAGGGTTTCGCCGTCACCAATTTCGCGGACGACAACACCCATTTCCATGTCACTGGCCACGGCAAGAACGGCACCGGGTTCGGCCAGCCGTCGCAGGACCCGCAGCCCTTCGTCCGACACCTTTGCCATGTCCGGCAAGCCGTTGAAGGGGACAGCCCCATTGGTGCACTTGTCCATCGGCGACCTCCCGTCATTGGCGGTGGCATTGGGCAGAACGGCTGACAGGGTCTTGAGCGCCCCGTCAACCAGCGGGTCGTCGCGACGCTGCTCAAGCCGCCTGATCTGGCGCAGGACTGTCGAGGCATGTACCTCGGACCCGCGGGCCAGCGCCCGGATCGGCAGGCCGTTTTCGGTATGGGCGATGTAAAGGCGCGCACGTTCGGGCACCCATTCCGGGAGGTCCGCCAAGGCGGCGGCGGTTCCGTCAGATGTCATTCGTCATATTCCCATTTGCTCGACCCGTCTCCGGCAAGGCGGCAGGTCAGGTTTCCTCGTTGGCTACAGCACGCAACCTAAAAGGGCATTCCTTACCCAAATCTTAACAATGAAGGGTGTGGATAAGCATTGTTTCCAAAATGCAAACAATGCTTAAGGGACCGTGCTTGACCTATCCACAGGGCGCAACGGCGACAAATCTGAGTGACACTCGGACCTGTAAAACGCAGTTGACACGAGGAGCCTCCCGTCATGCATGACCTTGCCAGATTGATCGCAGCCCTGCACAGACCCCGCCTTTTGGTGCAGGCGGCGCGTTTTGGGGTTGATGACTACAGACGCACCCATCGCCTACCCCGCCTTTTGGGCACAGCTGTGCTACCCGGAACAGGCCCGGCGATCCTTGCCCTGATCGAGATCGAGCGTGAGCTGAACGATCAACGCAGCCAGCCCGGCGCGCCTTATAGCCCGGCCGTCCATGTAGACGTGCTGATCGCCCTGCTCGGTGAGGCCCGGGCCTTGCGGGCCCAGGTCGATGCCGCAGATGGCGAGGCTACAGGAATGCGTCCGGAACCGAGGCCTTCTTTTCCGCCACATAGGCGTCTAGAGCCTGTGCAATAGCCGGATCCAGTTCAGGCTGGCGATAGGTCTCGAGCATGCGCTTGACCCGGGCTGCAGCCAGCACTTGCGTGTCCCGCGCCCCTTCTTCGTCCCAGGTTTCAAAGGGCTTGTAGTCGAACAGGTCCGATCGCCAGAAGGCCTCCTTGAAATTGGCCTGGGTATGGGCGCAGCCCAGGTAGTGGCCGCCTGGGCCGACCTCGTGAATGGCGTCCATGGCTTGTCCGTTCTCGGACATATCGACACCCCTGGCCAGATGATGCAAAGTGCCCAACTGGTCGGCGTCCATCACGAATTTCTCAAAACTGGCAACAAGACCGCCTTCCAGCCAACCGCAGGCATGCAGCATGAAGTTGACGCCCGACAACAGGCCGACATTCAGGCTGTTTGCCGTCTCGTAGGCGGCCTGGGCATCAGGCAGCTTGGATCCGCAGAATGACCCCGAAGAGCGGAACGGCAAGCCAAGCCGGCGGGCCAGCTGACCCGCCCCATAGGTGATCTGCGCAGCTTCGGGCGTCCCAAAGGTAGGTGCGCCCGAGTTCATGTCGATGGAGGTGACGAACGCCCCGAAAATGACCGGCGCACCGGCGCGCACCAGCTGGCTGTAGGCCACTCCGGCCAGAACCTCGGCAAGAACCTGGGTCAAGGTACCGGCCACGGACACCGGTGCCATGGCCCCGCCAACGATGAATGGCGAGATGATGGCCGCCTGCATGCTGCGGGCATAGACCTCAAGCGCGCCCATCATGATCCCGTCGAAAGTCAGGGGGGAATTGATGTTGATGAGCGAGGTCATGACGGTGTTGTCGCGAACGAAATCCTCACCAAAGAGAATGCCGCACATATCAACCGAATCCTGGGCCCGGCTTGGCTCTGTCACCGATCCCATAAAGGGCTTGTCCGACAGGGTCATATGGGCATGCAGCATGTCCAGGTGACGCTTGTTCACAGGCACATCAGTAGGTTCACAGACGGTGCCGCCAGAGTGGTGCAGCCACTTAGACATATACCCCAGCTTTACGAAATTGCGGAAATCCTCGATCGTGGCATAGCGGCGCCCCCCCTCGAGCGTGCGGACGAAGGGAGGGCCATAAACCGGAGCCAGCACAAGGTTGCGCCCACCGATCTCGACGGACCGTTGGGGGTTGCGGGCGTGCTGGATAAAGCTTGAAGGCGCTGTCTTGCACAGGGTCCGGGCCAACCCTCGGGGAATGCGGACACGCTCGCCCTGAACGTCTGCTCCGGCCTGCCGCCAAAGCTCGAGCGCTCCGGGATTGTCGACAAAGTTCACGCCGATCTCTTCAAGAACGATCTCGGCGTTCTCTTCGATGATCGATATCGCTTCTTCGGTCAGAACTTCGAAGTTCGGAATATTGCGCTCGATATAGCGGGCTGTCTCGACACTGACGGCCGTCCGCTCGGCGCGGCGCGCTGCGCCGCCTCCGCCACGAGCCCGCCGTTCGGATTTCACGACACCATCAGACATCCTAATTCCTTCCAAGCAGACATGGCCCATGCAGGCATGGCCAAAGCGAATGTTGAAGCGTGATACCCCTCTGGCCCCGACGACGGTGCAGGGTTTGCGTCCTTTCCGGTGCGAAAGCGACATGCGCGGCGCCACAAAATTCTTGGCCAAGAATTTTTGACTATCGCGACCATAAACAGGGCCATCAGATGGAAAAAACGCTCCAAAAATCCTTGCAAGGATTTTTCGAACGCCCCGCATCTTGCGCGGCGTGGCCTGCGGGCTTATCGGAAGGCATGAAACAGCATGATCGCCTCCTAATCATCGACTTCGGCTCACAGGTCACTCAGCTTATCGCGCGTCGCCTGCGCGAGTTGAATGTCTACTGCGAGATTCATCCCTTTCAGAACGTGACACCCGACTTCCTTGTGGACTTCGCCCCCAAAGCGGTCATCCTGTCGGGTGGACCGGCCAGCGTAATCGACGCAGGCTCCCCCCGCCCGCCCGAGACCGTGTTCGACCTGGGCGTTCCGGTTCTGGGCATCTGCTATGGTCAGCAGGTGATGATGGAGATGCTGGGCGGAAAGGTCGAACGCGGCGACGGCACCGCCGAATTTGGACGCGCCTATGTGACGCCCGGGGCAGACCGCCTTGACTTGCTCAATGGCTGGTTTGCCGAAAACCGCGAACAGGTCTGGATGAGCCATGGCGATCACGTCAGCCGGATTGCCCCAGGTTTCCGCGTCTTTGGCACCTCGCCCAACGCTCCATTTGCCATCACCGCCGACACGGACAGGCATTTTTACGCCGTTCAGTTCCACCCGGAGGTGCATCACACCCCTAATGGAAGAATGCTCTACGAGAATTTCGTTAAGGCCGCGGGCTTAACGGGCGACTGGACCATGGGCGCCTACCGCGAAGAGGCGATCCGTCTGATCCAGGAACAAGTCGGAGACAAGAAGGTCATCTGCGCCCTGTCCGGCGGTGTCGACAGCTCGGTCGCGGCGGTTTTGTTGCACGAGGCCATCGGCGACCAGCTGACCTGTGTTTTCGTTGATCACGGTCTTCTGCGTCTGGGCGAGGCTGAGCAGGTCGTGGGCATGTTCCGCGAACACTACAGCCTGCCCCTGATCCACGCCGATGAAAGCGAGTTGTTCCTTTCTGCCCTTGATGGCGTCAGCGACCCCGAGACCAAGCGCAAGATAATCGGCGGGCTGTTCATTGATGTGTTCCAGAAATACGCCAACGACATTGAAGGGGCGGAATTTCTGGCGCAGGGAACCCTTTACCCAGACGTCATCGAAAGCGTCTCGTTCAGCGGTGGCCCCAGCGTCACGATCAAGAGTCATCACAACGTCGGCGGCCTGCCCGAAAAGATGGGCCTGAAACTGGTCGAGCCGCTGCGCGAGCTGTTCAAGGACGAGGTTCGCGCCCTTGGTCATGAACTTGGTCTGCCCGCCTCGTTCATCGGGCGTCATCCCTTCCCCGGCCCCGGACTTGCGATCCGGTGCCCCGGTGAGATCACCCGCGAAAAGCTTGAGATCCTGCGCAAGGCAGATGCGGTCTTTATCGACCAGATCCGCCGCCATGGCCTGTATGATGAGATCTGGCAGGCCTTTGTCGCCATCCTTCCGGTGCGCACGGTCGGCGTTATGGGCGACGGCCGCACCTATGATTTCGCCTGCGCCCTGCGTGCGGTCACAAGTGTGGACGGGATGACGGCGGATTATTATCCCTTTACGCACGATTTCCTTGGTGAAACCGCAACGCGCATCATCAATGAGGTCAAGGGCATCAACCGGGTCACCTACGACATCACCTCCAAGCCACCCGGAACCATAGAGTGGGAGTGACAGTCAAGCCCCTGGGTACAGACCGATTCTGACAGAAATTGGGCGCCTCCGGGACGGGCCGGGCGCCGGAGCGACGACAATGGCAGATCATCAGACGACGCCCTTTGTGCCCAAGGACGGAACCGTCCTTCAAGCGGGGCTCTGGATGATCGGGGCCATCACCTCGTTCACCGCCATGGCGATTGCCGGCCGGGCAGTCAGCTTTGACCTCGATACCTTTGAAATCATGCTTTACCGCAGCATGACCGGCATCTGCATCGTCGTCATTGTCGGGATCGCCACGGGCGCGCTGTCACATGTCCGGCTGCATCGGCCCGGCCTACATCTTGCCCGCAACCTTGCCCATTTCACAGGGCAAAACCTATGGTTCTACGCCATCGCAGTGGCGCCCCTGGCCCAGGTCTTTGCGCTTGAGTTCACGACACCGCTTTGGGTCATCGTCCTTTCACCGCTTCTATTGCGCGAAAGGCTGACCCGCACCGGCGTAATCGCGGCGCTGATCGGCTTTGTCGGCATCCTGATCGTGGCACGTCCCAGTGCCGCCTCGCTTAATTTGGGCGTCCTGACCGCCGCGATGAGTGCGGTATGTTTTGCCCTGACCGCCATCGCCACCCGCAAGCTAACGCGCACAGAATCCACCATGAGCATCCTGTTGTTCCTGACTGTGTTTCAAGGCGTCTTCGGTTTGATCTGCGCGGGATTTGACGGCGACATCACCCTGCCAACAGCCACAACCGCCCCTTGGGTGGTGCTGATCGGCTGCGCCGGGCTTTTGGCGCACTACTGCCTGACCACAGCCCTGTCGCTGGCCCCTGCCAGCGTGGTCATGCCCATCGACTTTGCCCGTCTGCCGGTCATCGCCGTCGTTGGCGCGCTGGTCTATGCCGAGCCGCTTGATCCACTTGTATTTCTCGGGGCTGCACTGATCTTTGGAGGCAACTGGCTGAACATCAGAAGCGGTCAGCGAGTCCGCAAGTCCTGATCAGCCCCTAAATTGCACCGATGCCCAAAAGTTACGCATGTAACTTTGATACATGGAACGCGACGTCAGTATTTGACCGATGAACCATCTCAATTAATGGTGCTGAGACAGTAACGTTCATGTGACGGGGAGAGAACATGAAGATTGCAGGCGTAACGGGGACGATTCTTTTGTTAACGACCACGACGGCAGGCGCCGTGGGTCTGGATCGCTCGAATCAGGACATCACCGCCATTTTTGAGAGCGGCAATTTTGTCGAGCTGAGCTATGGCATGATCATGCCCAGCCTTTCGGGCGCTGATCTGGCAGGTTTTGGAGGAGCTGCCTACGACAGCGTCGGCGACGATTTCAGTCAGATGGGCGGCAGCATCAAGTATCAGGTCAACCCTCGCATGTCGGTGGCTTTAATCTTTGACCAGCCTTTCGGCGTCGATGTCCTGTACCCGGGGAGCCCGGCGACAACTGCACTGGGCGGAACAGAAGCCCGGCTGGACAGTGCGGCGATTACTGCGATCGGTCGTTTTGCCCTGAACGACAACTTCAGCATTCATGCCGGTGTTCGTGGCCAGCAACTCAGCGGCGACATCACCCTGTCGGGCGTGGGCTATGGCGGCCTGAACGGCTACAATGTCGAACTGCAGAACAGCACGGGCTATGGCTACGTTGTCGGCGCCGCATTCGAGCGTCCAGACATCGCGCTTCGCCTGGCCGTGACCTATCAAAGTGCGATCACCCATGACTTCAACTCGGTCGAGACCCTCGGCGGTGTTGCCCTTTCCGCCCTGCCCCCTGCCGCAACAGGCGGTCTGGACGGGATCGGCGTGACCACGGTCGAGGCGCCGCAGGCCGTCAACATCGATTTTCAGACGGGCATCATGGCTGACACCTTGCTGTTCGGCCAGATCCGCTATGCCCAATATGCCGATACAATCGTGTCGCCCGAGTTCTTTGCCCTGGCCACATCCGGAGGCAGCCTGACCGACATCGACAGCGGGACAAGCTATAGCCTTGGCATCGGACGACGGTTCACAGACGCCTTCTCGGGCTCTATCTCGGTCGGCTATGAGGCCGAAGGCGATCCGCTTGTGTCGCCCTTGTCGCCAACCAACGGCAACACCTCGGTCAGCGTCGGTGGTCAGTACTCCTTTGACAACGTCGTCCTGTCGGGCGGTCTTCGCTATACCGTTTTTGGCAACGCCCAGCCCGAGACTGCCGTTGCCGTTGCGGACTTTACCGACAATAGCGCGTTGTCCGCCGGGTTCAGCATCGGTTTCCGGTTCTGATCACATACCTGGACCGTCTCTGGACGTCGAATGACAGCAAGGGCCCTGCAAACCGCAGGGCCCTTTTTCGTGATGGACAAGCATGTTCCGGATTGCGGACGAGGACCGTGGGGGTCTAGCTGGCCGCATGAAAACGACGTCCCAAATCCAAGTCATCATGACAACCCGAAGCTGGGCAGCCCTGTGCCTATTGGCGTGCCTTTGGGGGTTCTCATTTCTGGGAATGCGGGTCGCCCTGAATGAGATCGGCCCCTTTGCCGTTGTCGCCCATCGGACCACATGGGCCATGATCCTGCTATGGCTCTATCTGCTGGCAAGGGGCATCCCGATGCCGCGCGGGCGGCGGGTCTGGGTCGCTTTTGCGGTCATGGGATTGTTCAACAATATGATCCCCTTCAGCCTGATCGCCTGGGGACAGCAATCCATAGAGACAGGGCTGGCGTCGATCCTGAACGCCTCTACCGCGGTTTGGGGGGTTCTGCTGGCGGCGATGTTCCAACCTGACGAACGGCTGACCCCAGGGCGGGCCATCGGGGTGGCCATCGGATTTGTGGGCGTTGCCACAGCCATCGGGCTAAGCAACCTGCGGGCGCTCGACCTGCGCTCGGTTAGTCAGCTGGCCATTCTCGGGGCGGCGGTCAGCTATGGCATTGCCGGGGTCTGGGCCCGCAGAAGCCTCAAGGGACTACGGCCCGAAGTTGCGGCAACGGGGATGCTGACCTGTTCGGCCCTTGTCATGTTGCCGGTAGCAAGTTTTGTCGAAGGACCGATCCGATTTGACCTGTCGCTAAACACATGGGCCGCGCTGGCCTATGTGTCGATCGTGGCCACCGGGTTGGCCTACCTCCTATATTACCGGGTCCTGTCGGCGGCGGGCAGCGGCAACGCTATGCTGACGACGCTTCTGGTCGCCCCCGTCGCCATCGTGGCAGGGGCCATCATCCTTGGCGAAGCCCTGCCCGCCCGTGCCTTCACAGGCTTTGGCCTGATTGCTTTTGGCCTTGTGGTGCTGGATGGGCGGTTGGCGGCTCGGCTCTTTAGGTGGCACAAGAAATCTCTGGCGCCCCCCGCTCCACCCGGCTAGCAAAGGGCGCATGATTTATCCAAATGCAAAATCCTGGCTCGACGCGCCGCAAAAGCGGGTGCTTGTGTTTGCCATGTCGGGTTTGGGCAAGACCCACATCAGCCACATCCTGCGGGGCAGCGGCGACTGGTTCCATTACTCGGTCGATTACCGCATCGGCACCCGCTATATGGGCGAGCTGATCGCCGACAATGCCAAGCGCGAAGCGATGAAGGTGCCGTTCTTGCGCGACCTTCTGTTGTCCGATTCCATCTACATCGGATCGAACATCACCTTTGACAACCTTAGCCCGGTCTCCACCTACCTGGGCAAACCCGGCAACCCGGACAAGGGTGGCCTGCCCTTTGCCGAGTATACCCGGCGCCAGGCCGAGTTTGCGGCAGCCGAAAGGGCATCCTTGCTGGATACCGGTCATTTCATCGACCGGGCGCAGGCGCTTTATGGCTACCCCCATTTCATCTGCGATACCGGTGGGTCGATCTGCGAATGGGTCGATCCCGACGATCCCGACGATCCGATCATGTCGGCATTGGCCGAACGCACGCTGATCGTCTGGATCGAAGGCAGCGAGGCTCACACAGAAGAGCTTGTCCGCCGGTTCGACAAAGCGCCCAAACCCATGGCCTATCAGCCCGAGTTCCTGGCCAAGGCCTGGGCCGATTATCTCGCTGAAACCTCATTGAACGAGGCCGAGGTCGACCCCGACACCTTTATCCGCTGGACCTACGCAAGGGCGCTGGCGCATCGGCAGCCGCGCTATGCGGCCATGGCCAAACGTTGGGGCCTGATCCTTCCAGCACATGATCTGGCCCAAGTGACCTCCGAGGCGGAATTCGTGAGCCTCATCGCCCATGCTTTGGACGCCCGAAGCGCCAGTTAGGGAGCAGCGCTTCAGCCCCCTTACATTTCGGTGTCAAACCTCCATTTCCTGCGGTACAACCCACCTCCCTACGAAACGCCACCATAGTCCAGAACAGCCCCAAAGGCCCCCCGATGCCCATCAAACTGCCTGCCAACCTGCCCGCCTATGACATCCTGACCCAAGAGGGCGTGATGGTCATGGATGAGGATCAGGCATCGCGGCAGGATATCCGGCCTCTGCGGATCGGGCTGTTGAACCTGATGCCGAAAAAGATCCAGACCGAGACACAGTTCACCCGGCTGATCGGGGCGACCCCCCTTCAGATCGAGCTGAGCCTGATCCGGATGACCGAGCATCAAAGCAAGAACACCAACGTCGAACATATGGAAGAGTTCTACCGTTCGTTCGCCGAAGTCGAAGCTACGGGTGAAAAGTTCGACGGGTTGATCATCACCGGTGCCCCAATCGAGCATCTGCCCTACGAAGAGGTCAGCTATTGGGACGAGATGACGCGCGTCTTTGACTGGACCCAAACCCACGTCCACTCGACCTTCGGGGTCTGCTGGGGTGGGATGGCGATGATGTATCATTTCCACGGGCTGGCTAAACATATGCTGCCCGCAAAGGCCTTTGGCTGCTATCGCCACGTCAACCTTGGGCAGGGTGTGCCTCTGTTGCGGGGCTTTTCCGATGATTTCGTCATTCCCGTCAGCCGCTGGACCGAGATGCGGCAGGACGAGATCGACGCTGTTCCGGGTCTTGTCACCCTGCTCGCTTCGGCAGACAGCGGGCCTTGCCTGGTGCAGGATGAGGCACACCGGGCGCTCTATATCTTCAACCACTTCGAATACGACAGTGGCACGTTGAAGGAAGAATACGACCGCGACGTCGCCAATGGGACCAGGATCAACGTCCCAATGAATTATTATCCCGATGACGATCCCAGCCGGTTGCCCGCCAATCGCTGGAGAAGTCACGCCCATCTCCTATATGGCAACTGGATAAACGAGATTTACCAGACCACGCCCTATGAGATGACCCAAATTGGCACTTAAACTCGTCCTTGCCACCGCCCTTGTCGCCCTTGCCGGATACGCCGCCCTTGTCAGCTACAGGGCCACGGTCCGCGAGGCCGCGTCAGAGGCCGCCTACCCCCCCGAAGGTCAGTTCGTCACCGTAGACGGCCGCAAGGTGCATGCGGTGGTGGCAGGCAGCGGCCCTGACCTTGTGCTGATCCACGGGGCCAGCGGCAACACCCGCGATTTCACCTTCTCTTTTCTGGACCGAATGACCGACCGCTACCGCGTCATCGTCTTTGACCGTCCGGGCATGGGCTATACCGACCGGGCCGCCGACCGCTATGACAGCGCCTTTACCTCACGCGCCGAAAGCCCCGCCGAACAAGCGGCCCTGTTGCAGGCCGCCGCCGCACAGCTGGGCGCTGATCGCCCCATTGTCCTGGGCCATTCCTACGGTGCGGCCGTGGCCATGGCCTGGGCCCTGAACCATCCGGACAATATCGCGGCGTTGGTGAATGTCTCAGGGGCGACGATGCCCTGGCCTGGGTCGTTGGGTCTGCTCTACCAGATCAACGGATCAGCCCTTGGCGGTTTGCTTGTCCCGCCGCAGATCACCGCCTTTGTGCCTGAAAAGGCAATCGAATCGGTTGTGGGCAGCATCTTTACCCCGAACCCCATCCCGCAAGGCTATGCCCATGCCGTCGGGGCAACCCTGTCAATCCGGCGCGACAGTCTGAGGGCCAATTCGCGGCAGGTGAACGGGCTGCGCCCCTTCGTCGTTGAGATGTCGGCCCGTTACGCCGATCTTTCCCTACCCGTCGAGATTGTGCACGGCGACGCCGATACCATCGTACCGATGGCGATCCATTCCCAACCGCTCAGTCAGCTGATCCCCGGGGCCAACCTCACCATACTGGAAGGGGTCGGGCATATGCCACACCATGTGGCCCCTGAGGCCGTCGAGGCGGCCATTGACCGGGCCGCCGAGCGGGCGAACGACGGGGCGAACGACCGGGCGAATGGCGGCGCTGGATTGCGCTAACCCGGCTGCGCCTCCATATTGGGGAGAACAAGACGGAGACGAGCAGATGTCCCTTCCCTTCGATGGCGCGATCAGCGCCTTCTACAACGACCCCGCCAATGCGCGCCTCAAGGAGACCCTTGAAGACGCGGGCAAGAAAGATGTGCCCAACCCGCGCTTTCCCTATCCAGAGGCCTGGGACAAGTACGACTACGAAGACGCGATGGACGATCTGCAGATCGAACTGGTCAAGATGCAGGCCTGGGTCAAAGCGACCGGTGCCCGCGTGGTTCTGGTGTTTGAAGGTCGCGACGCCGCCGGAAAAGGTGGTACGATCAAGCGGTTGCGAGAAAACCTTAATCCTAGGGGCGCGCGTGTCATCGCCCTGCCCAAACCGACCGAAGTCGAAGCGAGCCAATGGTATTTCCAGCGCTACATCTCGCACTTGCCCGCCGCAGGAGAGATCACGATCTTTGACCGCAGCTGGTACAACCGGGGCGTGGTCGAACACGTCTTTGGCTTTTGCACCCCCGAACAGCGCGAACATTGGTTCAGCCAGGTCGGCCCCTTTGAGCAAATGCTGGTGGATGAGGGGATCGTGCTCAAGAAATTCTGGCTGAACATCGGGCAAGCCACCCAACTTGAACGGTTCCTTGCGCGTGAGAAAGACCCGCTAAAGCAATGGAAACTCAGCTGGATCGATGTTGAGGGCCTCAAGAAATGGGACGCGTACAACAGCGCCATCTCCGAAACGCTGGACCGCACCGACAGCCCTCAGGCGCCCTGGACCGTTGTGCGGGGCGATGACAAGCGGCGTGCCCGCGCCAGCGTGCTGCGCGAAGTGCTGAACGCGCTGCCCTATGACAGCAAGTCCGACAAGGCGATCGGCAAGCGTGACGACAAGATCGTCGGCTCACCGGATACATGGCCCAATATGTGGGGGACCCCCTGACCCTTGACCAAACGCGGCTATCATCACGGCAATCTGCGCCAGGCCCTGGTTGAAGCCTGTCTGTCCCTGATCGAGGAAAAGGGGCCGACCGGCTTTACATTGTCCGAAGCGGCCCGCGAGGCTGGCGTAACGCCGGCAGCCGTCTACCGCCATTTCGAAGGGCGCGAAGACCTGATCGCCGAAGCTGCGTTGCAGGGCTATGCTATTTTTGCCGACCTGATGGACCATGCCTACAACAAGGGCCAACCTTCGGCCCTTGCGGCGTTTGAGGCGACGGGCCGAGCCTATCTCGCCTTTGCCCGCAAGTATCCCGGCCACTACGTCGCGATGTTCGAAAGCGGCATTTCCATCCAACGCACGCCCGAGCTCAACGCCGCCGCGACCCGCGCCATGGGTGTGCTGGAAGAGGCCGCAGAAGAGCTGAGCCAGCACATCCCCGCCGACAAACGCCCGCCCCCCCAGATGTTTTCCGCCCATATCTGGGCGATGAGCCACGGTGTGGTCGAGCTGTTCGCCCGCGGCTCACCCGGCACGAAAAGCCCGTTTCCGCCAGAGGACCTGTTGGAAACCGGGATCGGCGTCTACCTGCGCGGCCTTGGCCTGATTGCGCCGGACAAATAGCGCCTCAGGGTTTCAGCCAGCTTTGCGCCTCCGCGGCCTTGGCCCGAAGCCAGACAGCGTCAAACCCCGCGATCATCCGGTAGCCACTGGCAAGGTATTTCTTTGCCTGCTCTTCCGACAAGGCCACTTGTCCAAGGGGAATACCTTTGGCAGTCGCCGCCTCGCGTATCCTGCCCACGGCGGCCTTCAAGTCGGGATTGTCGAACTCTCCCGGACACCCCATTGCCGTACTCAGGTCGAACTGGGCAGGGATGATGATGTCGATCCCCTCGATCTCGCAGATCTCTTCGATGTTCTCGACCGCCTCGACGGTTTCGATCAGCAGCATGCAGACAAGGTGCGGCTCGATCCTGGCCCGATAGTCCTGGACCGTGGTCTGCCAGCGGGACTGGGCGATGAACGGCCCAAAGCCACGGGTGCCGTTGGGGGGATAGCGCAGCGTCGCCACGGCCTTGCGCACATCGTCAGGGGTCCGCAACATCGGAAAGCATATACCCTCCGCCCCCAGATCAAGGGCGCGTTTGACATTGGCATCCGTCGCCTCAACCACCCTGACAAGGGGGGCGCAACCGGTGCCGGCAGTCGCGGCGATCATGGCATGCAGGCTGACCTGGTCAACGGCCCCATGTTCCTGATCGATGATAACGGCATCGGCCCCTTCGGCCGCGATGGCCTGGGTCACAATGGCTGAAGGGATAGTGCAGAAATGGCAAGTCAGACGGCGATCCGTCTCCTGCAGCTTGGCCTTGAATGACGGCATGGAGTGGGTCCTTGTGCTGGTTGCACTCAGGCTAGCATAGCCGCCGACCGAACCCACAAAAAAGGGCGGGCCCGAAGGACTGCGACTCTGAACGGCGACCATGGGACGGACAAGACGCGTTGGCCGCAGTCGTGTCGGCCAAGGCTGCAGCCGTTAACCAAAAATTAAGATCTGATGGCAAGACTGCGTGGAAGGCGGCGCCCAACCTCGCTGACGATTTCATTTGTTCTGAGGTCATTCAGTTATGAAGCACTGAAATTTTTCTAGCCCGGCAAATGACCCATAGCCAGCATAAGCCTATCGCTCTCGCAACGTATAGGCTCCAAAAGCGGCATCAGTTGAGTTTTGTTACCTCTGCCAGGACCAAGAAAAGTGCAAACTATCCTATTCAACTCAACGGAGAAGGACATGGATACATATGAGCACTAGCCTAAAGGCAAAAGTAATAAGCCTAGCAAGCGCAGTCGAAAGACGTTCCAACATTTTCGAATGCCTATCGCAAAGAACTGATCTGGATTGGACGTTTTTTGACGCTTTGGGGCCATATGATGAATCTCCGATCGGGCCATGTGTGAAGGACCAGATTTCGAAGTTTGGTCGCCCGTTGACTGCCGGTGAAATCGGATGCTTTAAAAGCCACTATCAAATCCTGCTTGACCATTCACTCCAAAACAATGACGCATGGCTCCTTGTTCTAGAAGATGATATTTGGATCGATCCAGGCTTTGACATCCAAGAAGTCTTGGAGTTCTGCAACAAGAGCAAGATCGTTTATTGTCGGCTTTTCGCAAAATCCCATAAACCGGCAAGGGTCATTGGCTGGATTTCAGGTTTCAGACAGATCATACGCTTCAAAACGGACCCCTATGGAGCACAGGCCTACCTTATCAATATTTTCGGAGCAAAGAAAATTGTCGCCGGACTGACAAAGATCGTTTTGCCAATCGATGATGAATTGGGCAGATTTTGGCGGCACGGTCTTACACCCATTTCAGTGTTCCCTTTTCCGGTCATCGAGAGAAATGCTGTGTCGCAGATTGAGGCCCATCGAAATCAACGCAACAAGTCACGAATACACTGGAGGATCGACCTCATATCTTTCCGGATGGCTGAGAAAATTCGCAAGACGATCTACAACCTCCGCCTAGACTTTGGAAAAGGTCTGGGGCCCAGATGATCGCTGTTATCGTCGCCTCGCTCGGTCGTCCCGATAACCTCGCTATGCTTTTGGATCGGCTCGGTTTGCAGACGCAACTGCCTTCCCAAGTGGTGTTGTCCCTGGAATGCGCTGCCGACGCGCCCCCCGAGGCCAATTATCCGTTTATAGTGGACCGCATCTTTGGCCCCCAAGGCACTTGCGCCCAACGCAACCGCGGCCTCGACCTGCTCTCGCCCGACGCCAATATCGTGGTCTTCTACGACGACGATTTCGTCCCCTCGCGCTTTGCCCTCGAAGGGATCGACCGGTTCTTTACCGCTCATCCAGATATCTCGGGGGCATCGGGTCTTGTCCTGAAGGATGGGATCAAGGGTCCCGGCATATCGCCCAGCAAAGCCGTCGAGATCATGAACAATGCGGACGCCATGGGCAATTCTGACAGTCCCCGAATACTGAAAGCCGTCGATGGGCTATATGGCTGCAACATGGCCTTTCAGGCTGATCGTATTGCGGGCCTGCGCTTCGACGAGAGCCTGCCCCTATATGGCTGGTTCGAGGATCTCGATTTCGGGGGGCAGGTCAATGGTCCAATCGTGCAAACGGATGCCTTTGTCGGCGTGCATTGTGGCGAAAAACGAGGGCGGGAAAAAAACGGACGGCGACTGGGCTACAGTCAAGTCGCCAATCCAGTCTACCTCACCCGCAAGGGCACCATGACACGACGCTATGCGCTGCGCGCTATCCTGGGTCGGGTAGCGATGAACCACATGCGGCTATTGCGACCCGAACCGTGGATCGACAGGCCGGGTCGTGTGGTCGGCAATTGGATGGCACTGTTTGATCTAGTGATCGGACGATGCCAACCTAACCGCATTGTCGACCTATGAAACGCACCTCCCAAAGTGGCATATTGGACTACAAAAAAGACATTCTCCTTGTCGGCGCAACCTATAGCGAGAATACGGGCGACGGGGTGATAGCAGACTGCCTTGACTGGGCTGTTCGCCAAACCTCACCTGGGTTGACGATCAAACACCTAGACTTGGCCGGCCGCACAAAGGTTGGTGCAAAATCTGTCTACGGCCGCGGGTTGATCCTAAGATTGGTGGATCGCCTTCCATCTTCCATCGGGCAATGGATTGTCTCGGTTGGACTGCAACGGCTCTTAAGAAGACTTCGGCCCGATTGGATACGGAGGGTGGGCGAAGCGGACGCTGTTATCATTTCGGGTGGCCAACTTTTTGCAGACACCAATCTGAATTTTCCACTAAAGATCGGTCAACTAGCGGATATCTGCCGTAATTCGGGCATACCTCTGTCGGTTGCCTCGGCGGGTGTTTCTCAAGACTGGTCACAAAAGGGGAAAAAGCTGTTCATAGAACTGGCTGACTGCGACCTACGTTTTTTGGGCTTTAGGGATCAAACTTCAATTGCCAACTGGATGCAGCAGTTTGGAAGTCGCGGGCCAGAACCCGTATTGGTGCGCGATCCCGGCCTACTGGCAAAGGAATGCTATGGCATTCCCGCCTCGACCGAGGAGAAGCCGCCCATCGGAATTGGGATCGCCTCAGCGATAATACTTGCTCATCATTCGGATGAGGTTATCGCCGGTGCAGGCCGCCATTCGTCACAGGCAGCATTGTTCGATTTCTTCAGGTCTTCGACGCTCGCCTTGAACGCCCAAGGCCATGGCGTCTGCCTGTTTTGCAACGGCGCCACTGAAGACGCGGCCTTTCTGAAAGAACTGTCGCTGGACCCCGCCATTGCCAAAGCTGAAAGCATCGGCAAGGTCAAGATCGCGCCCATTCCCCGAACCGGGAGGGAGTTGGCCCAGATTATTGCAGGCTGCGGCCTGATCATGGCCCACCGTCTCCACGCCTGTGTGCTGGGCTATTCCTTCGGTCGTCCTGTCGTAGGTTTGAGTTGGGACACAAAGTTACGGTCCTTTTTCGCATCGGTGGATCTGTCTGAGCATGTGATCACTCAAGCTGAGGTTCTTGAACACGATGTGGTCGGGGCGGTGGACGCTGCCCTGCGCAAAGGGGTCAACCTAGAAGCGCGTGACAAGTTCATCGATGAGTGTCGTGCCGGCATCGCCTCTGTTCTGAAGGCTACACTCGCATGACGGACGTCTCAACGCCCTTTCGCGGACGGGTCATCATGCTCCACGATTCATGCGTCGCGCGTGGTGGAGCGACTGGGATAGCCTTGCTGGCCACGCGATTGTTACGAGAGCGTGACGTGCCTGTGGTCTTTATCACAGGTGACGCGGGAGAGAATAGTGACCTGCGGTCCCAAGGCGTCGACGTGGTCAGCTTGGGCGGCACCCCCCTTTTGCAGGGCAATCGTATTGCGACAGCGCGTAACGGCCTTTGGAACTCTAAGGCTCGGGCATTCCTGGCCCATTGGATTGCAGCGAATGGTCGGCCGGATGACGTCTGGCACCTGCATAACTGGTCACAAATCTGGTCACCGTCGATCTTTTCGGCTTTGGCACCTGTCGTACGGCGTTTGGTGGTCCATGCCCATGACCATTTCAACGCCTGCCCAAACGGTGCCTTCTACGATTATCAGCGCGAAGAGGTCTGCGAACGTGCTCCGCTTTCGGCGTCATGCCTCTCCACGAATTGTGACAAACGAAGCGCCTTGCAAAAGGTGTGGCGCTCGGGCCGACAGGCTCTGCTCGGGCGGACCTTTACCGCTGCCGACGCACCGCCGCTTCTGCTGATCCACCCAGGAATGGCACCGGCGTTTCTTCGCTCCGGATTTCGCGCGGATCGGATGCCTGTGCTTCGTAACCCCACCACGCCATTCTCCGACAAACGCATTGCCGCCGAACACAACAAGACGTTCGTATACATCGGGCGCCTGGACCAGGAGAAAGGCGCAGTTCAATTGGCCAGGGCGGCAGCAATGGCAAAGGTCCCCCTGAAGGTGATCGGGAGCGGGCCGGAAGAGGGCGCAATCTCTTTGGCCAACCCCGACGCAGAGCTGACAGGCTGGCAAGACCACGCCCAGATCCGTGACCATTTAGCGGGGGCGCGCGCTTTGGTGATGCCGTCGCTCTATCCCGAACCCTATGGCCTCGTTGCCGTAGAGGCCATGGGATCAGGGCTTCCGGTCATAGCGTCCCATACCGCCTTATTGGCGTCTGAGATCGTAGCGAGCGGCTCAGGTTGGTCTGTAGATGTCAGGGATGTAAAGGGCCTCTCCCAAATTCTGCACACCGTCGCCAATGCGCCTGCCAGCGTTATCAGCGACAAGAGCCGGAACGCATTTTTGTCCTCCAGATCACTCGCATCGACGCCCGAGGCATGGTGCGACGGCCTGTTGGACATATATCGGCGCGTCCAGGGCAACAGGTGGGCGGACAGGCCATCCGGATCAGCAGAGCAGGTCTGAAGTGCTATTCTGCGGCCCGGTTGCTTTGCGGACTTGTGCGAAGGTGCCCAACAAACGGTTCGGCATTCATGGTGCTGCCGCATTGGGACGTTTCTGCCCCTTTCTTCATCTTGCGGTTTGAAACGGCCACCTCTGTATAAAGCAAAAAGCGCAGCCAAGGCTGCGCTTTTCGATATTCTGGCGAAACGCCCCGTAAATTCCAGCTTAACGCTTGGAGAACTGGAAGCTCTTGCGGGCCTTGGCCTTACCGTACTTCTTCCGCTCAACAACGCGGCTGTCGCGGGTCAGGAAGCCGGCGGCCTTCAGCGCACCGCGCAGCGAAGGATCGTACAGCTGCAGCGCCTTGGAGATGCCGTGCTTGACCGCACCGGCCTGACCGGACAGGCCGCCGCCCTTGACGGTGGCATTCACGTCGAACTGACCAGACACACCGGCAACCTGGAACGGCTGACGCAGGATCATCTGCAGAACCGGACGGGCAAAGTAGACGGGCATGTCCTTGCCGTTCACGGTGACCTTGCCGGAACCGGGGCGGATCCAGACGCGGGCAACCGCATCCTTACGCTTGCCGGTGGCATAGGACCGGCCCAGCTCGTCACGGACGGGCTCGCGCGGGGCGGCAGCGGCGGCGAGGGTCTCGGCCGGCGAAGCGGTCGCGACAGAGCCCAGCTCTTCCAGCGAATTGATTTGTTCGGCCATGATTACGCGGTCCTCGTGTTCTTCGGGTTCATCGAGGCGACGTCCAGCACTTCGGGCTGCTGCGCTTCCATGTTGTGGGTGGGGCCGGCAAAGACGCGCAGG
>Ga0209652_1000879_pt1 | contig 25313 bp, 21 predicted proteins | sample SaaInl74LU_5_DNA_FD_184641 | JGI IMG/M metagenome (GOLD analysis project Ga0209652, IMG submission 184641) | Marine microbial communities from expanding oxygen minimum zones in the Saanich Inlet - ESP_74LU_5_DNA (SPAdes) (version 2) | ecosystem: Environmental > Aquatic > Marine > Intertidal zone... | reverse complement strand
TACAGATCGTGGGTCGGTAAGAAGGGCTCTTATGCTCTTGGATGTTGTGTCTTTGTAAACGGGTCCTTTCAGCGTAGGATTTAGTATGGTAGCAACACTTTAGAAAACGTGCTCATTCCATGCCGCCAGCTGCTTTCGTTCACACACATGAAGATTTGAAAGGAGAGCTGCGGGAGTTGTTATGTTACTTGAATAATTCATAGCTTTGAATCAAGGGAACAAATACCACTGGGATCAGATCCAATAATAGGAACAATAATAACCAGCATTATCACTATGAAGCCGAGGGTCTCGTCCACTCGTCTCGAAGACGGTGGCAATAGCAAGGATGACCAGAAGAGCGGTGATAACAGAAGATCCACCTCCAATAACCATAACAACAACAATAATGGTCACAATGAATCAAATAATCTCCGTGCATCACTCTCCGGTGGCAGCGGACCCGGAGGACCCGGTCATGGCAGTACCAATCCACGGGGCAGCCCAGGAGGCCGCTTTGGCCATTTTCCAAAATATACCAAGCCAAAGATTGGTGCGGCGTTTCAGTGTGCTGTACCTAAATTTATCCCACCGGGTGGCAATAACAATAACAATAATAATGATGAGGATGGAGTGAATAGTAATTATGGAGATTCATCCGAGGCGGGTGGTGCCACATCCGCAAGTCGAACAAGTAACAGCAGGGGCAGTAGTAGCGGTCGTGGTGGAGGACGAGGAGGCAGAGGAGGCCGTGGTGGAAGAGGTGGTCGTGGTAGAGGTGGACGGGGAGGCCGTGGCGGTGGCGGCCGTGGATCCTCCCTCATTACCGATACTGGAGGCAAACAAGATACCAATTTAGAAATGTTGGGTGCACGTCCGGAGGAAATGGCCAACGCGGCCGCGGAACAGTTTGTGTGTAATTTTGGGAAAAGGACGATTCCAAGGGGTGGATTGTGTGTGCATAGACCGGTGGCTTGCAATCGAAAGGCTGCTGCTGTTGCCACTACTGCCGCCTCTGCATCCTCTGTTGCTGGAGCACCTGATTTGCACGATGATTACCTCACATTTACCCGCAACATGTTCTTACAAACGCCACAACCACGTGGTGACATGACCATTGATCAAATTTGGGATGATGCCGCTGAAAAGAAGTTCGGAGGTGTTGCCCTGACAACATCTTCTACATCAGCAGGAAAGAAGAAGGGTAGAAAGCGCAAGGCAGAAGAGGAGGATGGTAGCACTTCTCGAGTTCCCCTACCCATGAAAACAGAGGAAGACTTTAGCAGTGATAGTATAGATGCAAAGCCATCAGCTGCAGCAGAGACATTATTGAATCAGCCACAACAGGAATCGACAACAATGTTGCCAATGTGCGGATTGGAAGATGATGAACGAATGCTCTCATTTCTTCAGGCAAATCATGGAGGAGATTTGGAGAAGGCCAAGTTTTCTATTATGGTCAATTCTGACCGTGGTCATGGTATGTCATCATCATCAACTGTTGTTCAATTGAGATGTATTTGTTTTGTGTTAAGAATCTTACATTTTTCCATTTTCAATAACTACACAGCTGTCCAAAGGAGGCGGCAATTGAAGAAAAAGCGCAAGGAAGCAAAAAAGGAAGCTTACGCAGATGCAACATCATTCTCATCAGAATCTTGGCGATGGAGAGTTAATCCGGCAAAGTCAACTATGCTTGGTGATTATCGGTCGAACAGTGAACCATCGTATCATTATTTCGATCCAGCATCATCAATTGCTGAAAATCAGTTACTGTCAACAGAGCTTCCTTGGCGTATACAGCGATTTGGTGATGATGGTGATGCATCTGATGAAGAGATGGCGTCAGAGCCACGGAATAGAAGTCTTAGCATTGTTTGGTCCACAGAGGAGATTGAAAAGGCAAAGGCTATTTGGAAGTCTCTTTTGGCATATACAACAGACGTGTTGAGTAAATTTGGAAAAGCAGGAAAAAATAATGGCGAACCAAAGCCATCTCTGTCTGATCTACTTGATCTAGTGGGGAAGGCACACGCTCTCCCGACCCCCGAAGAAGCGTTTGGACGGCGTGACCCATCTGCTAGAACCATGTCGGAAAATATGAATTCAATTATTGATGCCATTGACACTGGAAGAGATTGTGTTGCGAAAATATTGAAGAATCTAAAGGATGATGGGGAAGGGATAGAGGTGGAAGACTTGAAAAAGTCTATTAATGAAATTGAGCAATCTTGTCCGGTGTTGCTTGCTGAGATGGATACAGTGAAGAGACAGATTGAAGAAGCCTCTCGATGGGAAGAATCAATGGATAGCAATGTCAATCGTGGTGCCGATTCTGATGCTTCCGACACCGATGCTGGAGGTGATACAATCACAGAGAAGAAATGTACATTGGATAAGGTTGAAAGGTTACTATCAAAGGGAAGAAATTTGACGCTGCGTCCCAGAAGTCTCGTGCGACTACAAAATCGCGTTGAGAGGGCTCATGTATTACGACGACGAATTGTTGTGTGGAACGAAGCACGCAATCAAGAGGATCCACAAAACATAAAATTCATTGCGACCCTCATCAAAGAAGCCAATAAAGTTGATATGGCATTCCCTGAGTTGCTCACTCTCACTGGGGTTCACAAGAAAGCTGAGGAGTGGATGGAGCGCGCGTCTATTGCGGCACGGACCACAATATCGTTTGAGGAGCTTGAAACGCTAGTCTCCACTGGCGAAAGTTTGCCGCTGAATGTATCTGATGTGCTGGAAAAGCTGCAGAAAAGACTCAAACAAGCACAAGAGTGGATCATGTGTGTTAGTGAGATTGTCCCAAGCAGCGACGATAACATTGTGTGGCTGAAGAGGTTTCGAAATGCACTCGAAGACGGCGATAGCGCAACTCAGCTTACAAATATACTATCACAAGGTTCTCGGATTCCGGTTGACATGAACTGTATGAAATTATTGCAGATCGAAATCGATGCAAGGAACTGGTCAATGAAAGCAAGGCCATGGATTCCTGAAAATATGGAAAGCTCTGATGAAACAGGAGTGCCTCAAAAGCGTGGAAAGATCGATGACGTAGAAGAACATCTGGATAGGGCTTCTACTCTTCGCGATCGTCTCTGGTTCAGCGACGAAGAAAAATCGCAATGGGTACTAGATGGGGAATCAGAACTGAGTCGTATGTTAGAAATGGCTGAAGCTTGGTTTGATAAGGTGAGCATACACATTATATCTTGTTGTTGGATTCGTTTTTTATCGTTTCGTTGAATACACCTCTAACAACGAAATATTGTATCTACATTCTACAGTATGACGATGTTGTCAGCTATGACAATCGAAGTAAGAAAAAAGGCAAGCTGCGTTTGCCAATATCAAAGTTGCATGAAATTGCAGAAGAGGTGAACAAAATACCCTTGAATCTTGGAAATCCGGCCACAAGAATGAACAGGATTTATTCACAGGCAGAGGCATGGGTCAATAAATACCATGTACTGGTAAAGCGATGTGGTATAGAATGCAGCTATGTACCCCCTGGTGCTGCTTCAAACGAATCGGTAGAATTGCTGACAATCGAAGACTTAGACGAAGCAGTATCAGATGCTGATGCAGACATACCTTTCGACCTAACTGAAGTGGTCGAAATGAGAAGTATTCTCGAGAAGGCACAGGAATGGGTGGAAAAAGCGACGGCGATTGCCCCCTCTGACGATACTCCAAAGAAAGGTGGGAAAGAGAAACACTCCCTGGCGGAAATCACAGACCTACTCGAAGAGGCTCCTGCGATACTTGTCGATATTTCATCTGACGTTGATCGTTTAACGACTGTACGGGAGACTGTAGAATCCTGGAGGATCCTGGCGCGACAAAATCTTAGAGATATCATATCAGCATTCAATGCCTTTCAAAATGATAGGTCTAACACCAAAGGCTCTAATGATGCTGCTCCAACGTCCAACGGTGAGGCAAAACCCGAAACTGCGCAAATAGGTGACACTACTGACACTGGAACATCCGTAGCTGATTCTACATTGATTGGAAACGGCCCCAATACTGCATTTACCCTCGTCTCTAACTTCATAAAAAGCGTCAAATCGATGACAATTGAGACACAAGAGGGGAATATTTCCGAAGAATTGAACGAAGCGATCTCTTGGTTCAACCGGGCCTCGAAGATGATAGATAGCGCTTCAGAAGTATTTGACAAAAGAAACTTCACCAAGCTTGACAAAACTATCCAAAGTGGTCGAAAACTCATAAAATTCAGTAGAATGAAAGAGATAGCAGAAGATGCAACATTGATTTATGATTTGAGAGAGAGTTGGGCTGCTGTTGTGAACGACGATATCGAACGGCTGATGGAATTGCAGAGAAAACGGGACAAATTTCTTGAATGGTGTGAGCACGCTGACGAGATCGTCTCTTCTTCCGACAAGAAGGTCTCCGTTGACACATTGAACGAATTAGAGCAACAGAGTGTAGGATACCCGTCAACTTCTGATGTTGTCTCTCGTGTTAGAAAGAGAGCAAATGATGCCCAAGCATGGCACAAGGTTGCAAAAGAATTACTTGATTCTGGCGAAAAGATCCCCATCGAAGATGCAAAACATATCACTACCGCTGGGGATAAGCTCAACATCACTTGTGAGGAATACAAGACACTTCGCACTGCACTAAAAGCTACTAGAAGTTGGCTACTGAAAGTAAAGAAGGTCAATGGTGGTAAAGAGGGTCAAACTGCAGCTGTTGGCGTAACAGAGTTGATCAATGAGTACACCAACTTTCTCGTGACAGCAAACGACGAATTCGAGAAGCTACAGCAAACGATGTGTGGATATTGCATCTGTCGACAGCCGTACGAGGGTTTCATGATTGGTTGTGATAGTTGCGAAGAGTGGTACCATGGACCTTGTGTCGGTATTTCTGAGAGTCAAGCTGAAAAGTGTGATAAGTATGTTTGCGTCCGTTGCAACACTCTCAAAGTATACAACGACAATGTCTCTACTATTGCTGCTGTTGTCCGAAAATGGTCGAGTGCTACGGGGCTTGTCAAAGCTCGCACAGCAGATGATCAAAGATACGGGCGCAAAACCAGGCAAGCCGACAGAGATTACGGAAAGCATAAGGAGACACTGGAGAAGTACAAAGTCGAGATGAAATTTCTGCAGCAGCGCATCGGATCACAAGCTGATGCTGCGAATGCGCAGTTTGGAATCGGAAAAACAGTTGGTCTAACAAAGGAAGAGACTACTTTACTTGAAAAGATCCAAAAGGCTCAATCTTCTGCTGACACTATTGCTAAGAGGATTGAGGGCTACAGAGCTGAGTTGATCGAACGGAAGAATAGAGAAGGTACCGAGAATTCGATGTCTTCGAACTTGAAAAAGTGGTGCAGAATGATCAAAAAAGAGATATTAGCACCGGTCACAATGGAAGAAGCAGATTCAAGCAGGCCGAAGAGTGAACTCATGTCGTCTCCGATGGAGAAAGCCAAAACTTATGCCGAGACGCTAGGAATTAATAATATTCTTGACGTCGACACAGTTCTGAATTCATTAAAGATCCTTTGTTGGTGTTTGACTGTGTTGGAGGCACTTGCACGGAAACCAAAAGTGGAGGAAATACGGCGTCTAATCTCACACAGTGAAAGATCTTACTTCAAACTACCGGAGTCCAAGTGCGTTAGGATGCTTCGCTCAATGTCTTCCCGAGCACAGATTTGGCAATCAAAAGCGCAGAAAGCCCTCGCGGGTGTCGCTGGGGGAACAGAGAAATTCGACCTGGAATTTTTGAATGAGCTCATGACGTTCGCGAGGCAAATACCCCTTACTATGCCCGAACAAGCCCGAATCTGGCATACCATTCAAGATGGTGGATCAAGATACTGTATTTGTGGAGGCCCAAGTGATGGTAGCTTTATGCTTGGTTGCGACAATTGCGACAAATGGTTTCATGGATCATGTATGAAGGTAAACAAAGAAGCTGGTGAGGCTCTTACGAAATGGGTTTGTCCTCCATGCTCCACGAAAGTGTCGGAGAGTGTCCTCGAGTCGATCAAAGCTGAGCACAAGGCAATTGCTGAGAGTAAGGCAGGTACAGCAACAGAACCAGTGCCAGAATTCAAACCTTTTGAAGATATATCGCCACATGCCCCGAGTCTCAATTCTCTTTGGCCCCCATTTGGATTGAGAGGTAGCCAAAAGGCCGTGGAGGCTTTTGGAAAGGTAGGGGAGTCTGATAGTGAAGATTTTGTCGCCCCTCCAGTGAATCGATACCATCTTGTGGTAGCAGCTCAAGCCGCACCGCCGAACAATCGTACTGTCGCGGCTGGTCCAAACACCCAACCTCGTCCAGCCACAGCAGTCTCCAGCGCATTACCGATCAACCGTAATGGAGTAACTGGTCCCAAGGCCGTGAACCATTCTCTTCCAGCACCAGCATCAGTTAACCAGTTTCTTCCTGCACCAGCAACTGCTTTGAAAAGCAACACAAAGATTGCCGCGAGTAATCTGCCGCCGAAAAAGAAGCTCGTTGGTAACTTTCCAGTTACATTGGCACAAGGGATAAGCAACAGCGAGTTGCCAGTTGCATCTTTGGCTAGCTTGCCGGCATCTGTCAGTCAAGATGCTAATGGTCAAGGGAAATTGCCTGCCTCGATGAAATCGGCATCGCAAATTAATAGCTCGTTGTCTTCTAACATGAGCCAAGATCCTGCACTTGGATCAGGCGCAGCTGCACCGTTGAGTGATCCACTTGCTTTAGCAAATATGGATGCAGTGGTTCTAGCCAATGGACATTATCCCCCAGCAGTTGCTAGTGGTGTTGCCGTTCAAAGTCTTGCCAAAGAGACCGCTGGGAATTCTGTTGTACAATCTTATTCCAAAGCACCCCTGACTGTACCCGATGTGACAATGACTGCAGCAGCCTCATCTGAACCCTTTAACAGTGCAGACAAAGCTGGCGAAGACGCACGACTAACGTCAGAGGCAGTGCCAATGGACGTTGACAGAAGTTAACTAAATCTCGAGGAGGCAGGGGGCTGGATGTTTCAGGGGTAAAACTACATTTTTCTCGACAATATTAATGCATTTTAATATAACATTCATTGAAATCAACCTTTTATTGTAACATTCAAAATAGCATTCAATATGATGTAGTACTACTTCCTCCTTTTATCGGAACAAAAAGAACGTTCACCAGATTGGCTTGAACTGTGTCGGGAGAGATAAATTACAAAGATGTGAATCCAAAAAGACTCTGTTGCTAAAAGCGGACATTTTTTAGTACATAAAGACACTAGCACGTCAGATTCCGAGGAGCACGGATTTTGACACATTTCCATTTTTCACGATCAGTAGCCCCGCAGCATGGGTCCTGAGCCCAATCAACACTGACGTATCGACTCCTTGCGTCGAAATCCAAGTGCGTGTTCCTCCCCACACCTCATGACATCGGATTCGCTTCCTCCTTCATCACACAATATCAGCTCGTAGTCTATTTCACACTACTAAAAAACACCACCAAGATGAAGTTCTCTATGATCGCTATTGCCGCCACGGCTCTTGCCGCTGGTGTTGAGGGATTCTCCACCGTCTCCCGCCCTGCCATCCGTGTGAGTTCAAATTCTTTGATTTATTTGATGAAGATTGCAGAAATTCGAACGATTGTTCCTGAGAAATAGATCGGCATGTATTGGTTGCATCGTTTCATTTCGTTCCATCTCTTATGTTAGAGATTCAGTGCTCTCGATCTATCTATGCAGTTTTCTGCAACGCATACGTTATTGCTTTCATCAAACTGGTGTGTACTCATCGTCGTTTATGTATTCTTTCTGAAATTCTTCACAGGCCTCTCCACTCAAGATGGCCGATGCTGCCACCGAGGTTGACACCAAGGCTGCTCTTGCCACCGCTGCCAACGAAGCCCGTGGTCTTGCCATGGACTCCATTGCTGCCGCCCACTCTGGACACATGGGTCTTCCCCTTGGATGCGCCGAAGTTGGAGCCGTTCTTTACGGATCTCAGGTAAGCATAATGCAGCACATATTTTTTGTATTTTTATTATTTGCAACTGCATGTGTCTAATGAATTATCGAAACCTCAACTGTGACAATAGATGCAATACAACCCCAAGGATACCCAGTGGATCAACCGTGATCGTTTCATCCTTTCTGCTGGACACGGATCTATGTTCCTTTACTCCTGGCTTAACCTTGCCGGATTTGATCTCTCCATTGAGGAATTGAAGAACTTCCGTCAGCACCACTCCCAGACCCCTGGTCACCCTGAATTCCCCAACAGTGAGCACAACACCCCCGGAATTGAGTGTACCACCGGTCCTCTTGGAGCCGGAGTTTCCAACGCTGTTGGATTCGCCGTTTCTGAGAAGATGGCTGCCGCCAAATACAACACTGAGGAGCACAAGATCTTCGGACACCACATCTTCGCTCTTGCCGGAGATGGATGCTTCCAAGAGGGAATCTCCGCTGAGTCCGCCCAATTCGCCGCCCACGAGAAGCTTGACAACTTGATCATCCTTTACGACTCCAACGAAGTCACTCTTGATAAGATGGCCGAATACACCCAATCTGAGGATATCATGAAGCGTTACGATGCTTACGGTTTCGAGACTTACGAAATTGATGGACACGACCTTGCTGTTGTTGAGGAGACCATCGCTGCTGCCAAGGCCTCCGACAACGGAAAGCCCAAGTTCATTAAGTGCAACACCATCATCGGAAAGGGAATGGAAGAGACTGAGGGAACCAACGCTGCTCACGGAGAGGCCGGTGTCCCATACGTTGGCAAGGCCAAGGCCTCCATTGGCCTTCCTGACTCTGGATGGTATGTTTCTGAGGGAACACGTGACTTCTTCACCAACACTGTTCAGGCTAAGAACGGAAAGATCTACGACGATTGGCAAGCTACCTACGCCGCATGGAAGGAGGCCAACCCCGATATGGCCTCTGAGCTTGAGGATGCCGTAGCTGACAAGACCATGCCCGCTGAGGACATGCTCGCTGCCATCCCTGAGATGGGTGATGAAGCCGAGGCCACCCGTGTTTCTGGATTCAAGGTCATCCAGGACATTGCCAAGCTTGTTCCTAACTACATCTCCGGATCTGCCGATCTTCACGGATCCACCCGTAACTACATCAACGACGGCGGAAACTTCGGTGCTGGTTTCGACAAGTCCTACGCTGGAAAGAACTTGTACTTCGGAATCCGTGAGCATTCCATGGGTGCCATTCTTAACGGTATTGCCTACCACGGAATCTTCAAGGCTTCTGGATCTACCTTCCTTGTCTTCGTTGATTACATGCGTCCTACCATCCGTGTTGCCTCCCTTGCTGAGCTCGGCCGTGTGTCATACATTCTTACCCACGACTCCATCGGTGTTGGTGAGGATGGTCCTACCCATCAGCCTGTTGAGACTGTTCCCGGTCTCCGTGTCATCCCCAACCTTGATGTCTACCGTCCTGCTGATGCCGAAGAGACTGTTGCCGCCTACGTCTCCTCTGTCACCCGCTCTGAAGGACCTACCGCTCTTATCTTGTCTCGTCAGAACCTTAACCAGAACACTGCCATGCCCGCTGCTGAGCGTCGTGCCGGTACCATGAAGGGAGGATACATTGCCAAGAAGGAGACTGGTGACCTTGACTTGATCATCATTGCCACTGGATCTGAGGTCCAACATGCTCTTGAGGCCGCTGCTGAGCTTCCCGGTGCCCGTGTTGTCTCCATGCCTTGCGTTGAGGCTTACGAGCGTCAATCTGATGACTACAAGGAATCCGTCCTTCCTTCCTCTGTTACCAAGAGAATCGCTATTGAGGCCGCCGTCACCCCCGCCTGGTACAAGTATGCCTCCAAGGTTGTTGGTGTTGACAGATTCGGATTCTCCGCCCCTGGAGATATTGTCATGAAGGAGCTTGGAATGACTGCCGAGAACCTCAGCGCTGAAATTGCCTCAATGAACTAAGTTTCTCCATCTATCTGGCTAGGAAGAAAATAATAGATTGTCATCAAGCACACATCATGTAACATATAATATCACTTATTGATACAACTTGACTTCATACTTGAATAATTGAAATTGTAGCGTGTTGGAGATTATGTTGTCTAAATTACTTTGTACAGTAGTTTCAGTTACTTTTTCTTAAGAGTGAGACACTGTATGTATGTGCCCTCGTCCATGATGTTCAAACCTATGGTTGATGTGCGCAGTTCTGTTTGCCTTTCAAAGGGTTGCAGTTCATGGTGTTGTTGTTCATAAGTTATGCTTTCCGAGAGTGTGAAGTAATACTTCCATACTCTACAAATCTACTGTTACTTCGGAAGAAATTATAGATTACTTCTGTAACATAATAATATATCTTTCACTGATGCAACTCAGACTTCAACATATACTTGAAAGCCTAATTTCAAGAACGCTGTCTGAGCTGTGTACTTATCTAGCCTCGAATTTCAAAATCCTCCTGGAAGCTAAAAAGTGCTAGTTGCTGTACGCAGCTGTTTCATTGGATTTGCAGTTTGCAACATGTTGTTCCATTTTTCCTATGATAAGTTATGTCTTCATAGTGTACTTCGTAATACTTTTATGGAGCTGGCTCTAAGAGGGGTTACATACGTACTCAATACATTTGACCTTGACCTGCTTGACCTTTTGATTTTGTGAGAGAGTGATCAAGAAATTCAATGCCATTGACTTTCTTCGAAGAGAGATCCCATGCATCGCCCACGCACGCAGAAGATGCATCCATTCGGCGATTGTTCTCACGGGTCTCGCTTTCCGCTTTCGCATGCCGATAAAAACCGCAACAAGATGACAAAACGCAGAGCACCGCAAAACTCAACGATTCGGCGAATCTGTCTTCTCCGCCCCCATCATTTGAGTCCATTGAGCGCTCGTTGGCAGAGGAGAACGGTTTGGTCGATTTATAGTAATTATTATTTATCTTATGGTGTGAGCAATAAGGGCAGTGATCAAGTAATAACCCCTACCCTCCAGAAGTTGCATATCTAATACAAAGAGAATCATCATGGCCAATGACGATTACTACGCAGAACCAGTGGAGGCAGAGCCAGTTTGTCAAATTTACTCGAAAGAAGACACCTTCACCTCCTTTGTGCAGGGCTTATTAGCAGCATTTGCCCTCGCTTCATTATGGGTGAAACGGCAGCAAGAGAAACCGAGGCGGAAGTTCCTCACGTGGTTCTTAGATGTCTCCAAGCAAGCGTTTGGAGCTTGCTATGCACATGTTTTGAACATGATAATATCAGCAATCATTGCGGAGAATGCGATGGGGGGCGATACGCTGGATGATGAGTGTGCTTGGTATGCCATTAATTACGTCATCGATACAACCTTGGGGCTGGTGATTACGATTATCTTTTTAGACTGGCTGGAAAAAATGGCCACATACTTCAATTGGACCTCGCTTAAAAACTCCGGTGTGTATGTTGGAAGAGAGGGGATAATGCACTGGGCAATGCAAATGATGGCTTGGATTATCATACTGACACTTGTCAAGGTGATCATTTGTGTTGTGATGTGGCTGACATCAGCTCCGTTAGCATACATTGGTGCTATCTTATTTCTCCCTCTCCAATCCAACATTCGGTTTGAACTCTTGTTTGTCATGATATTCTTCCCCGGAGTTCTGAATATTGTATACTTTTGGATCACAGATTCCTATCTCAAGGCAGGTGGACATCAAGAAGGATGCCATGAGGGGGATGAGTTGAAGGAGTTGCCTCCAGTAAATAAGGATGAGGAGACAGCAGCTGTCACCCCTTATGCTGAGATGGGAAGTACGAGTGCAGATGAATTAGCCAGGAATAAAGATGTTGCGACGTATGGTTCAACGACACGGCCTTTCGTATGATAATGTATGCTATGACCTCAACTCAATTGTACAAATACACAGAGAAGCATAATTCATAAGTTAAGAAGTAGGATTTCACTTTTACATGTCTCAATACTCAGGCGCACTAGGATACTGCTGCCGCTGGTGTCAATATCGTTGTTGACTCATAATCTTTAGCTGGACCTTTCACTCGGTACTTGATTATAATTTCACTCGCAGATAGTCCATTCAATCTCACACGAAAAGTAGCTGAATACAAGTCTTTTATACAAAGATGATCTGAAGTTGCTTTCACCCACTGTCCACCTTCTTCTTCTACTGTGGGAACGAATTTGAGACTTAGGAACATGTGAGCCCTTTTCCCGCCTTCCACAAAGTAAATCTCTAAAGCGTCATCCTTGACTTCGTACTCATATTCTCTAAAGACGTCAAACTTTTGAGTAGGGGAGAATTCATACACGCCATCTTCGCGGTAGAGGACTGGGTTGTCCACGTACGCCGGTGAAGACGTTTCGCCATCTTCGTCACTATCTCGTGTCCAATATTTCGAGTACTTCACAGTGCCAGACACGTGTTCGTGTTTGCCACTCTGCAAATGCACTATCTTTCTATCATAAGACCAATTGCCAAGGATTGAACTCAAAACGAGCTTGGGCATTCGACTGCCATCTTGCCCACGCTTGATTTCTCGTTCAAGGTCAAGTCGGCACTGTTCTCTCAGACGTTCATCCTTCTGATACAATGGTGGGACCACAATACCAAACTTTCCATCACAGTCTGACGAGTCATCCTGATTCAACACTTGGACCAGTGTGTCCATCAAGTCGGGATAAAAATGAGGAAACTGTTGTCTTGGTTTTGACTTTCGCATAGTTTCGCTTGTCTTCAAGGCTGACTTGTATGCTTCATCTTCTATCGATATTGAGCCACTCATCAGCTTTGCAGCTAGTCGTGCTTGCAGGTCCATCACACCCATGTAAGGACCTTTGTATAGTCCACAAAATGCCAAGTTGGGTAAGGATGGGTGCAAAGTATTATATGCAAGTGTCAAAGGACTGAATTTATCCTCTTGGTCGTAGTCAAGCGTAGACAGAATATCTGATGACAGAAAGTTGTGCAGATTTGGTTTGTAGCCTGTTGCACAAATCACGTAATCGATATCACTGAGTGTATCGCTTGTCTCGCAGTTGGTGTCTAATTGTAACCTACCATCGTCGTCTATCCCAACCAAGCGGCCTTGAATTGCTTTTATCTTTTCCTCGTTTACAAGATCGACATATTCGTCGCTGATTGCAACGATTGTAGGTTCGTTCCAATTACTTGGTTCTCCCAACGGAGAACTACGTTGCTTACGTCCAACAAGAGACTGCACGTATCGATGACGTTCTTGACAAATCTCCGGTGTTAGCTCTGTGACTTCACCCTGAAAGGGTTGAGTTCTTTGATACAATGCGAGATCTGATGGAAGTATAGTAATGGTTTTGGTACTCCCGACTGACTCTGGTGATAGCAATGGATGAAATTTGTAGATCCAACGAGGTATCACCCATGGAATGGAAGGTAATATACTGACAACACGAGCTGCAGACTTGGACACATCCGCTGCAATTTCTAATGAGCTGAACGAGCCTCCGACTACAGCAATGTTTTTGTCTTTGAAGTGATTATGTGTTCGATATTGAGAGGAATGGATTATTTGAGGTCTCTTGCCATTGGAATCATTATTGCTATTGGTATTGTCATTGAGAAAGGAAGGCATGCATGGAGTATGAAAAAAGCCACTTGCAATCACCACGCCACCAAAGTCACGACAGTGTGTTGTTTGTGTATCTATATCTAACCATTCTACTTTGTAATTTGCCTCTTCATTATCTGGATCAAGCGCTGCTGCTGCGGCTGTGTCGCAACTCTGAAGTTGTTCAATATTGGTTACCCGACATTGCATTAAAAACTCACAAGAAGATGGATCTTCCTGAAGAAACGTATCAGAATAACTCTGTAGATAGTCATGCATCTCTTCCACTGTAGGAAATGTACTCGTCCCTTCTGGCCAAGGAAAGTCTGTAAACTGACAAGTATATTTGGATAGATTTGTTCTCATTCCACTCCACATTTTGCTTGCTGGATGATCATCATCTTCATTTTGTTTGTTGGGTGATGGAGTCTGCAATACAGATGCTGATGATGGCGTCCATGCTCCGCCAATCGTCTTGGCTGCCTCAAATAGAACTGGGCGTAGACCAGCGCTGATCAAGTGCCTTGCGGCGACGAGACCTGCTGAGCCGGCGCCGATGATTGCAACGTCGATCATTCTCTACGGCTGCAACAAATACACCTCTTGATACATGCTTCAGCTTTGACATTTTTATTTTGGCGGCACATCAAGAAAATGCGCGCCGCTGGCGAAGGAAATCTTTTCTCTCTTCTCCTCGAAACTGCGCCGTCCAAAAAACTGCCGCCGGATGCAAAGATGATGATGCTCTCATTTTTCCGTCGGTAGGCTTTGTGTTTGTTAACCATGATATCCTCCAACACCCGCCGCCTACTAATCAGCAGCAGCACACGGAGTGCCTCCAGACAAAGAGGAGTCGTAGTGAGCTGCACAACATCGAAACGTTGTTTCGTTTCCTTGACTCAGCAATCACAACCATCATCATGGAACTCCAACAACCAAACACATCCGGAACATCCACAATCGTCCCTTCGTCCAGACAGATCATCTTCATTGACAACTACTCAACAACAAAGATGGATGTCATCCGCTGACGACCTCCCCTACCACATAGTAGTCGGCATGCCCGCCCTCTCCCCCACAATGACATCCGGCTCAATCTCCAAATGGAACGTTTCCGTAGGCGACACATTCATCGCTGGTGATTCCCTCGCCGTGATTGAAACGGACAAAGCAACAATGGACTTTGAAGCACAGGATGATGGTGTGGTGGCGAAGATATTGGTGGAGGAGGGAGGGGGGGAAGTGGAGTGTGGTTTGCCGATTATGGTGACTGTGGAGGAGGAGGAGGAGGTGCCGGCGTTTGCTAATTTTGTGCCGGATGCTGCTGGTGGTGCTCCTGCTGCACCTGCTGTAGCCGAGTCTGCTCCTGCACCAGCAGCTCCTGCGGCTGCACCAGCTACTCCTGCGGCAGATTTACCCTACCACATTGTCGTCGGTATGCCTGCCCTATCACCAACCATGGAGGCTGGAACTATATCCAAATGGAATGTCGCCGAGGGAGAATCATTCGTCGCCGGAGATTCCCTCGCTGTAATTGAAACGGACAAAGCAACAATGGACTTTGAAGCACAAGATGATGGTGTCGTTGGAAAGATTATGGTGGAGGCTGGAGCGGGGGAAGTGACGGTAGGTGTCCCTATTATGGTGACGGTGGAAGAGGAGGAGGATGTTGCCGCGTTTAAGGACTTTGTTGCGGGAAGTGCTCCGGATACTTCGGCTACGGAGGCTTCGGTTGCTCCTGTGGAAGAAGTAAAGGCTCCAGAACCTGTAGTGGCGGCAGCTGCTCCAACTCCAGCTCCTGCGGCACCAACACCAGTGGCAGCAGAACCTGCTGTTGCGGCAGCGGTACCAGTACAGGGAGCAGTGTCGTTGGGAGGATCCTCATGGGGACAATTGGCAGCAGAAAGTTCTCCCTTGGCAAGAGCTCTTGCGAGCAAACAAAAAGAATATATTGAGAAATATGGTTCGACTGGACATGTCCCTATTGTATAGAGAATGATTGTGTCGAGATCGTGCCATTTCGTTTTCTTACGGATTTGATGTTGGAGTTGAAATTATATAAGTTAATCATGTGATTTCCACTCACTAAGTGTTTTCTTTATATTATTGACCTGCTTGTTTGTTGGATAGAACTGTGCCTATTTAGCTGGAGGTGAACACTAATGTGCAAATTATAAACTCATGTGATTTTCAACTTCCAACTAACATTTTACATTACTTGACCTATTTGTACGTTTTGTGTGTATGCCATGTGCAGCTCATACACAGAAATCATAGTGTACTACGTGAATGTGCAATTTATATTAATGAAGACTCCATGATTACATCGCATCTACCGGAGGGGCTACTGGCACGACTGCAGGTGCCTGTGGTGCTTTCAACTCATCTTGCGCTGGCGCTTTCTGAGGAGCCATGTATGACTCCCCAACAGTATCTGCATTCATACGATTTGTCTCTGCATCTCGAAGAATTGATCGAAAATCAATGTCACACGGACGACAGTATCCAGCAGGAATAGTTGGACACTCTCCAAACTTGACATGAATTTTCCCACCAACATGTCTCTGCTCCAAGCAATACAAATTTGCAAGCAACTTACAGTACTTGGACAGCTCGCCCTCCCCTGCTACTAATGACTCATGAATTTGCTTCGTTACCTTTTGCCTTGTGACACATCTGACAACATGCTCTTTACCAAACAAAAGTACATCACGTGCAAGATTGTTGACAGATGTGAGCTTCATGAAGCAGCAGCCATTCTTTTCAGTAACACAATTCTGACATCGCAGTCCCAACGACCCATTGCTAGCCCCTTTCATTATCTTGGGAGATAACTCGAATATCTCAAGCTGGGCAAGAAGAACTTTCTGAGAGGGAGGAAGATATTTTGCTTCCTTTTGGAGCATCGAAGTAAGGAGTGGTAGTCCATCGAGAGGTCCGACGTACATGGAACGTCCTTCATCATAGTGTAGCTGACAGTCCATATCACCAATTTTGATTTCGTCATGAACTGATTGTAACTGCTTTGGACGTTTCGCAGAGGGAGAGCTTTCAACCGAGGAGCCATCCTGTCTCTTCCCCTTCTTTGTCCCAATAAGCGCCGTGCTAGAAGAAGCATGTCTCCCACGTTTGCTCATCTCACATCCATTAATTTTCTTAAACTTATCATCCGGCATGACAACCAATTGCTTCTCACCCTTGATAGCACCTTCCACAATACCATTAGCGGGCAAAAACGACTCCAAGAACTTCCCAAAGGACAATTCCCCAATAATCTCGGATGATTTGTTGAGTATATTTGTAATATGCTGTTGCATGGACTCTACAACTTCAGCAGGTGCATTTTGACATTCCAGGATGTGATTGCACACTAGAACGGGGAGCATTTCCGTCATCTTTTTGTATGTCCAAGTTGACGACATTCCTTGATTGCAATATTGGCATTGAAGGGCTACAGAACCGTTGAATGGGTGATGTAGGAGCTTCACCGACTGTAGAATGGCCGCGTGACAGTTGGAGATCTTTTCAAAGTCGGCGGAATCAGTCACACTTTGGACGAAGGGGGAGAAGAGTACTACATGCTTTGCTGGTTGTTGACGTGAATCACTGTTATATTCCACTTTTTCGTGGTGCTTTGGAAGTGCCTCCTCCTTCCTCTTCTTCTCCATATCAATAATCTTCTTCGCCTCTGCCTTCCTCTTGTTATCCATATCAATCTTGCATTGAATTTCATGGTCCTCCGCCTCCTTGTATGTTTTGAAGTGAGCAACTTTGCAGACATCACAAGTCCAGCAAGTGATGTAGGAGGATTCCTTTTTTTGTGTAGGCACATCTGATGGCGGTAATGGTGCAGCAGTGTTGTTTCTGGGAGGATCCACAATTTCTACCGACGCATCATCTTTTTTAGACTGCATTCTTTGTTGAGGGGCAGGAATAGATAATGGATTTGGCACCCGACTAGGCGTCATGGGTTTGATGGGTGGCTCAATAATTTCTACCGACGAGTCATCCGACTGATGGCCACCACCATTTTCTTTTTGTTTCAAAATCTCATCTGCCAATGGCAAATCTTTTCGTGTCAAGGGAATAGGACCCTTGCAAATTCGCTCATGTTCTATCAATGTACTCGCTTTGGAAAATCTCATGATTTTGCAAACACGACAACTGAACCATACGGGTTCGTTACATGACGTTTCGTGGATACGGGCCTTGGCTCGATCGGTGAATAGAATTTTGCAATTGGAGCACTTGAAGTATTTGACACGAAGGAGGTTTTCAGTTGGTGGTGGCTTGTTCTTGGTTGTTACGGATGGTGGTTGTGGAGCAGCTACTGCCTGTGGGGGCCTTATTGGTGGCTGCTGAGGCTGAGGCTGTGGAGGAGGTGGAGCAGCAGCAGCAGCAGCAGCTTGAGCGTGAGCGTGGGCAAGGGCACATTTATTCTCATGTGCAATTGCTTCTTCCATTGTGGGGAAGCTGGCCTTGTGGCAGACGTCGCATCGGTAGAGTGTGACCAAGTTATTACTCATGGTGCTTATTCCAAACTGAGTACGTCAGTGTTAGGTTTAGCTATGGGAAGATGCGATCATGATCTTTCAAGTTTTATCGGCGGATTTTGTGACGTTTTAAATGGACCAGCACGCATGCCTGTCACACCTTCAGGTGAGGTGCCAGCTGCGAGATTTCCCGTTTAGCAAAAGCCGACATCCGGCGACCGCCGAAAAGCGGCCCACAATGACGCTGGGCAACGCCATGTTATTGTAGACCGTAGCCTACTCACATCTGATTGAGGGCAAGGGAATCAAGCAGCATAACGGGTCGCAGAAGTGATTTTGTGAAGTTCGTTTTTCTATTTATATTCACCTCTTCATACATCGCAATGTCTCAAGCAGAATTCAAGCGGCGGTAAGTTATCCATGTCTTTTAAATTGATCGTAATAATATTTCTTCAGCCTCCTCTTTCTAACCACCAACTGTCACTTGTGCCCTACAGCCTAAAGGCGTTAATGCTCAAACCGGAAAATCAGGTGTGCAGTGACTGTCCCGAGCGTCAGCCACGATGGGCGTCCCTCATTGTACCACCGCCCGGCGCTCCTGCTGGCTCTTTGCCCATGGGGGCATTTTGCTGTTTAGAATGCAGTGGAAGTCATAGAAGGTTGGGAGTGCATATTAGTTTTGTGAGGAGTGTCAATTTAGACCAATGTAAGTCTCGTTAAAACATTTTGTGCCCTTTTTGCTTCATTATAAACATCTTGTCAGAGACTTATCCGATTAAACTTTTGAACAAATATTGGAAATCTTAGGGAAAGAAAAGGAGGTTCTTGCCATGGAAAATGGAGGAAATGGAAAAGTGAATGCCATCTTTGAAGCACATCTTAACGTTACCAAACCCAACAACTCTGCATCTGGACCAGTTCGTGAACGCTTCATCCGTGACAAATATGAGCGCCGCAAATTCTACGATCCTAGAGCCTTTGAAGCTTCGGCTCAAATGAATAACGGGGGAGGAGGACAAGAGGAGGAGGTGGTGATAGCCGGGGTACAGCGTCGTCTTGCATCTCAACGGAATGCTCGAACACCATCCGATGCGGCAAGGAGACGGGTGGAAGAACGTGCTGCTAGAAATCGTTCTGGTGGTAACGTGAGTACTTCGTCTCCTCGTAGGAAGCCCAAGGCTCCTCCTGTGCCGGTAGCAGCAGCACCTGAACCTGTTGCTGATTTGTTGGATTTTGGGGATTTCACTTCAGTAGAGGCTGCTACTTCATTTAATAATGCAACTTCCACCCCTGCGGTTGCTGCGGCACCACCAGCAGCACCAACTGTGGCACCACCCGCGCCACCAGCAGCTGTAGATATGTTTGCCAACATGACTTCACCTGTTCAGAATGCAGCACCGGCAGCACCTCAACAACAACAGCAGCAACCAGAGAAGAAAGCAATGAGTAATGCAGACATTTTGTCCATGTTCAACGCTCCCAGCACGCAGCATAACCCTATGCAGCAGAATATGTTTCCTATGCAAATGGCAGGAGGAATGGGAGGAGGAAACAACAACATGGGCATGATGAATGCGGGCAACAACAACATGGGAATGATGAATGCGGGAAACAACAATATGGGTATGATGAATCAGCAGCAAATGGGAATGAATAACATGGGCATGGGAGGAAATATGAATCAGACCATGGGGATGCAGAATGGAATGGGTATGCAAAATGGAATGGGGCAAATGAATCAACAGCAGCAACAGCCAATGGGAATGAATAACATGATGGGTGGAAATAACATGAATCAAATGATGATGATGCAGCAGCAACAACAGCCGCAGCAGAATCAAATGCAGCCAATGGGAATGAACAACATGATGGGTGGAAATAACATGATGATGCAAGGGGGTGGTATGATGCAGGGAGGTAACCAAAACCAATTCGGGTCTCCAATGGTCCAACAGCAGAAACGAGGATCAAATGCGAACCAGTTTGCAGATTTTGGCAACTTTGGTAGATAGGAAGTATATAGGATTACTAAAGTTTTTAGCTTTCATTACGCACTTGGCAGTAAAGTCATTAACATATCTTTCAGGTCTTCACGTTTCCAACCTCTCAATTTTATTATCTCAACTGCTTCCTCTTCGTCTTCTTCACTCCATCCCCCCTTCTTGTGCTTATCAAAAAGCATTAATTTGGGTTGGCCACCGCCTCCATTCATTATACCCATCATCATCATTTGCATCCTCATCTCTGGGTCCATTGATGATTTTGTAGATGCCACAGCTTTGAATCTAGTTTCTCCTTTAAATGACAAGACATCGCTTAGGTCTCTTTCTAAAAAGTCTTTAATCTCACCAAACTGGCCTAAACTTCCTTCATTGTAAATCAACAAAGCGTATTTATATTTTCCACGTAGCGAGTAGTCCGGATGAAGCACTGGATTGACCTTATGGAACTGACAGCATTGACGGCACTCCTCCCCTATATTGATATTTTGTTCTTGCTGTAGCTTTTGAATGGTTGTTGATTCATCTATTAATCGGCAAGTATCGCAGCTTAGGTTAGTTGGATCGAAGCCTCGTTCTAGGCACCAATTTTCAGACACTTTTTGTGCAGCAACTACTGGTGTTGACTGCAGTAGTGCTACCGCTACCATCAATAGCGTCAACGACAACATCATCTTGCTCATCTTGTTCAGATTTTTGTCTAATAATTTGTAGAGTGGACCTACCTACATAGAATAATTACTGGTACTGTAATTTTTCATGGAGATGCTAAGAGAAAGTCTGTTGCGAAGGAAAGGAATTGCTTCGACTCATGTGTTCGAAAGAATGCCAATGATGGAACTCGCCAATCCACACAAGAGCAACCACTTACCACTTGCCAAGAGTCAGCCGTGCAACTAAAAGCACAAGGGAAGCAGGTTTCTGTAGTAGCGTAGCAAAGGAGCAGCTCACTCATCTATGTATAGAATGTTCGGTGACCGAAACAAACTAGTAACGTCGCTGCTCGAAAAGAGCAGCGCCGTGTGCGGCTCAATCCAAAATACAATTCAAGACGAGGACAACATCGAATGGGTCAGAGCGAAGACGGAACACATCCAATTGAAGGGGGTGGAATGTGCCAAAAATACCTGTGAAAATGTGCAGCATGATGGTCAGGAGTTTGAAGAGTCTCATGATTTTTCACATACCGATTTGTCCGAGACCATGTCCGACACATATGATGATTTTGCACGGGATAGAGATCAAACGTTTGCGACGGATGATACATCTGTTTATTCTTCGGGGGTGATGGAGAAGCCTCGTGGTGGGGTGCCGCCGAGGGGGACCCGGGCGGCTGTTGGGTCGGTTCCATCTGTAGGCAGCTCTTCTGCTGGTGGTGGGCACACGGTTGTGATTGGATTGTGCCTATCGAGGAGAAGTGGCATTGGACACGCCGACACTGTGACACGACAATCCGAGTTTGACTTTAATGAACTGCAGGATAGGGATTACAAATATGTTAGCTCTACCGATGAAGAAGGTTGGCTAGCTGGAGGGGGCGAGAGGCGCGATCCACATACCAAGGAAGAGGAGATTGGGGATGGAACGAGGCATAAAATTCCTGCGGCGGATACGGTTCACATCCCCATTATTCAAATTAATGCCCCCTCTTCTGCGGCGGTGAATGAAATCGTTAGTGCGCTTGCTCGTGGAGAGATTTTTATCCCTCACATGTCAATTATGCCGGAGACATTGACCGTCAAGGGCAAGAGCCCACCTGATCTTGTCGTGTCGTTTGGTTGTGAGAGAAATGATGATGTCAATCCAGAAGATTGGTCAAATTGGTGTCTTGAATTTCTCCATAACCAGTTGTACGAATATTTTGAACCACTAGGTGCGGTGTGGTCCAAACGCCCATTCCAAATCACCTTGGCTCGTAAGGTCAAGTGGAAGACAATCAAACACATGAACAAGTATTTTGCACGATCGGAGGATGTCATTCATTCGTGGAGAGAAAAGGGACCTCAATATTTGACACCCCAAAAAGATGCACTGGGGGTAACAAATGAGGAGGTTGTTCGGTCACACGGAATTTATCTCATACGGAATGGTGAAGCGACAAACTACTTTCCTCCCAATTTTCAGCCACCCTACACAACAAATGTGACACGAAGCTTGATCAAAAATGTGGTGAACAAGAGTTGGGATTCCCAACATAGAGATTGGCTTGTGCAACCGGTGCCTCGTTACCGTGGACCGATACAAATTATCAGCTCTATGATTGGGTTAGCTAGTCCACCTGGATGTGCCACAATCACCAAGAAGATGGACATTTCATTTGATGTTTCATGTGCCGATGATGTAGACCTTGTGACTGAAGCGTATGAATTAGATAGGTTACCAAGAAAGGGAGGAAAGAAACATCAGAACTCACCAATGAAGACTCCACTGAAAGAAAAGAAAACGCCTCTGAAAGAAAAGAAAACTCCACTAAAGGAAATGAGACCAAACGATTCGGCAGTAGGCAAAGAAAAGAAGATCACACATGTTGATCACGAAAGCGTTGAAAGTGATCCTCGACTTCGGCTGGAAGAAAATCAAAATTTTGATGACCACAACCGTGTGTTTGATGAAACTTCTCTACGAACGGAGACTACGAATTCAGAAAAATACGCTAGGACAAAGGTATGTGATGTTGGAATTGTATCAATTGATTTTGCCTTGGATGCGTTTTAACCAGTTTTTCTCCTTTTGTCTTCTTTTACAGTCAAAGAGAAAGGAAATGAGAGACCGAAGGCAAGACCCCAGCGAAGAAAGAGGTGCCCGTGATCTTGCTTCTCCAGCTCAAGCTACAACAATGTCGATGAATTACTCGGTCGATTCTGCGTCGCATTTCTTTCGTCAACCCGTTTCCAATGCCAATAGAGCAGCTTCCATCCTCTCAACAGGAACAGACGATCCAAGTCTCATTAGTTATGTCACACGATCGACAATGGGCCCGGCGAAGATGAATTCAGGTTCAGGTGCTGCTGATGATGTATCTCTTTCACTCCTTGAATCGAAGAGCACAATCGTGCCATCTGATGAAGATTTAATTGCAATCGGTTGGGCGAAAGCGTACGATCCGAATACAGAAAGTTACTACTACTTCACGCTAGATCGATCAAAGACTGTCTGGGAAAATCCACTTCTTTCACCGTAACACTGGTCCAAGAATATATGTTGTTTTGTTTAGGACAGAAGGTGTAAGCTTGTGCTTAATATAGTTGTTATACAATATGTCTCTATTCGTCAATGTTTACCATCTTTCCGGTTTTAGGATCCCGTACATATGTGCCTGATCCCGAAGATCTTGAAGCCCATGGTGCCACTTTCTTTTTCTTTGGCTTTTCATCTTCCTCGTTCACTTCTTCTTCACTGTCCATCGCTGTGGGAACACCTTCTGACCATGTATCCCACATTGCATCCAACAAACACTCAGTCCCATCATCTTCATCGCATGCAGCCATTTCGGCATCGCCAGCAATAAAGTCATCATTGGCATATATTTTGTCTATACAGTCAGCAGTTGCAGCATCGTCTCCAATAATACACAATTCTACCAGTGCCAATTCATGTCGCTCCATTACATCGGATCCTCTAGCTACACACATTTTCAAGGGACTGTCTTCTGCCCTTCCTGCAACCAGTGATTTGATTTTTTCTATTCCAAGCCCTGCAACATTGACTACTTCGTCAAACGTTCCAGACAATCTAACAATGACATCGCCCGTTTTTAGACCAGCCTTTTGAGCATTTCCACCAGCAACCACCTCAGATACAAACACATAATTGGCTCCATCTTCCTCATCTGCCAAACTCTCTTCGACACTGCACCCCAATGGTTTGTGATCTTCCAACGCAAACTCGAGCCACCTTGCCTGAAACAAGCTGCCTGTCAAGTTTGGTCGGCCATTATTCGTTATATCGTCGCTTTCTTCGGATGAATCGATGGAAGAAAATGTTTGTGCTTCGCTGTTGAGTCTAGTGTTGGATGATCTTACCAGTATGGTCCGCGGTGTAGCTGAGAACCAGCCAAATGCTTGTGCTGGTAGCAGGATTACTGCCAAGATGGAGAGAGCATTCCTCATATTTCTTGGCATGATGGATGCAAATAATATACCAATAGATTGCAATAGATTGCAATGAAAGATGGCAGAACGATGGAAGAGGCGACGTGTGAGTGGGTGTAAAGGTAGGTCAGTGGGTAGGGTAATATTTGTGCCACTAGCTGTGTCACCTTCAACCTGTGTCATAGGTCGTGACGATGATCACGACGCCTAGCCAAAAGAAGATAGAATAACAGTATATCGACCATGGCTCACAGAAGAAGAGGCGTAGGCGTAGGCCGAGCAGGTGCAGCTGCATACAAGAAAAAAGCAGAGGAGCTCAATGCCGTCAATTTAGAATCGGCAATGGAGACGGTACAAAAGCTAGAAACAAAACTATCCGACTTTGCCAAAGTGCATAAAAATGAGATTCAACTCGACCCTGCGTTCCGTGCGAAATTTTTACAAATGTGTGCTTTGTTGGGTGTTGATATTTTGTCCTCTGAAAAGGGCTTTTGGGGAAAGTTGGGCATGGGCGATTTCTTCTATGAGCTATCTGTGAAAGTTGCGGAAGTTTGCTTGGCGTCGCGATCACGCAATGGTGGTATCATTCGAGTGGGGGAGGTGAATGAAATATTGTCGCAGAGGGGCACAAGGTTCAAGTTTGCAGACTCGTCCAAGAGCAAAAAGACATCGTACAGTGATGATGATATCATTACTGCGGTGAAGAAGTTATCAGCTTTAGGTTCTGGTTTTCGAACTGTGACGGTAGGACGATCTGTTATGATTATTTCTGTCCCTGAAGAATTAGATGATGATCACATGCAGATATTAAATTTGGCTCAAGATGATACACATGGATCATATGGGGTGATAACAATGGGAGATATAAAAGCAACACTAAGTTGGGATGAGGACAGGTGTGAGAGAGCACTTCAAAAGCTGATGGGGAAGGGGATGGTTTGGTTGGATATTAATAATGATGGGCAAAAGAGTTATTGGTTTCCGAGTTTATGGAAAAAGAGCACATGAGTTAGATTAAAGTCTACAGGAAGTTGTCACTAGGACGGATTTTATCTTCTGCGTTTACTTGGAAGACAGCATCGACTCCATGATGGTGGCATGTCTTGAATTCTCACATCACGTGCATCAGTACCAATCAGTTCATGAAAATTGTCTGTG
>Ga0209652_1000877_pt1 | contig 25319 bp, 17 predicted proteins | sample SaaInl74LU_5_DNA_FD_184641 | JGI IMG/M metagenome (GOLD analysis project Ga0209652, IMG submission 184641) | Marine microbial communities from expanding oxygen minimum zones in the Saanich Inlet - ESP_74LU_5_DNA (SPAdes) (version 2) | ecosystem: Environmental > Aquatic > Marine > Intertidal zone... | reverse complement strand
TTATTGGCCATTTTAATCGCTTACAGACAGCTCCGTCGAAGAAAGAAACAAATTGAAGCGCAAAACCTCGTCATTGCCGAAAGTAAAAAGGAAATCGAAATTCAAAAGGAAAAATCGGATAGCCTTCTCTTAAATATTCTTCCGATAGCGATTGCCGATGAATTGAAGAAAACAGGTGTGGCAAAACCTAAACTTTTCAATGAAGTTAGTGTTGGATTTACCGACTTTTCTGGATTTACAATGATCTCTGAAAAGCTTTCTCCGGAAGAATTAGTCGAGAAATTAGACGAGATGTTCCTTGCTTTTGACCGCATTATAGAAAAACATGGGTTGCATCGAATCAAGACTATTGGTGACGCTTATATGTTCGCGGCGGGATTGCCAGAGGCGGTGGATCAGCACGAATACAAATGCGTAGAAGCAGCGATTGAAATGCGAGATTATATAGCATCTTTTAACCAGTCCCTTGCGACGGGTGAACCGAGTTGGAATATTCGAATAGGTGTGCATTCGGGACCCGTAGTTGCAGGTGTGATTGGGATTAAAAAGTTCGCTTACGATATTTGGGGCGATACCGTGAATACTGCATCAAGGATGGAATCGAGCGGAGAAGTAGGGAAAGTAAATATTTCTGGTGCTACGTATTCGAAAGTCAGAAACAAGTTCAAAATGGAACATCGCGGTAAAGTTCACGCAAAAAACAAAGGTGCCATTGACATGTATTTTGCGGAGAGATTATAATTCCACAATCTCGTGATTCTCGCTTTTTCTTAAAAAAAGATTTATGATCGTTCGCGAATCCCTATCGTCTGGAATGAAATCTAGGAATGTTTCCCATTTGTGCGGAGGCATTTTTTTGTAATGATAAGGGGCATAACCCATTCCTTTCAAACAACCGTTTTCGATGAAAACAATACTTTTTTCTCCACGCTGTCTGCCTTTATCGATGATGTAAAACGAGGCACCGCTTAAAGTGAGACGGTCAATCAATTGTGTGCATCTGGCATTGTAGGAAGCAACATGCTCCTCACCAACGCAAGCACCCAAACAGTTTTTAATAGTGTACTGGAAACAGGAAGAATTGCTTTTGTACAGATCACAAAGCTTGGTGCAAAGATCATAAGATTCCACCTGCCGCTCGAGAAAGGCAACCCCTTCTTTTTTTGTATTGAAACTTGTAATCGGTGTTTCTGTCATGGAAGAAACGCGAGCAATGAAAAAACGTATGTAGCCGTTATCATCGCTGTAATGATACAATCCCAAAGGGAAAAGATGACGACGCAAGGATCGGTTGTAAATCGGTTTGTGTTTCTTAATCAACTGAGACTCTTTCAGCAAAGAAATAAGTTCAGAGCCAGTTAATTCAAATTCGATTCGAGAAATTTCCTTCTGCATTTGAATCGCTTTCTTCGTAGTATTGTTTCTGAGGTGTTGATCAATTCGCTTTCGAATATGAATGCTTTTTCCAATGTAGATCAACTGATTTACCTCGTTGTAGAACTTGTAAACACCTGTCTTATTTGGGATTTCATCCAGCGCGTGAAGATCTAAATTGGGATGTAATCGCTTCGGATTGACTTCTTTTTGAATAAAGGTTTGAAGTCCACTACCGTCTGTTTCCATTAAAAGCGTAAACAATTCAGATGTTGCGAAGGCATCCCCTCCAGCACGATGCCGCCCTATTAATTCAATACCAAGTTCACGAGTTAACTTCCCAAGACTGTACGAAGCATGGCCTGGAAGTACGTATCTGGAAGCTCTAACCGTACAAAGGTGTGGTCGGCGATAGTCGTAACCAAGAGATCTAAATTCTGCCCGAAGCACACCGTAATCAAAGGCGACATTGTGCGCAACAAACACACAATCTTCTGTAAATTCTATGATTTCTTTTGCGATTTCGAAGAACTTAGGAGCCTGCTCCACCATCCTGTCATTAATGCCCGTGAGTTGAACAATAAACTGCGGAATGTTCATCTCTGGGTTGACCAAAGTCACATAATCATCAATCACCTTTGTGCCGTCGTGCTTGTAAATCGCAATTTCGGTGATTTTAGAGTTTTTTGGACTTCCCCCAGTTGTTTCGATATCTACTATGGCATAATGCACACACAAAGATAATAATCCCAATTGGTGATTTGCGGTGAATTTGATTTATACTAAGCATATTTAAGTTCGTAATGGGCAAAACATTGAGATTGATAGATAAAAGTCTTAGTTTTATTGAACAAAATAAATCTTCTATGCCAAAATCGTTGCTTCTAAGCATTTTAGCACTTCTTTTCACGTTTTCTAGCCATTCTCAGTTGGGATGTAAAGTTGAAATTTCAGTTAAAAATTACCAAGGAAATCAAATTTACATTGGCTATAACTTGATGGGGAAAACTTACGTGCGTGATACTTTGGTAGTGACAGATGGCAAATTTGTTTTAGAAGATATGGAATCCATTGAGAGAGGAATGTACATGGCTGTCTATCCAGAAACGATGAATTATTTCGAGTTTTTGATGGGGTCAGATCAGAAATTCCGATTGGATACAGAATTCGATAACGAAATCCACGGAATGGTTATTACAGGATCCGAGGAGAATGAAATTTTATATGAGTTTTTTCAAAATACGGACCTTACGAATGTTCGAATCTCTGAATTGGATGAAGAAGCGAAAAATTTGGCAGTAACAACAACTTCCTATACCGAAAACAGAGAGGAGCGAGAGCAATTAAATGCACAAATCGAAACGTACAAACGTCAGGTCATGGCAAATTATCCTCAGTTGGTCGTTTCTAAGTTGATTCATATCTCTTTCGATGTTGAATTTCCTGAAGAACTGTCGGAAGTCAATTCAGACGACGAAACACGATTCAAATATTACCGAAAACATTATTTTGATTGTGTTGACTTTAGTGAACAGGCACTGCTAAGAACGAATTTATTGAGCGGGAGAATAGATACCTACATGTCGCGTTTAACCATGAATGATCCGGATTCAATTATCGCAACGGTTCATCATATTTGTGATTTATCGCGAGCGAACAAGGAGGTTTTTAAAAGTGTCGTTGTGTATCTGCTGAATAAATATGCTAGCTCTAAACTCATTGGAATGAATGCAGTTTATGTGGACATGGTTGAGACCTACTACTTGTCAGGTGACGCAGACTGGATCGAGGAAGAAAATTTGGCAAGCATGAAGAATCGCGCCGAAACCTTGAAACCAACTTTGATCGGAAAGAAAGCTGCGAAAATTTCGGGGATTGATACAAATGGAAATAGTTTTCTGTTGAAGCCGAGTGATGCTGAGCATACAATCGTTCTGTTTTGGAATTATAGTGATGCCAATTCAATTGCAGCTGCGCAGGACTTTCAAGCGATGATGGAAGTGCTCGATGATCCTACTGTTCAATTAATTTCGATTGCAACACTAGGAATAAAAGATACCTGGAAAGAAAGCTTAGCAAGTGCGAATCTTTCTCAAGCGAACCAGAGGTATTACGTTCTTGATACGAATACAGATCAATACGTTAAAAACTTTGATTTCGACGGAATGAGAATCAAAACGTATCTCATCGACTCGAATGGGATCATTGATTTAAAGCAGTTTAATGCGGAGCAGGTGTTTAATTACTTAGGTGGAGCACGAGAAAATTAATCCTTTCCTTAAAGCTGAACATAAACATAGGAATTAATAGGAAGTGGACCTTCCACATCAATATAATGATCGGAAGTTTGTGCCGGTGACCATTTTTGCTTCATCGAATTGATGTAGTTTTTTAACTCTTTACTTTTCGATTTCAAAGGACCATTCACCTCCTCAAAAATTGCCGTTCCATCCCAAGCAATCCAAATTTTTACGGAAGATGCACCCTGAGAATTAAATCCAGCATTTCGAAGCTGTTTTTCAAACGCGGTGATACTTTCTCGCGAGTCAGAATGAATTTCCGGGTCGAAAATAACCTGTTGATCGATAGAGCTTCTCCAATTCGCTACCCATTGATCTTGTTTGTGAAACAGGGAATCGCTATAAAATGGATTTTCTGGGAAGATGTATTTTTCATTCACTTTCGAATCATACGAAATGCACCATGCAATATTGGGTTGAAGAGCAAGTCCATTTTGTTTCATCCCGAAAAATCCCGCATTTAGGTGCATTTCATGAGTGCCAACGAGCTCTTCTGTGAAATGGTTCTCCCAAATAAAGGGAACTTCCACAAAACCTTTTGGAATAGAACTGGAGCTGATTGTCGAGAGTAAGAACTGTTTTCCGTAGATGTAGGGATTTAATTCATACTTGGTAAGAATTTCGTTCGGGTTTTCCCAATCGATTTCCCCTTGCCGCTCATCAATTTCTAAATAGGGAAAAAACTTCAAAACCCAGCCTGTAATTGTTGAGGATCCGTAGGCTGTAACTTCTTTATATATGGATTTCCAAAATTCCACATTCGGTTTTCCTTTCACTGCGCAAATGAATTCCTTGATGACAGGGCGTAATTCCGCCGTCCAAAACTCTAAACCATACGCATCGAACAGATCCAAGTCGTTGTAGAGTTTCTGCCAATCGTCCATAGTTCCCAAAAGCGTTATGGTTGGAATTCCGCAGCCCGATTCGCCAACAAAATCAAAATAAGATTTTACGGCATCCAATACGGTTACTTGATAGGCCGCAGAAACAATTGGTGTTGTCGTTGAAAAATTTTGGTTGATTTCAGTGAGAATTTCGCCTTTCGCGTAGGAAAGGACAGCTTGATCAAATCCTGCGATGAGATCATTCCAATCTTCCGCGCTTTCATGTACTAGCGAATCGTTCCGTACTCGTATTTTATCGGGGTGACCGTCGACAAGAAGTCGTGATTCAAATTCCTCGGTATTCATAGCAACGTGATGACCAAATCCTTGGCAAATGGTCAACCAAATATCATCTGGAGAAAGGACCAATGGGCGGTGTTGAGCATACGCAAAATGGATGGTTCCGAGAAAGCTATTCATATATGTAGGAATGACTTCCAAGGAATTAAATTCTGAAGGAAAAATAGAGATAGGCTGGTCTATTTTATTTGAAGCCACCGACATGAAACTACTAGTAACGAGTGGCTTTTGAGCGATTTCGACGGAATCTACTGCGAATGTGTGACCTGCCGAGCTTTGACAGAGAGCCATTCCTCCCAAAAGGGATGCAGCCAATAAAACGAGCAATTTCATCCTCCAAAATAGGATATTATTCCTTTAGATTCAATAAAAAGTGAACGAATCAACCAAAAAAAAGGGGAGAAACAAACGTTTCTCCCCTTTTTATATTATTGAAATTTAGAGTTGTTGACCATTAATAGTCTTCTTGGAGCTCATGACATTAAAACCGATGTTGACACCTGCCATTCCACCGCCTTTTCGCGAAGTATAGAAAATATTTACTGGAATGTTTAGCGCTCCAGCTTGGAACGTTCTTCCCAAGGCAAAGACGAACATGGTATTCAATCGAACACTTCCGCGATTATCCATATTGTAGCTCTCAAAATTGTAATCATCGTTGAACGATCGAACAGATGGTTCCTGGAAGTATCCGTTGGTATAATATTCTGGGTGTTCGTTAGGATCTGCAAGTTCAGTATTCACATATTCAGACCAATCAGATTGACTGATATAATTGTCTTTTTCGCCGAACATTCCTTCGGTATCGAAAAAGCCTTTCGATTGTTTCGACAATCCAAAACCTGGACCAAAGGCAAACTCCCAACCAGCGCGACCGAATCTAAATCCATTCATGATTGAAATTGAGGGGATGAATCTTCCTTGCTCTAATCCTGAAACATTCACGATACCTTCAACAAGTGCAGAGAAGTTCTCTGTCCCCACGTATTGACCTTCAAACTGATATCCTATCATCGATACTCCTGGGAACATGTCCAAGCCACCTTGCGATTCAGGACGCGTTGCAAATTCGCTGAAATTTCCTGTCATGAGCGCATACCCGATTCGAGGACCTGAATTGTTGATTTTTCCAACACCCACATTGGTCACCGGTTCGTTGTTGAATTGCAAACGCTTCATCATTACCTCATCATTCGACAATCCGTGCATTTCACGTAAGACAATTTCTATCATTCGCTGCAATTCCACTTCCTGCTTTTGGAACTCCATCATGTGTGTTTTGTAAAGTGATTCGCTGCGCACATCGATCATTTTTAGTGAAATCACAATTTTATTTCCGAAAGCGTCCATACTTCCTGAGATGGTGTAGTCAACGTTGAGTTCTTTCCCAAGTCGAACTAGGCAATTTTTACTTAAGCAATCATTTTGCAATGACGAGTCTCTGTCGATGGCAGCTTTCATGTCGTATTCATCATAAACTGAATAGGTGCCAAGTTTGATCAACTCGAAACGAATGAGTTTGGATGCAATTTGTGGCGTTGCGTAAAGTCCGTTCACAGCTGGGAATCCCGCAGCAACACTTGAATTGTTTTGTGCTTTTGAGGTGAATGCTCCAAGAAGAAGCGTACAGATAATTAAGAATGTAGTTTTCATAACGTTTATTTTAAAATTGTTTGAATTGATTTTATAAGATTATTAGCGTAAAGAATAATGCGACTTGAGTTGCCGCTCCAGCTAGAGTGCCCAAGAATATTTTTTTGAGTCGTTTTTTTCTTGATCCCTTTTTAATGGCTTTTAACGCCTCTTCAGAGGCAAGGGGATTACTTTTTTGAAACTGAGTTGCCGTAGCTCGTCCTTGCGCGCTTTCGGGAATTCCAATCACAGGAAGTACTGGTGACGCCAAAATGTTGAAAAAGAATCCACCTACCATGCCGGCGGCAAAATACCCAACCGTATTTTGTTTTTCGTATGCATAATCTTCCAAATATTTGAGAATGTAAGCGTCATTTTCATTCTGACGAAAATCAACGGTGTCTCCTTCGAGGAAGAAAATTTTTGAAGAGGTACTCGTTACAGAAGCAACTGGAATATCAATGACAATTTGTTCTTGTAAAATCTCTAAAGATTGTTGGTTCTCAAGAACAGCAGACTCCCTTTTTACAGGTTGCGCTTCTTCCGTTTTTTCGTTCGCTCCCCAAGGATTGGAACCCGATTTGTTTGATTCCCAAGGATTGACTTGAGCAATTCCAATACAAGGAACCAGGAAACTAAAAACAACTTTGACAATGAAGCCGCGTAGTCGGCTGCCAAACTGAGTTTTAAATTCTTCTTGTACTCCTTGAACGGTAATTAAATGTCCCATGATTTAAACTTTTTGTTGGTTCAAATCTACGGCAGTACAGGCGGGATTGGTTACTGAATTACGATTGTTGCACAAGAACACTTGCGTATTTCACAAGTCATTAAGATTTATGGAAGTTTCCTTGAAGATGTATTTGTGAAATTCACATCTCTAGGTCCATTTCAATTTTCTTTTTAAAGTTGTTGATCATGTTTTTGACCTGCGAAAAGTAATTGTTTCGTTGTTTTTCGTTGGTTTTACTTATCACACTGGAATTCGCCATTTGCTTATTCAATACATTAAGCGAATCTTCGCAATATTCCTGATCGTTGGTATGAACCGAATTCAATAGATTGTGACCAAAATAAAGTCCCGAATAAGCGTCCGTTTTGTAATAGATGGTTGTGTTGCCATTGATGGTGTCATTCAAATATACTTCAAAGTCATTCCCTTCAGCTGGTGGCTCTGTTGTCGAAATGAATTTTTTTCCAACTTCAGCTTGAGCTTGAAGGTGATCCACAAAGCGGGTTAGAAGATTAAGGATATAGATAGCGTATTGAGGATCTTCAAATTGCTGGGACTCGTAGTAATAATAAACTTCACGTACAAAACCACGCAATAATTCTGGATCGAAGATCTCCTTAGATGGAATTTGACAATAGAGTTTTAAAGCTTCATGACCTGTGTTGAAAGTGACTGGATCAATTTTTTCGTACTTAAACTTTTTGTTTTGAAACTCTTCCATCTGCAAATAGGTCTTCGCCCAGAAAAACAGTTTGAATCGAATTAAATGAGGATAATTCATCAATTGAATTATCGGAGAATTGTTCACCGTGATAATCAATTCTGGATTTTTTTGACTTTTGATCACTCGCAGTGCATCACGCATATTTTGCAAGTAGAGCGTCATGCTAAAATCGTAATTGGAAATAGGTTGATATTCGAATATCACCTTGTTTTTGTTCACATTAAAAAGCGAGTCCAATGAAATATTGAAATGTTTAGTCAGCTTTTCTAGTTCGAAAATAGTCAAGTGCGTTTCTCCGCGATACCTTCTGTAAACGGCATCTTGACTGATGCTTAGTATTTCGCCAACAACATTTCCAAGTGAATCTTTCCCCTGGATTTGTTGTTTGATAGTCTCAAAGATAACGCTTTGATGATCCGTATTCATAGCAACGATTTAGTTCGTAAGCAATTTAACGAATTTTACGCAACTACGAGACAATCGAATGGTACACTTGCCCCGAAATAGGAGAAAGAACTCCTTCGGAGCTTACAGGCTTTCTTTATTAAATCCTTCGCCAACTACTTTGAATGAAGTTCGCCGATTTCTTTGATGATATTCTTCACGAGTCTGTTCATCCGCCTGTGAATTGATATATTTTTCAGTGAGAATGATTCGTTTACCATTTCCATCCAAAATGGGCTTTTTCTGCTCATTTTTCAAATAATTGGGTTCGTCTTCACCATATCCTTTCGCTACGAGACGTTCTTCATCAATTCCTTTTTCAATGAGGTACTCGACACAAGAATTGGCTCTTTCTTGTGCCAACTTTCGATTGTAAACATCGCTTCCTCTGCTATCGGTGTGCGAATTAATTTCTACAACCAAGTTGCTGTTCACCACCAAAAGATCGTACAATTCGTCCAGAACTTCTTTGGAACGCGGGCGTAATGCTGAAGAGTCAAAGCCGTACTCAATCCCATCCAATTCGATTTCATCTTCTGGAATTTGACTTAAGTAAAAATCCTGATAAAGCTTCGTAGTTTCAATAATGGGCACAGAAGAGACAGACTCTGCAGCTGCAAAATATTTTTCTCTTGTAGCCTTAATGTAGATTTGTTGCTGCTTATCGATAGTTAGTTTATAGTAACCTTCTGAGTCAGTTAAAATGTCCCTGTTTTGGAATGGAATGGTACTGTTGATATCCTTGAAAGCCAAATTTGTGTTAGGTAAAATTTCATTAGTCTCATAGTCGTAAGCGTACCCTTCCAGAGTGATTAAAATCGGCTCGTTGAACACTTCATAAATATCGTAGCAGTGACCGTTTTCACAGTCAGCACGATCACTTGCGAAATATCCTTTTTCCATTAGTGCATCCCAAATCATGTAGGAATCGTCCATGCTTGAGTTAATCGGCATACCCATATTTACGGGTTGCTCAAAAGCTTTGTTGTCTTGATTATAGCGCGATTTGAAAATGTCTAGACCACCGATAGAGTTCAAACCATTCGAACTAAAAAATAGGGTAGAGGACGCTTCGTGAAAGAAAGGACTGACCTCGTCCAGCTCTGTATTAACGGTTTTGCCTAGGTTTCTCGCTGAACCCGTAATATTTCCGCTTTCGTCGAGATCGATAACCCACAAATCCATTCCACCTTGTCCACCAGGTCGATCGCTTGAAAAGTAAAGTTTCGTTTCGTCTAAGGAAATAAAAGGGTTGATACTTTTATAACCGCTAACATTCACAGAATCGCCAAGTTTGTACGATTCAAAAAATCGCAGATTGACCATTCGTGCGCAATAAATCGACTGTTCTTTTCGGTCGTCATCACTCCATTTGGTATAGAAGATAACGCTTTGCTGGCTGTTTCTTTTCAGATTATCGAATGCTCCTGACGCATCATGTCGCGCTGAGTTCAAAGGTCTTCCAAAGTTTGTGGCGCGTCCCCAGTTCCCATCACTGTCCATTTCACTCCAGTATAAATCGCATAAATAGCGAGAATCTTGAGTTTCTGGATCGAGAATGACACCTCCTTCCCGAGCGCTGGTGAACATGAGTTTGTTCTCTTTACCGAAAAAAGCTGGAGCGAAAGATGCGGTGCCCTTATTAATCGTATTCGTATCCATAAGTTCGACAACAATTTTGTCATGCAAATGGGTGCTGTCCATGGCATAATAACAGCCAGTAATCAAAAGTTGAGCACTTCGGAGCAGCGAATCAGAGAAGTTATCTGAGGCGATATATTGATCAAAAAGTTTGACAGCCTCACGGTGATTGCCTGTATTCATTTGTGCAACTCCGTGGTAGTAAACATCTTCGGGGTAAGATTTGAAAGAGGACGTGTATTCGAAATGGTTTACAGCTTTTCTGTAGTCATAAGTTCTTAGATAACACTCTGCGATTTGATGCTCGATGTAATCTTTCAAAGGCACTGTGCGAGCCGTGTCTAGGTCACGTCCTTCAGAATCCTTTATTTTGAGTTTTCCCGTAGTAATCTCATACGGAATTGTAACGTCCTGCAAACCGATCGAATCACTCAGGGCGCTCTGGTAATTGAGTAAGGCATTATAATAATCCTCCGCTTCAAAGAAATTATCAGCATGGTACAACCAAACCTTTCTCGATTGACCAAGACTGATCATCGGAAGCGTTAACAAGAGAAGAACAAGTAGTTTTTTCATCATCTTAATGTTATAATCGAGGACAAATTTTATCAGTTTTTTTACGATCCTTCTGGTGCATGTAGGTAAAAGATACTTCAAATCCACCACGCCCACTTGAGGCTGTCGTCAGGGAAGATACGTTGATGTCGTATCCAACTTTCAAAATGAATTGATCCATTTTAGCGCCAATGTAGGCGATTGCTGCGTCACGATTTCTATAGATCGCACCGCCGAGGAGGTATAGATCGCTTCCCTTCAAATAGTAGCCAGCATCTACAGCCAGGGTCAATTCCTGGAATTCTTTCTGCCTCATGTAAAGTGCTTTCGGCAGCAAATAGAAGGTCTCTGTTAGATTGATTCTTGTTCCTACATGTGCATAGTATCGAATAGGAAGTCTATTGTCGAAATCAAAAAATGTCTCTTGTGGCTGCGTCAAATTGAATGCCGAAACACCAACAAATGGGTTAATTCGACTTTCTTGTTTCGCGAAAAAATATAAGATTCCAGCGTTGGCAACAGGAACAATCAATGATTGCCCTCCAAAGTTTTCATTGGAGCTAATCGACGTATTGAATTCTCCTCCGTTGTTTGTAGTATACTGATTGTTGAATGTTAACAATTGATACTCCAGTGTTTTTTGAGTAAGTCCAGCTTGCACACCAAAAGAAAGATTGTGGTTCTTTTTGCGATCAATAGAAGTGGTGTAGGCAGCAGAAAGCGATCCTTGAAATGCATTGTAATTTCCAATTCCAGCTCTAAAATTGCTAAGCTGTGCACCGAAACCCCATTTTTTATGAGAAACATCATAACTAACCAAAGCGGAAGTATACGGTTTGAAATTGACTGCTTTCCATTGTGTTCGGTATTGTGCGTGCAGCCTCCAATCTCCTTGAAACGCACCCGTCATTGCTGGATTTAAATAAAGGGGGGCTGCATCGTATAATGAAAGATGGGCATCCTGCCCTTGAGAATTAAAAGTTCCCAATACTACTATCGTTATTGCTAATAATCGCTTCATAGCTACTATCGAATAAGGGTAACGTCACCCGATTTTTTAATTATTACGTCGTTTGTCAGCGTGACAGCAAACGTCCACGTATAAACGCCTAGTGGAGCTGGAGCGTTATTAAACGTTCCGTCCCATCCAATGTTGGCATCAAAAGATTGGAAGATTAACTCACCCCAATTGTTGTATATTTTAAAATCAACTTCCTTGAATGGTCCACCACGAATTATGAACACATCGTTTTCATTATCTCCGTTTGGAGTGAATCCAGTTGGTAAAACAGGCGGTAAAGCCACCGTTATCAACTGAGAAGTTGTATCTGTACATCCGTTTGCATCTTCAACAATGAGATAGATCAAATAATCGCCGCCATCGTCGTATGCATGTATCGGATTTTGATTGTTGTCACCTTCTCCATCGCCAAAGTCCCAAATCCATTGTTGTAGGTTTAATCCAGTTGATGCATCTGCAAAGGTTACATTTTGAAGCACCAATGCAGGATTAGGTGTAAAAGTAAAGTCCGCAACTGGCGCCGCAAAGACATTGAAATTCATTGTCGTATCGTCAAAACAACCAAGGTTGGACGTGACCGTAAGTGAAACCTGTTGTAAGCCAGTTCCGTTAAATGTGTAGGTTGGATTTTGTTCCGTGCTAACATCGTTACCAAAATCATACAACCAAGTATCTATTGAACCACTCGATAGGAAGGACAAATCCGTGAATGTTACGGGCGTGTTTTCACAGGCAACTGTCGGATTGAAGTTGGCAATCGGTACAGGGTTTATTGTAATCGGCAGTGCGATGGTATCATAACAACCGTTACTCGAACCTGCAATTAAGGTGGCATTGTAAGAGCCCGCGCCGCTGTACGTATGAATCGGATTTTCAACCACAGAAGTTCCGTTGTCTCCAAATTCCCAATTCCAAGAGTTAATTGTTCCAACCGGAGTTGTTGATAGGTCATCAAAAACAGTATTATCACCTTCACAAGCAACTGTTGCGGAGAAATCTGCCGTTGGGACTTCCTTAAAAGTAACGGTTAAAAAATCATTGTCTGGTGGACAACCAAAACCACTCGCTGCGGTGAGTGTTAGGTTCACAAAGCCATTCCCTAAATCACCCGCGGATGGAATATAGCTTGTATTGACAAAATTATTTCCAGGAGTGAACGTTCCTGTTCCGCTAGAACTCCAACTTCCGCTATTGTTGATGCCAGATACAGTTCCATTCAAGGTTACGAGTTCATTGCTACAAAACTCTTGATCGAGACCTGCGAAAGCTTGCGGTGGATCGACAAAATGAATACGCATTGAGTCCGTAATAGAAGGACAAATGCCTGGATTTGAACTGAGGAAGACATCCACATAACCAACGGTTGTATCTATAATAGCAATATTGTATTGTGTGTTTAGGGAAGTAGGGCTAACGATAGAACCAAAACCAGTAGTGGTCCACGTGGAACTAAATCCAAGAGATACAGTTCCTTGCAAGTCTACAAGATTCAGATTCGAACAAACCGAATCACTTGAAGTGATGTCGACAATAGGCTCGTTGATGAAACTCACTTGAAGACTGTCTTTTTCAGCGAGACAATTACCATTGTTGGTACTAGTTAATGTCAGAAAGATAGTGCCCGTAGAAATATCCCCTGAACTAATTAAGTAGTCTGTAGTGGTATTACTTGCAGATGGAGAAAAAGCTCCAGCACCATTTGTTGACCAGATTCCAGTCGAGGTTGCTCCAGTTATCGATCCAGCTAAATTCACTTCTGACTCGCTAGAACATAACACCGCATTTGCTCCCGCAAAAACGCTCGGAGGCTCGGTGAAGTATACAATAAGAGAATCGATGTCATCTGGACAAGAGAAAATACTTCCTGCCGAACTGAAAACGATTAATACACTATCATTCGCTAAGTCTGTAGGTGAGGGGGTATAGGTTGTGCTTAAACTTCCAGAATTGCCAAAAGCGCCGCCAAAGCCACCTGACCAACTTCCACCTGAGGCAAATTGAATAGAACCGTTTATTGGAATTGGCCCTACATTGTTTTTACAATACGAATCGTTTGGTCCTGCATCAGCAACTGGCGATTGAATATACGTCACTTGCATAGTATCTGTAACAGGTTCACAATTTCCTGTCGAAGCCAAAACGAAGGTTACAAATCCTTGTGTAAAATCCCCAGGACTTGGGTCGTAGGTAGTAATCAGATTGGTTGGTGAATTTAAGGTTCCCGTTCCATCGAGAACTGACCAAACTCCAGTCGTCGTGCCACCGGTTACACTGCCATTGAGGTTGACAACATTTACTCCGTTGCATAGCGTTGTATCTTTTCCTGCATCGGTGAATACTTTTCGATAGAAGGATGACATGTAATGATAGAGACATCCAGTCGTTGGACCTCCATTGATGACTCCCATAGAAAAGAAACCTGCTGAATTTGAAATGGTATTTTGAAATCCACTTGGAATCTCTGCGGTACTGAAGTCGATTTGAGCTCCAACCCATGCCCCTCCAGTTCCAGGTACAGGTGAGAATAGTGCTGGATTAATTGTTCCAGTTCCCGTTGTTGCCAAAGAGAAAAAGTTTTCATCTCCTGCTTCGCAGAGGAGGTTCAATAAAAATTGTTGGTTGTTGTTTCTTGGAAAGGAAACTTCATTCGATCCTGCACAATTTAATGGAGGAAGAATGGCCATTCCAAGCTCACAGCCGTAGCCTGACATGTGAACCAAATATACAGGCTTATCAGAAGATATAGAGGTTAAAGGCTGTGTAATTGAGTAAGGTACGGTTTCTCCTTGATTCGCGAGAACAGTTGTGACACCTCCATCGTCGATTGTGATCGTTGTAAAATTTTCAGCAGGGATCACGAAAATTGATTCATTAGATCCAGGGTTTAAGAAACCTATGTTTACAATATAATCAGTTCCAATTACGTCTGTTGGAACGATTTGGTCTCCCATTAAGTCAAAACATCCTCCGCCTCCTGCTGGATTTACAGAGTCATCGTTGATGGTTACAGAAACTGGTTTGTCGGAAACAACGATAGAACCACTCAAAGAGCTTCCAGGGTTGCTCGTCGTCATTACTACATTCTCACAGGTGTATACATTTCCTGCTAGGGGTAATACGACTGGATAGGTAATATTTGCGGGATGTCCAACGACATCGCATTTAGGAGTAATCCAAATAGTTGTGTTGTCTTCAGTTGCTACGACGGAGAAGAATTGTCTCGGATCTGTAACTACTCCATCGCCGTTTCTGTCGGTTGTCAAGTCTCGATTGTTCCACAATGTTTGGAAAGGCGTCACAAATTCAGTCCCCATCCCATTTTGACCTTTCAAAGAGTAGGTCTCTGGGTTGTTCGGAGTGCCTGGAGTGATTGTTACCAAATCAGAAATAAAGTCATAAACGACCGTAATATTTTCATCTGAAGTGATTTTGAATCCAGAATTAAGAATCGCATCCGCTGGTTTACTCTCTAAGTCGTTTACAATGTAATCGAGTGGAATAGAGGCCAAGCCGCTTGCAGGTACTGTGAATGTCGTGTCATACGTTGCTGTCGGCATTTGAATACGAACATTGGCGGGTGCACCGAATGTAGAGATTCGAAAAGCAATTTGAACATTTCCATCGTGATCTGGTGTCACCCAAGGTGCTGCAAACCAGAAAACTGTATCCACCTGTGCTTGTACATTTGTGAAGCACAACTTTGTGAACATCAGGAGTATTAATAGATATTTAGTTTTTTTCATAATCTAAACTCTTAATTCTTATTTTTTTTCGCGCTCATCAATTTGATTCTGCATTTCTTCCAGAATACTATTGTTGAGATCATCGTCTTCTTCGTCCAGAGATTTCTTCTCTTTTGTAATGGTGAAGGACAACATAATTTCATGTGATCCAGATTGGTAATTGCTTAGCTTGGACAAAGTATAATCGTAGCCGTAGCCAATATTGATTCGCTCTTTAATTTTCATTCCAGCTGCGATTCCAACAGCATCATCAGAGCGATACAACAATCCGCACCAAAATTGATTCCCGAAAGTGGTTTTCAGCATCGCTGTATACTGGATGGGTACAGGAGCTGTGTAGCGCACCATGAAACTTGGTTGTATTTCTATTTCTTTCTTCTTTTTGTTTTTGAAACGGAAATTATATCCAGCTATCGTGTTGTAGTGAAATGCAAGGTTTGAATTGTAACTGGTAAATTGAATTTGATTTCCTAAAATTCGTTCGAACGATCCCATCACAAAAAATTTCGGAGAGTACAGGTGAAATCCAGCATTTACATCAATTGCATTCGCTGAGTAAACAGTACCATCTAGAACTTCATCTCCTGCGTCAACTATTTGTGCATCATACAATCGAATTCGATGCTGCATGTATCCTGGTTGCACTCCAAGTCCTAATCGCATGTTTTCAGACAGACGTAAATGGTAGGCATAATTTAGGTAAATGGTGGTATTGGAAGTCAAGCCTTTTTGCTCAGAGAGTACCGTTGCTCCATAACCAACTTTACCTTCGTTTTTATAAGAGCCCATAAAGTTTCCCATCATTAACACTGGAGCTCCGTCAAATCCAACCCATTGGTTTCGATAGGCGATATTGGCCTCATGTACTTTTTTACTTCCTGCAATTGCGGGATTGAAATAATAGCTATTCATTAAAAAATTAGAATAACCCGCACGCTGCTGACCGTATGAGGTTGTCAGAATTAGCATTGCAATGAAGAGTGTCGCTAATTGTTTCATTAGTTTCTACTTTTAAGTACGAGAAGTGTTCCCTTGTAAATATCTTGCTCTGGGTCGCCTGAATCATTCAAATTGATGATATAATAGTACGTGCCATCTGGAACAAATTCACCTGCATAGGTTCCGTCCCAAGGATCATCATAACCATCGGATTCAAAAATCAACTGACCCCATTCGTTAAAAATTTCTACTCGCGCATTTGGATAAAGCAAATCGATAAACTCGAGCTTCCAGACATCATTTTTGAAATCGCCGTTCGGTGAAATGGCATTTGGAATCAGCGTATTGATTTCGTTCGTTACGGTATTGATTACAATAATTTCAGAAGTGCTATCAGTACAACCCAATGCTCCAGTTACTTCAAGAGTAACGAGATAATTACCGTTTGCGAAATACGTGTTGTTTGGATTCTCTTGAGTTGAGGTATTGTTGTTACCTAAATCCCATGAATACGACACTTCATTGCTAGAAGTATTAATGAAATTAAATACGGCACCGATATTCAAACCATTGTTCGTGTTGTACGAAAAGTTTGCAATAGGCTTGGGAGGTATGTTAATTACAGCTGAAACGGAATCAGCGCAACCATTTGTCGTTTGAACGATATGTAAAATCGTATAATTTCCGTTTGCACTGAACAATTGGGTTGGGTTTTGTGTCGCAGATGTTCCTTGTCCTCCGAAATCATAATACCAATAATTGATAGGATCATTTACAGTAGTTGAAGCATCCGTAAAGTCAACAATTATTTGATTGTTCGGACACGCCGCAGTATATGTGAAATCAGCGATTGGTAATTCGAAAACTTCAACTGTTTTTTGGATGGTATCATAACAACCAACATCAGAACCAATGATTAATTCGGCTGTATACGTTCCAAAATTAGTATAGGTGTTGGTAGTGTTTTGAGAAGTTGCACTATTGCCGTCGCCAAAGTTCCACTGCCAACTATTTATTGTGCCGAACCCTTGATTTGAAAAGTTTGTAAACACAGTGTTTTTGTTCAAGCAAACAGAAGATGCACTGAAATTGGCAACAGGTGGTGCAACAAATTGAATTTGAACGTTATCTGTTTCAGCGGTACAGCCTAAATTATTGGTTGAGGTCAGCGTTAAAAACATGAATCCGTTAGCAATTTCGGTAGGCGTTGGAGTATACGCAGCATTTAAGTCCGTGTTGCTCAGATTATACGATCCGTTTCCACCTGTCCATGACCCAGTAGTTGTTGCTCCTCCGATAATTCCATTGAGATTAATCACTGGATCATTCGAACATGCTAGAATTCCGGCACCAGCATCAACAGTTGGAGCAGGAGTAAACGAAACAAAAACACTATCCATTTCAGGTAAACATCCTTGGTTTGCAGTTGATTCTAAGAATAACCAAACTCCACCAGAAGAGATATCAGCGAAACTAGGTTGATAATTTGCGTTTAATGTGAGGTTATCGGGTGTAAAAAGCCCAGTTCCTGATGATGTCCATTTTCCCGTATTGGTTACGCCTGATACAGAACCGTTCAGTGACGCATTTGGATTATTTTCACAAACAAATATGGTGTCCAGTGGGCCCGCATCGACCGTAGCAGATTGTGTATACACGATGTTCATCGTATCGGATTCTGGCAAACAAGATCCAACATTGGTAGATATTAAGACGAGTTGTACCGTGCCATTACTAAGGTCAGCAGCAGAGGCAATGTACTGCGCATTGAGTGCTGAACTATCTGGAGCGAAAGTTCCCGTTCCATTTGATACCCAATAACCTGTGGATGCGCCTCCAGTTACGGATCCTGCCAGGTTGACCGTAGAATTATTTTCGCATACCGATTGATCCGCAGAGGCACTCACTATTGGAGCTGGCTCGACTTCCAATACAATGGTATCCTTTAAAACTGGACAATTTCCTGTGGTTGTTAAAATCAAATTTATAGGAGAAATCAACGTGTCCAATGCACTTGGGATGTATGTATTTATGAGGCTATTTGTTGGATTGTTGAATGTTCCGAAGCCACTTGTACTCCAAACACCTGTAACGTCTCCACCTCCGACAAGCCCGTTGATTGCCAAAGTTGTGTTTGCACAAACAGTATCATTCAAACCCGACGAAATGAATGGATATGATGTAAATTCAGAAAGATACCCGTAAGAACTTCCCGTTCCGTTTTTACCACTGATTACGCCTAATCCAAAGATATCTCCAGAGTTGGTTACTTCATTGTACGAGTTGACGGGAACGTCGGTTGTATTGAAATAGATCACGGCTGATTTGTAATTTCCAGAAGTTCCAGGGACATCTGTAAAAGCAGCGGAGGTTATGAGTGCTGGATTTCCGTTCAGCTCAAACATTCCTTCAAAACCAGTTCTTGTATAGAGAATTAAGCCTAGTGAATCTGATGTTGAGCGCGTAAAGGCAGTGTTATAAGTCCCAGCACAAAGTAGATTTGGAACTTGAGCACCACTTATATTACATCCATAACCTGAAGTGTGCCAAACATACACAGGTTTGCTAGTTGAGATATAATTTAAAGCATCTGAAGTAGCTAATTCGAATGTCTCGCCCCAATTTATTAATGTTGAGGTGGTTACGGAATTTGTTACGGTGATATTCGTTCCGTTTTGGGTCGCCAAGATATAGATTCGATCTGTATTCGAAGTCCCTCCGTTAACGATGAATTTTTTACCTGTGAAATCTGTAGAAGTAATTTGATCTCCCATAGTGCTTGTGCATCCCGCATTGGAAAGTGCACCACTGAAAAGGGTCACGGCGATGGCTTTATCTGCTGAAACGATTGATCCAGCAAGGCTTGAAGCTGCTGTGACGTTCATATCTCTTGCGCTGTATGTCTCTCCTTCGTTCAAAATGACAGAGAAAGTTACGTTTTGGGCATGGCCAGTAATTGCGGTTCTTGGAGTTATCAGTACAGTCGTATTATTTTCAGTTGCTACGATATCAATAGAAGAAAAGGAAGCAGGCGTTGTTGAACCGTTGTTCCAATTTTTTTGAAAGGGGGTGTAAAAGTTTCCGCCTAAGGATTTGTTTCCCTTTAAAGTAAAGACTTCTTTATTGTTCGCATTTTTCAGTTCATAGAACGCGCTGATTTTTTCAGTTGCTGTAATTTTTATACCATTATTTGCAACAACGTTCCCTGCGGGACTTTCGATTTGAGCTAAAAAAGGCGTGAGATTAATACTATCTACGGAGTTCGCCGGAATCGTTAAGTTGATTGGTGTGAAACCTCCATTAGCAGGCAATGAAACACTAATGTCCGATGCGTTTTCGTATGTCATAAATCGAAGAAAAATCGGAGTATCGCCAGCGGATGCAGAAACCTCTGGAGCAGCGAACCAAAATATGGTGTCGATTTGAGCTTTGGCAGGGCTTAACAGTAGTGTGAAGAAGATAAGTAGCATACCCTTCAAGAGCACTTTCATAAGCAGTGGTTTTACGGTTGTCAGTTTTAAAAATAAATAGTCCCCAAAGGGTTGCGCAAAGTTATATCATTTTTACTAATAAAAAAAACATCATGATTTTGTATTGCTCAATGTGTTCACTTTTGGAATTTTAACATTCCTACTTAAGGAATAATGGATTTGAATTGTGGAGAATTTTGCTGAAATGTTCGATACACTTCAAGATCAATCAGATATCTGGCGATTGGATTAAATAGGGAGTGAAGCAATGTTTTAAATTTTCATTACCGCATTTACAATTGACTTTATTGATGACTACCAACGTCGATTTTCAATTGTTTGGGATCGATACTTTCAAGCAACTCAAGGATATTTGGAAACAGACGCGAATTGTAACCGTACTGTTCCTCTTGAAATTGTGAAATTGCTTCTTCTTTTTTCATTCCAGAAAGCATCTGGTAGGCAGCAACCATACATCCTGTTCTATCTGAACCATGAAGGCAATGGATTAAAACAGGTTTTTCTGCAGTTTCAATGGCGCACATAGTGGTTACTATGTCTTCGTAGGTGATTTTTTTAGCGCGCATAGGAATTCTTAGCTGGATAAGGCTTGTTCCTTTTATTTCCTGTTTGTCGTCGATTACATTTCGCAGGTTAATAATTGTTTTTACGCCTATTTGTTCCAATCTTTTCATGTCCTTTTTATGAGGCTGACCTGACCGATAAACTGTTGGTGTGACCACGTGGAAATTTTTCAATCCCTCGGGTTCAATTGGCACCATTCTATCTGAACTCATCAGAAAGAAAACGAACAAAAGAAACGCAATCATTTTCATTCAAGAAAGATACAAAAGTAAGGCAATGAAAAACACAAAAGAGGGCAAAACCCTCTTCTGTTCGAACTAAACTAAAACTAAAAGTTACGTAGATCTACGCTTTGTTGTATTTGTAAAAGGCAATTAATGGCATGGCAATAAGTGAAAATCCTGTGATACCAACGACCAAACCAATTCCTGCTCCTGGCCAGTGCATGGCTTTGAAGAGAATCGACAATAAGGAAATGCTTGCGAAGGTTGTTCCGACAATAAATGCTGCTTTTTTCATGGTGTATTTTTTTGTGGTTCTATTCGGTAAATGCAGTTCTAAATGAAAAGTAACAAGTTGGTCTAAAAAAAAGCAGCTTTCAAAAATGAAAGCTGCTTGGCGCTGCGTCTAAAACCTAAAACTGTACTTATGATAAACAACGCATATTTTTAATAATCATGGTGGTAATGGCCTTCTTTATCAATGCGACCTTCCTTTCGGAAATTGTTGTGACCTTCTTCAAATCTTGGGTCGGGAACTTCTAAGTCGATAACATCATGCGGGAAAACCACTTTTTTACCCTGTGGCACTTCAATAAGGAGAATGGCTTGTTGTCCGCGAAGTTTGTCTTTGATTGGGAATCTATATTTCACGTCGAAGTGAACTGTATCTCCTTTAATTTTGACTTGGTGTTTGATATGCTCACTTCGCTTGATGGCTTTTCTACTAGATTCACCGTGCGCGCGAAAAGCTTGTTTAATGTGAAACAGCGAGTCTGGCGAAACCGAATATTCAATGTCAATTCCTCGTTTTGTTAGGTAATCCCCTTCAATTCCGAAGTATCCAGCTGTTCTTGATTTCCTTACGGTGTAACCAGATTTGGAATTGGAGCTATTGATTTCGGGAACCATTATCAACGCATCTGTATCAACGGTTTGATGGAATTCATTCAAAACTTCTTCGTCGTTCACCCAATCTCTTCCTGCTCGGATTCCCATAGAAGCACAAATCAATCCACCAGTAACAATGGCAGCCAGAAGCGTGAATATTGCAATTTTAGTCCATTGATTGAAGAGGCGAAAGAATATTAACGTTCCCATAGAGAATAGAAATAGAATCCCACTGATGGAAGCTGTTAATCCACCAATCCACATCCATTCAACATCAGCTGGACTGCTCAATGTCAATTCTCCGAATTCGGTTATCGACATAAATCCCTGGTCACCTTTAACCGGTAAAAATTCAAATCCTTGGACGAAAAACAGAATGAATCCCGTTAGAAATAAGATTCCACCGGTAATAAAACCAAAGGCAAGAAGGTTGCGAAAAATGTTTTTTCCTCGATTGATACGTTTATCGTAGCTTTGGTCTCCGCGTACTTTAGATGCAAAAGATTTCGATCCTGAACGGATTTTTTCTGCAGCATTTTCGACTTCCTCTTTAACGGTTTCAACGGTGATAGGGCGTCCTTTCATGCGCAACCTGTCGATGGTCGTTTCTGCTTTTGGAATGATTACCCACAAAATGATGTAGAGTGGAATTCCAAATCCACCGAAAATTCCTAGAATCACAAAAATTGCGCGGATGATTACAACGTCGATCCCAAAGTAACCTGCAATTCCAGCACAAACACCACCGAGCGTCGCTGAATCGACGTCTCTAAACAAGCGTCGATCTGTCTTTTCTGATGAAAAGTTGGACTTCGTGTAGTCATTTTTATGGTCGAAATCTTCATCACCATCCACGTATTCTTCTGGATCTCCAAGTGCTTTTAGAATTTCTTCGATGTCTCGTAATTCAATCACCGTTTTAATGTCGTTCAATTTTGAAGTGCAAATTTCGGCAACGCGTAATTCGATGTCCTCAATAATTTCCTGGCTTCCTTCTTCATTTTGGAGAAGTACATTGAGGCGATCTAAATAGTCTTGCAACAGTTCGTACGCATCTTCTTCCACCAAGAAGTTGGTTCCTTTAATATTTACGGATACTGTCTTTTTCATTTTGAGTTGTTTTTGGTGATTTTACTAACAGCTGAATTCAATTCGAGCCATGTTCCATCTAATTCTTCGAGAAAAGTTTTTCCCATTTTGGTGAGCGAGTAATATTTTCTTGGCGGTCCAGAAGGAGATTCCTCCCATCTGTAGGTTAAGAGTTCGCTATTTTTTAAGCGAGTGAGAAGTGGGTAAAGCGTTCCTTCCACGACGATAAGCTTTGCTTTCTTGAGCGCTTCCAATATTTCGGAAGGATAGGCTTCTTGCTTATCGAGAATAGAAAGTATACAGTACTCCAAAATTCCTTTTCGCATTTGAGCTTTTGTATTTTCTAATTTCATTTCTGTTTTTTTAAAGTAACGACGTCTCGCTAATAGTACTTGAACAATACATAGTACTATAAATGTTCCTAAAAAGAGGCGATTTTATCTCTAAAAGTCTTTATTAGTAAGAGGTTTGTGAATTGAAAAAAAAAGTAAAATAAATTTATTTTTTCTTCAGAAAAGTCTTGAATTTTCGATTTGCAACTTTGTATGCTGCTGTTTTTCCTTCGTTATTCAGTTCAATAATTTGTTCGATTTCGGAAGAAAGTTCTGGATATTTCTCGCAGAATTGAATTAAAATAGCGACCGAGTAAACTTGAAGTGCGACTTTGTTCTCGTGATTTTGAATGAACGAGATGAGCAGATCGATGAACTCACTTTCTCGATATTCCGTGATTTTAAGTGTCTGAATACAATTAACAACATTCCTTAGGACCGATTGATCGTCCGTCTTGAAGAGAACATCAACGAGATTGTTGTAGTAACTTTGATAGGATTCGGGATGTGTTCGCACGATGTGAAAAAACATCCAAGAAGCGTACTCTTTGTACGGGTAATTCTCTAATTTCCATATAGATTCAAGAAGAATTTCCAGGCGATGCTCATTTTGAGTAAAATATTGTGTGAATGCTTTTTTATCTCTTGTAGATCTAAATTCACGTATTTTTTCCAGAATTTCTTCTTTCATTGATTAGATATCCCGACGTTTGATGATCCAATAGGAAGCAGCTACGAAAATGCTGATATAGAAAAGTGCGAGTAAACTTGCTTGTGGCGTAGTCATCATATACAAATTCGGAACTTCAACGATAAAGAATTGTTTTGGAAACGGAACAAGATCAGCGAAATTACTCAAAGGAAAAAACTGTGCATATTCTTGAACAGCAATTAATCCAACAATCCCTTCAATAATCGTGGAGAAGATATAAATAATGATAGCCAATGCAGGTAATCGCACCAAGTTGGCAAAGAAGTAAGCAAAAGAAAAATAACCCAGAGTCGAGATGAAATAGACTCCGATCATTTCAATTCCGTCAAAAATGGAATTGGGTCCACCATTAATTAGTCCAGCGACCATTGCTACAAGCATGGTGTAAATAGTGACAACGACCGATAAACCGAGTACAACAATGAATTTTGAGAAGATAACGTCAATTTTTCGCAATCCATCAATTGTGTTCTGCCTTTGCGTTTTAAATTTTATTTCATTGGTCGTATAAACAATAATAATCACTCCAACCATTAAGTTAAACCAAGAAGCACACCAAGCCGTGAGCTGGTAGGCGTCAGGGAATTGGTATCCAGCAAGCGGAATACGGATTGGGCCAATCTCTATCAAAGAGAGCATCCAATACATGACTGGAACGAGAACTGCATATACGGCCAGAATAGCTTTCGCTGTCATAGACCGTTTTAATTTCATCCATTCGAGTTGAGCGAGCTTCATCATAACGTTTTTACAATTTGTAGGAATTGATTTTCCAAAGTTTCATTAAATACAGACAATTGATTCAAAACAATTCCATTGTCGAAACAACGCTGGTTAAAATCACTCGCTTTCGTTCCATGCTTTGCATTAACGATAAATACATCCTCTTGATTTTTATACACACTGAAATCTTGACTTTGTTCAACAAAGGCTATCAGTTTTTCCATGTCGAGCGCATGTGCCTTGATCAATGTCACGTCTTGATTCCCGATAATCTCATCTATTGTACCAGTCTGTAAAAGCTCTCCCTTTCTAAGGATCGCGCAGTGGGTACAAACTTTTTCAATTTCATCGAGAATGTGTGATGCGATTAGAATCGTTTTTCCCTCTTTCCCAATTCGAATAATTAATTCACGAATATCTTTAATTCCTTGTGGATCAAGACCGTTGGTAGGTTCATCTAAAACAAGCACTTCTGGATCTCCAAGTAACGTTGCCCCAATAGCCAAGCGCTGTTTCATTCCTAGCGAATAGGTGGAGAATTTGGTATCTTTTCTATCGAACAAATCCACGGCTTTTAGAACGCGCTCAATTTCAGCTGTGGAATTCTCAATGTCTTTTATTTTGGCAGTGATTTCAAGGTTTTGAAAAGCGGTTAAATAGGGATAGAAATTGGGTGTTTCAAGCAACGCTCCAATTCTTTTTCGATTGGCATCATTTTCACCGTTCCCGAACCACGAAAAAGATCCTTCCGTTTGCCGAATCACCCCAAGTAACATTCCAAGCGTTGTTGTTTTACCGCTTCCGTTGGGTCCCAGCAGTCCATAAATCATCTTGGGTTTTATGTCAAGACTTAATGAATTGATCGCTTTAAAACCTTTATAAGATTTTGAGAGTCTGTCTATTTTCAGGATTGATTCAGCCACGTGTTAGATTTTGGTTCTAAAGTAATGAAGATAGTTATTTAAGCTTGACAAAATTTTTAAATGGAATAAATTAAAGAGTTAGAGGT
>Ga0209652_1000874_pt1 | contig 25341 bp, 33 predicted proteins | sample SaaInl74LU_5_DNA_FD_184641 | JGI IMG/M metagenome (GOLD analysis project Ga0209652, IMG submission 184641) | Marine microbial communities from expanding oxygen minimum zones in the Saanich Inlet - ESP_74LU_5_DNA (SPAdes) (version 2) | ecosystem: Environmental > Aquatic > Marine > Intertidal zone... | reverse complement strand
TTTTATGTTTATTTATTTATTTTATAGTTATTTATTTGAATTTGTTTCTTATATTTTTTATGTTTATTTATGTTTATTTTATTGACCACTTATAAATTCTGGCTTATAGTGAATGTGAAATTGAATGCACTAGAACGAGGTCGAGGCATGAAAGAGAAGAAAATGACAAAGGTCAGCTTTAGAAAATCACTGGTTGAGACAGCGGTTTTAAATATCAACGAGCTTATGGCTGTAGAGATGCACTCAAATGCTAGAACGGCAAAATTGAGCGAGTTGGGAGAAAAGCTCGCCCAGGAGACAAGAAAGCAATTTACTGACGTGGAAGACATCAACAAGACATTTACAGCTATTCGCAATGGCATTCGAGAGATGAATGTCATCGGTCATCTTTTCCACCGCCGATTGGGTGAAATGACAAAGACCTTAGAGAACGAGGCAATCACTAAATCAGAACAGTCGCTATACAGAGCCGAAAAACTTGATGGCCTGACATCAAAAGAGGTCGAAGCGACTCTTAAGCACTGGCAAAAGGCCATTACAGATAAATATGAGTCATGCTCAAAAGAAAATGGTTCACCAGCTCGCTCTAAAGCACTTGGTTCTGTTCATGAGGCTTTGAGCCATGCTTTAAACAATCTTTACCCAGCGACTTTCTATGAGCTTGTATTGAGCAAAATGGAGCGAGACGCAAGAAACAACAAGTACAGCACTCAAAAAGAGTCAGGTCTCGATAACGTTATCCCAATCAATATAAACAACTACCTGGAGCTATCTGAGAGATTATTGCTTTCTGAACGATGGGATGATTTATCTATAGGCTTAGCAATGGCAACAGGTCGCCGTATGTTCGAGGTTCTTTACAGCATGAGCATAGAAGTACCAGACAGCGAAAAATTCGACGTCTTAATTGATGGCTTGTTGAAAGGTGGACAAAAGCAAGGCTTGTCAGTTGGTGGTGATCAGGTCGTTATTACTACGCTTGTTGACCCATACCAGGCAAAATCGTCTCTGACGCGCCTCAGAGCTATGGATAAGGTAAAAGGTCTAGTGGATACCATAAACGCCGCTGGTGGCGAGATAGCGACTCATGGCCGTGCTATGGCCGTGCAATTGAATAGACGTGCAAAGGTTATCTTGTCTTCACTAACAAGCGAAAAAGGTGCTGATGATTGGAAATTCTCTGACACTCGAAAAATGGCATGGCAAGCGGCTTTTTACTTTGATAAGTCAGCAAGTGACGAGGCTGGAGAGGATGCGCTGGCATACGCTAAGCGATACCTGGGGCATGAAAGCATTGGCAGTACAGAGCACTACATCGGTTATAAGTTCTTTGACAAGAAAGCAGAAAGCAGCAAAGCAGAAGAAAAAGCACCAGCTCAGCTACCTGGACAAACATTACTAGCAAAACTCAACTCTCCAGAAGTGGATGAGGCGATCTTAAAACTAGCTGCAAGTGGTCAGTTTAAAGAGGACACGGTTTTATCGACTCACGAGCGCCTATGTAATTTCCTTAAAAAGAATCCGAACACTAAGAAGATTACTCAAGGGACGCTACAAAAACAAAAAAAACTAGGAGGTGTGGGCGCTGGTCATGCAATAGCTACAGCATATATAAGCGCAGTTAAAGATTATATTAAATAGGATTTCTTATGAAAAAATTTGAATTCGAAAACATGATTCTAAACGCTCCGAAAGGTGCGACTCATTATAAAAGACGTGAACGTAGCGTTATTTTTTATAGGGATATAGATTTAGAGCATGGAAGCTATTCGTCTGTGATGTGGTGGACTGGAGATAGTGAGCCATTTAGGGAATGGTACACAAGGAGAAGTTTTTTAAATATGAATAATGTAATTGAAATGGGTGATACGAAATGAAATTTAATAATGGGAAGCACTTCATTAATGTTTGTACGGTGGGAGAACTTAAAGCAGCACTCGCCCAACTTGATGATGAATTGACAATTGAGCAAGGATTCTCAGACAGCGTTGATGTGATTATTTACCACAACGTTCACGGAGAACCGCATCTTGGTTTTGAAGACGGTGAATCTAACTAAGTAACTAAGTTGGTCGCCAGCGGCAACTGGCGACCTAGACGATTTGAACTCAATTTAGGATGTAAATATGAATTCGGCTGAAATAGTAACCGCCTTGGAGACATCATTCAAGTACGGACAACCTTTTAAGATGCCAGCACTATCTGGCAAGCAATTACGCGAAGTTTGGGCAATTTTGAAATTAGGTAAATAATCATGAGTTATAAATTTAAAAATCCAGAAGAAATTTTAATAATTTGGAGCGGGTACAAACCACTAATGGCGAGGCAGTCATTTTATTACAAATCTCTATCTGAGCAGTTCGAAGATGAAATAAAAGATTCATTACTTGAATTTGCAAAAGGCGCATCTGTAGATACCGACAACCCATTCTATGAGCAAATTAGTTTAATGTTCAGATTTTTCGAATGGGATAACGTTAATTTAACTTATTCGTTCGAATTTGATGGTTTTAAATTTAGCGGTGATATTGAGGGATTAAAATAATGAAATGTAAGTGTATTGATGAAATTGCAAAAAAAGGTTGATGAGAGAATTATCCCTGACTTGCCTGAACACATTGAATATAAATCTAATATTGAAGGGCTAATGCTAAGCCTTGAACATGGAAGCATACTGACTATTCCAGTTAACTATGAATACAGAATGATTAAGAAAGATAAGTCTCCAGCAAAAAACAGAACTAAGAAAAGTATTTCTATTCAAGTTAGTTTTTGCCCTTTCTGTGGGCAAGAAGTAAAGGAGTAATACTATGGAAGATAACCCAGCAATGGACATGATAGTCGCTAACCACGTTAAGCTAAGCGATTACCTTTGCCTTAGACGTGTTCGCGTTCTGGTGAGAGATACGGCGCTAGAAATGGCATGCAAAAAGGCATACGACGATTTAATCGCTATAGGATTCGATGATTCTTTCCTAAGAAAGCTAGAGTTTGAAGGCATTAGGTTTGGCCAGTTAGATTTGAACTAATTTAATACGCCAGCGGCAACTGGCGTAAACATAGGATGTAAACATGATTAATAATGCAGGTATACTAAATCACCCTTTAGTAGAAAATTTATTTATCTTAACTCTAGATGGAATCGAAATATATTTCGAGTATGTAGGTTACGACTCTTCAGAAATGGAGTTAGTTTTTGAGCGTAACGATGAAGTGGTTACCGCAAAATTACAAGTAAATTGCGAAAGCCAACTTAAAGTTTGGAGGGATGCATTTGATAATATGGGGATTGAATTAGAATATTACTAAGAGTAAAAAGCCCAGCAATATGCTGGGCTAGTGTCTTTTAGTTGGCGGGTCACTTGCTAACGCCAGAGCTACGGCTCGACAAGCCGACTTTGCTTTTCAGGAATAGACCTTTGATGACCATCTAGTCTAATCCCTAGCTGCCCAGGTTTAGTTTTACGCAGCTCCTTTAAGTTCATCACTAGTATAGCGGGTTCTATTCGTCGCTCATACCTTTAAGCATGATTATCTCTAGCTTTTCGTCACACTTTGGAAGAGCTCGTGAGTTCTTCTCTATCTTAACAAGTAAGTGAACGAGATCATTCAACCTAAAGCCGATAATAAAAAGGCCGATTACAATCAGCATTAGCAGTATCTTAATAAACACTTCAAATACCCCAAAGTTCACCAGGAAAGGCATCAATAAACTTCTCTACTGTACCAGCTCCCGCTGGTGTGTTGTAGTGAGCTTTCCAGTACGCTGCCATTGCATCGATGTCGTTTGCTGCTGGTAGTGGGCTTTTCTCTCTCAGGTAATGAATTCGACACATCACGGCCTGGTATAACAAGTTGCATCTTAGAGAGTTGTCAGCAACATATTTAAAGAACTCATCCATAGCACCAGAGTCGCCGTTTGTTTCTTGCATCTTGTCAAACTCAGTACAAGATAATAATCCTGTTGCCACTTCCATGTAGTTCTCACGGTACACAAGATAATTTTCGTATATGTCTTTATGTGTGGCTGGCTCCATTTGGAACAATCCACGCGCTATACCGCTGCCAATTTGAGAGATGTACTCACCATTTGACTCTACGGCCATAGTTCCCATCAAAAGCTGCTCAGCGGCCACTGAGTGCGCTCCTAGCTCATGACAAGCTGGTCGGACGATAAACTCTAGTATCTGTTCATAATTCATGTTTAAAACTCCTTATATATCAAATAGATGATAGCACATCTGTGCATTTTCTGCACGATAACTTGATGGTTAAGTGCAGCCAAAGTGCAGTTAAAGTGCAGCTAAAGTGCAGCTAAAGTGCAGTTAAAAGGCTATAAAAATCAACCACATAAACATTTAAGTGCAATAAGTGCACTTTTATTTAAAGATTGTAGTCATGGCTAAAAAAAACGTAATCTGAAAATTTTAGTATTTACATATAATGGAGAGAAAAAGTGCACTTATTGCACTTAAACTTTCAAATCCAGTCTAACTCCATGAAAAACAAATAAAAAAAAGAGTGCAACATCATTGCACTCTTTCTCTTTAGTATGCACTTTAAGTGCACTTATTTATTTTTTACTTTCATTTTTAAGCCAATAACCAAATGCTCTAGCCTGTTTTCAAATCCTAAGGGAACTGGGATTGGATAAGAATTTCGTTTTCCATAATAGGTTTTCTTACTTCCAAATGTTCTTTGGATGTAACTCTCAGCGATTGTTTTGTCTTTTATATTGTTGGTGTTTAAACCTATCATATCCATGATGTTAGTTATCGTTGCGTAGAGTTTTACAGGGTTCTCTCTTACTGGCTCGAATACATCCATTAACCTTTCCTCTGTTGCACTTACTACCCTAGAAGCCTCATTTATTTGACTCATTAATCCCTGTTCATCGTCTGTTAACTCCCAAGGTCTAGGTACTCCATTACTTAGTTCCATAACTGCAATTTCGTAAATCTGAGCCCATAATTGCTGAGTATCCATTCTTTCTACAGCATCCAAATCTAAATCAAGAACTGGAAGACACCAGAATCGATCATTACCAGTATTATCCACAAGAAACTGAGCTGGGTTTACTGTACCGAAAAATACAGTCCTTCTAATCATCTCTGAATGTCGAATAGCAAATGGAAGTCGATGCTTGTCTTTACCAGCATCTAGAAACGCTTTTTGTGCTGCAACGTCCGATTTACCTACTGTTGCATCTAACTCAGCCAACTCTGTTATCCAAGTCTCCAGAGCTGCCATGCATGAATCCCTATTCGACGGGTCTAAAATATATCCCTCTAAGAAATAAGATACCATATCGCCAACAAGAAGCCTTATCCAAGGACTCTTACCTACGCCTTGAGCTCCTTGAAAAACCAGAACACATTTGAATTTCCATCTCTTATCTTCATCATTTATAGCCGCACAAGCAGCAGCAATCATGTACTTTTTGATTGCTACTGATTTCCATTCATTCAAATCATTATCGACTACTACTGTATCGATAATTCTTTGTAATCTATCAACACCATCCCAAGGTTTACTTGTGAAAAAATCTTGAATTGGATTGTACGGGTTATCATTAGATATAGCGCTTATTTGGTTAACTAGTCGTTCTGTTGGGTATCCATTCATCGAACACAAGCCAGCAATCTCTTCTAGTATCTGTCCCTCTTTATTATCCAATAAGATACGGCGTTTATTTGGATACTGAGCCTCACCTCTCTTAGTAATTACGTTGTATTTGAGAGTTATACCATACCTATCAAGTAAGTATTTGAGGTTTACCATATGTGATATTCCGCCAACACATTGCCCGTATCGGTCTATTTTGGGATATGGGAATTCATATGGTGAAAACATTTCGTAAGTTTTTAGTACGGATTTTTTTTCACTATCAGCAGATTCACCGCTAAGAATATTCTCGGCCTCATCCGAAAGCTCTATTCCATGCTTTTCTCTTGCTAAATCTTTATTGCATAACTCCAACTCTGTCGTGAAATTTGCAACGTGGATTTCCCTGTTATGGCTCGGGTCTGATTCATCAGTGATAATTCTAACTATGACGGCCTCATGGACTCGGTATTTCTTGAGTTCATTTAAGATAAGGTTTTGGTCATCAGTATCTATTTTTGTTCTAGTAATTATCTTTACTGACTTTTGATTCATGTTCAGCCAGTTTTTTGATTGATCTCTTATTTCAGAAAGACCAATACAAACAGGTGTTTTGTATTCCTCATTATCATCACTATCAAAATGTTGGTCGTATTTTGGTAGGCCAATGCAGTCTTTACCCCATCCGAGCAGCATCTCGAATCTATCTTGTGTTGCCAGTTCCCAGGTTAGGATTTCGTTAGCAACTTTGTCGTCGATATGAATGTTACCAATTGCTTTTTTATACCAAGCTAGTCGGTATTGGTCTTGAAGTAGTTTTTTCGCGTTTTTTGGAAATGCTCGGTTATCATCAACGAATACTAACAATGTAGTTTCGCTCTTTGCTTTCCATGCGTTGAAGCATGACGCATTTTTTTTAGGCGCAACTTGGGCGCTGTTTGCGTTATCTTTTGACATAATTGTTCCAGTATTTTTTGTTGTTTATCGCGGCCAAGCGAAAACGTTTTTTTATAATACGATCATTTATGGCTTTGCGCCATCCTAAAACGAAAAAAGCAGCCCCTGGAACAAGGCTGCTTTATCGGACTTCCGGCAATTTGGGCGCGATAGATTGGCGGTCTACCACTTGAAATCTGGTTTCACTCACGAGGTTTTTGGGTGAGTGATAAGTCTGTGTGACTTGCCTTTATTATACTAATTTGGTGGCACACAACAAGCTTTCAATAGATTAAATTTTTAAGTACAATGCTCGGTGTAGTCAGCAAAATCTGATTACCGGGAAGTCGAACGCCCGCAGCACAAAGACGTAAATGGAAAGACCATCTTTGCAATGTTGTTCTGGTGGTCTTTCTGTCTGCCATTTTTATTATGGTTTGCCTACTTTGTGCGGCATGTTCGACCCATGATGGAGTGGCAGACACCTTTCTCGATATACCTCCCCATCTTTCCCGCTGAGCGGCCAAATTCGCGAAACATCGCAATTGAGTCATACTTAAATTAACGTTTAAGCGGTGATCTACATGTTCAAGTTCCATCAAAAAACGACCAAATTGGGCGTTGGTTTGATTGGTACGGCAGCGGCAGTCGGAGCAGGAATGCTCACTGGCAATGTTGACCTCATCAATTTTTCATTCACAGATACCGGAGTCGAAGTCTCTGGTTTAGCTGGTTCAGCTTTTACTCTCATCTCAGGTCTTGCTGGTTTGGCTCTGGGTTTCTTTGACGAAGACAAGAAACGAGGGGGCGAATAATGCTAGACGTTAATATCGCCTCTGATTATCTCCCTATCGTTACGGCCATCGTTAGCGGAATCACTACCGCTATTGTCATCATTGTGTCTTTACGCAGTGATTTGCGCTGGTTGAAAGAGACTACAGAAAAAAATCACATCGAGGTAAACAAGCGCCTTACGAATGTTGAATCCCGCGTTTTAGAAGTCGAAAGGAATCAACGAAAATGAGCGCATTAGGTGGCAAAAGATACGACGATTTATCCACGGTTGGCTACGAACGCGAAGCACTTTGCGAGCTGGCTGGAATCACTAGCAGTAACGCTCCAGATTACTGTGACAGTTTAACGGTTTTGGAATGGGACGAGCTCAAAGGCCGTGTCATTGAAACCGCAAAGCTTTGGAAAGTAATCGACGAATGTGCCACCTATCTCGGAAAGCGTCATATTCAAGACGCAATGTATTCGGCTGACTTTATCGAGTTTGCTGGGCTATCTGGGGAAATCCACGAATTTGCTGGAGACATCCTGGAGGCGCTTAGCACTGAGGAAGCCGTCAAACGCTGTCGCAAAAATCAAATCACCAAACGCCACGCCGCTATGCTGGCGCAAGCCGAAAAAACCGAAGACATACCACACTACCGAATAGAGTTTATTCGTGGCGATATGCGCTCCAAAGAGGAAATCGAGCAGCTAGACCGCATCGAGATTCTTAACGAGGTAACTGGCGTAAAAAAGTGATTCACATTCCGCTCAAGCTGAGCGGGATGTTTGAAATACTTTATAACCGCTGGCGACGTTATATCACGCCTCACGGTGGCCGTGGTTCGGGCAAGTCCCGCACCACTGGATTAATCATCGTTGTTCTCTCACTCCTTTGTAAGCGTTACATCGTGTTAGCTCGAAACTATGAATCTGAGACAGAGAAGTCTATCTGGAAAAACATTGTTGACCGCATACACGAGCTGGAGCTGACATCGCTTTTCAAAATCACGGCAGAGCGAATCACTTGTCTAGTTACTGGCACTGTGTTCGAGAAAGTTGGTTTGTTGGAAGACCCCGAGAAAATCAAGTCCCTAGAGGGCTGTGACATCTTGATTTATGAGGAAGCTGAAAAGGCGACAGATTACGTCTGGCGCAAGGTGCTGCCAACGATTCGAGATGAGGGCGAAGACATGGCGAGCATTATCTCAATTTTTAACCCTGATTGGATTAACTCACCGACTTACAAAACGCTCATCACTGAAAAAGATGATCTCGAAAACGGCCATTTCACTCGCTTGCTGAATTACCTGGATAACCCACTTTGTCCAGAGTCGATAAAGCTGGCAGCGGCTCGCATGAAAAAGCGAGATTACGACAAGTATCTAAACGAATATCTAGGCGTTCCTAAGCAAACCAGTTTGCTCCAGATATTACATCGCTGCTTTGAAGTGAAAGACTTTTACGCCGACGCAGATACTCGATTCCCAATGCATCCTAATGCAACCGGATACCAGGGAGAGATTGAATATTTGTTTGGCGTCGCTATGGGCTTTTCTCAAAAGCCGACGTTTGCTGTGCGCTGCTTTGTGTTCAATGGGGCTTTACATATCGATAAGGAATACACCGGAATCGATGTAGGCATTAAGTCCCTGGCAGAGAACGTGTTTGACATGCCTGGCAATGATGACGGCATCACTTACAGCGACCCGAGAACGCCATCGGCGACTGACCAGTTTTCGGACGAGCTGTCAGAGATTGGTGGCAGCGCTGTAGTCGCTGACAAGTGGAGCGGGGACGTTATCGACGCCATCATTTACATGCGCAACAAGTTGCGTCAAGTCTACATTCACCCGTCATGCGAAAGCACCATCGAAGCGATTACCAACTATCTTTGGGATTATGACCCGAAAAAAGAGGCCATTCTCGACAAGCCGTCAGAGACGAACTTTGACCAGGCTTTCCACGCGATTCGATTCGCGATGAACGACTTTATACAAGGACATAAATTCTTATGAGTTGGAAAGATTATTTGCCTTGGAACGCCAGCGAAAGAGACGAGCCAGTCGCCGTTATTAACGACGCAGCAAGTGAGTGGGCTGACTCTCCAGCGAATCCAGAGCTTTACCCAGAAAACTCGATTAACTACGTACCAGGAAACAATCTGGGGATTATTAGCGAGTATCAAGAGCTCTATGAGGAAAACTGGCTGGCTCGCCATATCATCGACTTTCCAATCGAGGACGCTTTCGGCCAGTGGCGCGTTTGGCCTGACAAGTACAAACGAGCGATGGAATCCGAAGAGGAAAAACTCGATTACAAGGTAAAGGTTATTGACGCCTTAACAACGGCAGACGTCGACGGCGGCGTTTTAATCGTGATGTTTGTAAACAATCAACCGGACATGTCGTCACCTTTGAACATCGACCAGATTAAAAAAGGCGATCTCTTAAAGATTGAAGTCTTTGACATGCTGATGGTGAACAAAAAAGACATCGAAGAAATCAACCCGCTTTCAGACCGCTATCTCAAGCCAAACCTATACGAGATTGTTGGCGGCGTCTCAAACAATGAATTTCATTATTCACGCTGCATTGAGATTCACGGCTTAGAACTGCCACGCATCAAACGTCGTTTGATTGGTAACACGCAAATGCTCTGGGGGCGTTCTCGCCTACATCCTATGCGTGAGGTGGTAAAGGACTACATCGAAGCCGACAACGTCGTTTCTAAAATCCTTAAGCGCCTAGCGCTCATCTTTGTTAAAGAGCCAGGAGTGAGCCACGCTCGCACCACTAAGGCATTTAGCAAAATCAACAAGGCCGTTTTTAACATCTCTAGAAACATCGGCTTGCACGGCTTGCTGTATGGCGATTCTAAAGCCGAAATCGGCAGCATATCGACCAGCGTCAGCGGCTTGTCAGACCTCATCGAGCGAAAGCAAGAAAACGTGTCTGGTGCTGGCGAAATCGCTGTTACTCGTTTGTTTGGTAAAGCTAAGGCGGGGATGTCTGGCGACACGAACGACGGCGACATCCGAAACTATCAAGGTTTTTTGCAAAAGTACCGCAACCGAAAAATCGAGGTAATGAAACCTCTGGAGCATGCATTGATTCGTAGTGCAACAGGTCGACTTCCTAGCGATTGCGTTCCCGAGTGGGGCGAAATCAGCATCCACACGGAGACAGAGAAAGCCGACATTGTTCTCAAGAAAGCACAAGCCAAAGAACACGAGGCAAGTGCTCGCGAGAAAGGTCGCTCTGACAACAACGGCAAGGAGGGCGAAACAAATGCCGACAATTAATCAGACGTTGATTTGTGATGCATCCACGCGCGAGAAGACACAAGAGGGCTTTTTAAAAGTCATCATTCGTGCGACTCGAACAGGCGTGATGCGTTACCACGTAAACGACTTGCCTGGTGCGGACGTCGAAGACATTCACGGCGACGGTTATGTCTATGTTGCTCGTTTACCAGAAGATGTTTTTGCCAAGTCATCATTGGACACGATGAGAACAGCATCAATCACTGATGAGCATCCTGGTGAGAGAGTCGTTAATTCGGACAACTTCAAACGTGAGAGCACTGGACACGTAACAGGCGACGCTTATCACGATGACCACGACGTTTATGTACCAGCGATTATCAAAGACCGCGCAGCCGTAAACATTGTTGATGGGGGGAAATATCAAGTCAGTATCGGCGCTGCCTCAGAAGTGCATAAGCAGTCAGGGGAGCTACACGGCCAGCCGTATGACTATACTTTCAAAAATATCAATTACAACCACATATCAGTCGTTGGCCGTGGCCGCGCTGGTAATGCTCAGATATTAGATGAGGATAACATGAGTAAGGAAAAAGAACTCCAAGACGAAGTGACCCGTTTAACTCAGGTTAACGACGCTCAATCAAAAACTATCGAATCACTAGAAAAGCGCCTCGACGACATCGAGCGTACCTCAGTGATTAACGATGCACTGAAAATTGACCCCGACTTTAAAGCCAAAGAGGGCGACACAACCAAGCAAGTGAAAGTGTCGTTTATCAATGACAGCGCCATCACGAACGATAGCCCTAGCGAGCTGGTCGATTATGCGTTTAACAATCTGACCAAAACCAACCCACACAACCCGCCGAAAGTAGAGCTTTCGAGCGAAACCACTAACGCGACTGCAAAGGTTAACGATTCAGAATCGGATAACAAGCAGTCTTATAACGCTTGGGAAGAGGACAAGTAATCATGGCAATCACTCAAAACGATTTTTCAACTCAGCCAGGCGGTGCTGTCCCTGGTCAATCTGGTGACACCTCACCAATGATTAACGCGACATTGACCGTCGCCGACGGCTCAACGTTTGAGTATGGAGACCCATCAGTCTCATCGGCTGATGGTGAGCATTACTGCGCAAATATGGCCGCTGGTGCTGCTTTCTTTGAAGGCGTCGTCGCGCGATTTTTCCGCAAAGGTAATCGCTCAATGCTTAATGATGCGCCTTATGAAGCACCAAACGTTAATTTTACCAATCCTGACTCAGTCAGCTTGTCTATTTTTGGTCTCTGGGGCGTGACCGCTGGCGAAGCCATCACGAAAAAAGGCCAGGCCGCTCTGGATGAAAACGGCAAATGGGTAGAGGCCAAAGTCGGCGCTTATGCTGTGCAAGGAGCAGTTTACGAGTCTATGGCTGGCTCTGGTGAACTTGTATGGGTTCGCCTTACTGGTGGCCGTCTATTAACACTAATCGAAGCGCCAGCGGCTTAAGGAGTAAATAACATGCCAGCACCACGCATCCCAAATGTAATTTTGAACGATTCATCTCCAATGATGGATTTTCAAAGCTTTCTAGTACCAGCTCTAGCTCAAGTAGAGCAGGGAATTACCCAAAAACGCTATCCATCGAGTGATGGCTATCGAAATCTCCTTTATGTAGATACATCAATCTCTGGTCTTGCTGAGTACGCAACTCGCCGTGTGAAAGATTACACAGGCGGCGGCGGTTGGGACTCGACGGGTAACAACTCTCATCACACGCCAGTAGAAGTTATGTACGACGCGATTGGTCTACAAATCTTCCAACGTTCGCAGCCGATTCGCTGGAACTTGTTTGAAATCCAACAAGCCGCAGCCAACTTTAATTCTGGCGGTGGATTGAATCTTAAAGGCGACAAGATGACCGCCGTTCAAGACCTATTCGAACGCGAGAAAAATCTGATTGCGCTTTATGGCGACAAAACGAAAAAGATGGAAGGTCTATTTAACTCAGAGCAAGTCACGACTGTGACCGCATCGATGTCAATTAAAGACTTGGTGAGCCTTATCACTTTGGATAGCGGCCTCCAGTTTGTGATCAACTACTTTGCGGAATACATCAACCAGGTTGAGTTTGACCAAACCAACACGATTTACTCGCCTAACATCATTCCACTACCGCCGAAAGATTACCGACTGCTTTCTCAAGCTGTTGTGCCACTAACAGCGGATTCGATTCTGCCAAAACTAGAAAAAGCACTAAACGTGAAATTCACGCCAGAGCTCGGTTTGGCAGCGGGTAAATACGCTCCTATTGGTGATCTTAAATTTGATGCGTTGGCATCGAATCGCATGGTGGTCGGTCGCTTCCGTGACCCAGAAGTATCTCGTTTCGTGCTTCCTCAAGATACGACATGGGGCAAGCCTTTCCCAGAAGATGACCAGAACTTTAAGCAAGTGGCTCGAATGCGTACCGCTGGCACTGAAATCAAAATCCCGAAAGCCATGCTTTACGTGGATTTACCAGCCGACACGAAATCAGCAAGCCGCAGTGCAGCGCCAGCGCCTACGATGGGCGAGAAACTGGAAGAGCAAGGTCTGGCATTCAACACGGCGGGTAAATTGGTTCACGCTAAACGTGACGCTGGAAAAGTGGTCGAGTTTGGCAAGCCAGTGACTAAAGCTCAAATGGCGAAACTTGGTTTGATTCATGATGCTAATGACGCGAACAGCGAAAACGCATTCTTTAAGACAACCAAAGAAGGCAAAGAAGGCGCATACGACGCTGACAAAGACGGGGACAAGTAAGCATGACAACACCCAACATTGATAATGACATGGCTCAACTTGTTGCAGATTTCAAAGAAGACTACAGCGGTTTTACGCCGCTGTTTGCTGACGAGTTAATCGAGCGAGCTATCGGAATGACAGACAAGTTTTTCGAGCCTTGTGTCTGGGGCGAGTACAAAAAATATTCGTTCTATCGTGATGGGTGGTTTGCGCTTGTCGCTCATACGCTGTTTGTTTCGGCTATTGCTGACCAAAACGTCGCTGTCGGAAACCTACCAGGTTCAAAGCGTGGTCTCGATAGCGTGACCATCGCTGACGAGCACACGGTCTTTGGTACGCAAATGTTTTTGCAAATGCAGCCTTGGGACGATGAGCTCGCCTCAAGTTGGTACGGCGTTCAATTCATGAAATGTCGTGACTACGTTTCTAAAGGTCTTATCGGGTACGTGCCATGTTAATCACAGCGAAAATAACAGCGGTTGGCGCTGTCGCAGTGCTCGCAAACTGCACGGTTAATCTCTACATCGATGGCGGTGAGGAGGTCAACGGCCAGTGGATAAGCAAGCGAGAAATGATCGCCGAAAACGTCCAGGCATGTCGCCAGAGAGCGCAAGCTTCTCAGGTGGCACGCTTCAATCGTGGCGGTGAGCGTCGAGAGGGCTGGGCTCGAATCTTTTTGCCGTCCGAGCCATCACAAAAACCTGATTGGGTAGAGACTGGCGGTGAGTTTTATCGAGTCTATGACACCGACGAAAGAGAAAGCCGAATCTATCACGAGTTATTAGTCGCGAGGGAATTCAATGACCCCGAATGAGTGCTGGCTAAAAGTGCGTGAGTTGATTGGCCTTATCTCATCAATTCACATCATAGAAGCCTACGACGGGCGCAAAGCCAAAGACAGGCCAAAGGGGGAGTATGCGACTCTCTCTCTGCATGAAATCGTACCTCAAGCCATGCCAACCACTCGCCGCACAAAAGTCGGCGAGGTGCTTGAATCGACGATTACAGTGCCTTGTGAGTTGTATTTCGAATTCACCGTCCACAAAGGTCGCGCGATGGATTTGAGTTACCTGGTTTTATTGCTGAATCGTCATGAGGCGTGTCGTCGTTTTTTGATTGAGAACAGCATCGCAGTGTGGGGAGTGAAAGAACTAAAACGCGATCCTAAAGAAGTTCATCAAAGTTACGAAGATTCGGCAGTGCCGGTTCTAATTATCGGCGCAGAATTGACGACGTTCGAGACAACTGGCTTTGCTGACAAAGTGAAATTTATTGTTAACGATGAGCTAACTGGAGAAGTTAGCCCAGAAACAACCAAAGGGGAATAATGATGAGTCAGAGCGTTGATAACATCATTCCGGTAACTTGGAATATTAAACGTAACGGCATTGGTGCTGTTTCGTTTGGCGTGGCGTTGGCTGCTTATGGCGACGCCACCGACCCAGAAGATCAGGTTTTGGCTTTATGGACAAGCTACGAAGACCTAGCAGAACGTCACCCAACCCGCACGGATTTACTCGATTGTGCAAAAAACTGGTTTGAGTCAGGCGGCGCAACCATGATTACGATTGGTTATGCGTATGTAGCGCCAGCAGCGTCACCAGCTAAAGCCGCAGCCAAACCAAAAGCAGCGCCTAAAACCGCAAAGACGGCTGTCGAAATGACACCGAAACAAACACGCATGGATGCGATGGCAACCCGTCTGGCAGAAATTGCATCGATTGCAGCGCCAGAAACGTTTACAGAGGCGCTAATGAAAGCCGCTGACTCAGCGTGGTTTTATTTCCCGTTCTCGACTCAAACACCAGCAGACCTATCTCAAGAAGAGATTGAAGATGCAGTTTCATGGTGCGACGCGAATTCTCGTTTCTTAAGTTTGACAGGGATGGAAGATGCGGCCATCGACCCAACTCAAACGACTGACCTGGGCTCATTTGTGACTGGTCTCGGTTATCGCCGCTGTGCCATTGGTTACACCAAAGAAAATAAATACATGGGCGCTCGCATGGCTGGCATGATGAGCATGGTGGATTACACCCAAGACCGCTCATACAAAGACGCCGAATACAAATCAGTGAATCAAACCGCTGATGATATTAACGGCACGGCCATCGCGACACTGAAAACCAAAGGCTATTACTTCAATACGGATATTGCGTCAAAAGCATCAAAAACTGGCGCGATGCTCCAGAACACGGTGAGCACGTCTCAATATGGCGAGACCATCGCCGAGGTAATGGCGACAGATAGCTATCTCATCAACTTGCAAACCGCGCTACTTAATGCAGTTACATCGCAATTAAACCTACCTCAAACGCCTGATGGTCAGTCCATTGCCATCGATAAGGCCGACCAAATTGGCGAGATGTACATCGATAACGGATTCCTTGGAGAGCGACAAATTACGCATCCAATCACTAAGGAGACGGTCATCACTCGCGGATATATCACGGTTACTAAACCAGAAGATATTTACAAGCTGACGGACGAAGAGCGAGCAGAGCATCAACTTTATCCAATCGAGCAATACATTTACCGAGCTGGTAGCGCCTGGACGGTAAAAGCCACAGTCAACGTTTGGTAATGGGAGAATAATCATGGCACAAACCAAATATGGCGCGGCGACGAGCGTCTTAATTTTAAATGCACTTCAATTCACAGACTTTAGTGCAGATGAAACCCCTATTGAAATTAACTCAGAAGAGGATTTTGTCGAGTTTGAAATCATGCACGGCGGCGGCAGTGTTCGAACAGACCGCAAAGCCACTTTGTTAGAGCTGCGAGTGAGTTTGCAGCCAGGTACAGAGCAATCAAACACCGTGCGCGGCTGGTTGTACGGAAAGACAGACGTCGAGGGCTCTTTCGCGAACATCGGAACAGCAGAAAAGTTTGTTTTGTCCGGTGGCGCTTGCGTCAACTTTGACCGCGTAGGCCGTGGCTTTAAGCCAACCGCTGACGTTTATATCTTCAAATTCACGAAACACATCGGAGTCTAAGCGATGGTGGAACTGGAAAATCACATCCAAATGGTGATGGTAGGTGATGAGGAGTACATCATCAAAAATTGCAGCGCGACTCAGCAATACGAAATCATAGAGCTGTTTTTTCAATATGGACTTGATGACGCTCTATATCGAATTGCAATGGGTGAGCGCGAATTGGTGGCGGCGGCTTTGCTGGGTAATTTCTCCAAACATGCGACGACAGAAGAAAAGCGCAAAGTCACGGCCATGCTGCTCAATGGCTGCACTAAGGTCGGAGCGGAAAAGCCAATCTCAATCGATGATTTTCACAACAACATGCTGCTTTACATGCTGCTCCAGGTTGAAGCGCTGAAAGTGAACTTCTCGGATTTTATGCAGTTCCTTCAGTCGCCGGAGGAGGAAGCGCCACAGGAAACAGCACAGGACAAAATGAGTCCAGTATAAACTGGTATCTCATGCTCCCCGTGTTCGGCGTCCCTTTGATTGGCATCTCTCCGCTTTGTACCCGCAAAGATTTAGATGACCCGTCGTCAGGGATAACACTCGCAGAGATAGCCAGGTATCACCTGGCTATTAAGGAAATCAGAGAGAGCAATGGCTAGAGTCACACAAAAGCAAATAGCCGAAAGAGCTGGCGTTAGTCAGTCGATTGTCTCGAAAGTATTGCGCGGTCAACCGCCGCGCAATATGAGCAAAGACAAAATCGACGCGATAAACCAAGCCGCTGACGAACTCGGTTACAAACGACCAGCAGCACGGCCAGAGAAACCCGCTCAATCGAAGCCGAGACGCGCACCACAGCCTAAGTTTGGCGCGACGCCGCAAGGCAACCCTATTCACAAATACGGTAAACAATGGCGTCAGCGCGTGGCCGCTGATACTGGTCTCATGCCTCAAGGTGATTTTTCATCTCTAAAGCTCGGAGAGCAACGTCAAGTCATGCGAGTGCTGAACAGCATCGACAAGGACGGAAAGCGCCGCACAGAGCTAGACAAGAAAAACACAAAGGCCAATCAAGCAGCAAACCAACTTTGGAAAGGTATCGCGATTGGTGCGAGCGCCGTGGGTATCCCTCTGTCGCTTGCTGGTCTTGTTAACACCTTTACCGACCTGGTCGACTCCAGTGCAGCAACAGCGAGATTTGCGACTACGGCGGGTATTGACCCCGACAAAATGCTCGCAATGACGAGAGCCGCTGAGGTGTTTGGCGTCGATAACACTGGCTTTCAAAATGGCATAGCCTCCATTCAGTCACTTAGCACTCAAATGCAAAAGGGCGAGAATCAAAAGCTACTAGAGCCCTTTGCGGCGTTAGGTATCAGTCGACCGCTAGGAGAAGTTCAAAACCGCGCGCTCCAGGGCGACTCCCTGGGAGTGTTAAAAGCGATTAATGATTCTTATCAAGCTGGAGACATCAAGACCAAAGACCTCACCGAGTTAATGAATCGACTCGGAGCGTCAGCGTTCACATCATTAATGACTGGCGGCGATTTTGGCTCAGTGATGGCAGCGAAGCCAATGCAAGGCGCAGCGACGTCAGCCGTCGAACTCTCTGAAAAGCTGGAGACGTTAAAGCATAAATTCGAGGATGTTTTCATCGATAAGTTTGATGACATCAACGAGGGACTAGACAAATTCTTGTCGTGGTTTGATGACACCGATTTTTCAAATCTAACCGCTCTTTTTGGTGACTTGGCAAATGGCATCTCTTATCTGCTAGACAAGATGGGATACCAGTCAACGCAAGACATTTTAGAAGAGCGCCAACAGCTTGTTAAACGCCGTGATTCTGGCGATTACATGGGGCTTAAAGCCGTTAGGTTAAAAGAGTTGGACAAGATGTTGCTGTCGAGAGGCATTGACCCAACTGCACCCAATGTCACGTTATCTAAATCGGTAACTCCGCCTCAACTCAAACAAGGCGCAAAAGAAAATGGAGAGGCAGTCGTCGAAAGTGCGCGCACATCGCGCTCTGGAGTGCTCGACATCAATGTAAACGTTTCTGTTAATGCTGATGGTCAAATTACGAATGAACAAGCTCAGAGCATCGCACAGGCCGTTAGAGAGGAGCTTGGCAAACAAATGCGAACAGAGAAAGACAAAATCAAAGAGGTGTACCAGCGATGAGTGTGATCTCTTTTACTCAATCTTATAACCCTACATTAGATTTTGGTGACGACCTCATCGCTGAGTTTGATGGTGAGGCTGATATGTCCCTAATCACTCGAACAGGCGTGACAAAGTACCCAGTCGAGGAAGGATTCGACATCGCTGGCTCTTTGGTGCTGCAAGGTGCTGAGATTGTTTTTACCTGGGCGGTAGGTCTACGAAAAGTCGCGCCATTACTGTCAACGGATTTTAACGACAACCTGACGACGAATGCGCCTGGTTTGCTTGGCGGCTTTGCTTCCAACTTTATCGACTCTGGGACGCTTTCGTTTCTTATTGGCGCTTTAGCTAATTCGAGTATTGCGCAATCTGACGAGAACAGCCGTGCTTTTAACGCCATGCGCATACTGGATACCGCCAGAATGACGGGAACACTAGTCAATCCGATTATCGAGGGACTAGGAATTATGCGAAACATGGCTGTAACACAAATCAATGCTACGCGCGGAATGAAAGACGGCGGCAAAGTGACTTTTAAGATCACTCTATCGCAAATACTCCAGAACGCATCGAATCAAAACGCCATTCAAAAAGAGAACAACCTCGGAAACATTAAAGGCGAAGAGGTGGAACTGTGAAGAAATTTACTTTTACCCCAGACCCAACCGCAAAGGTCAATTATCTATCAGTGACGCTTGAATCGGTCGACTATGACATCGAGCTTTACTGGATGGATATTTCCGCGCTTTGGTTAGCCAGTATTCTAAGAAATGGCGCATATGTAGCTCAGGGGCGCGTGGTGGTCAATGACCAGGATTTGCTCGGTAATGTGCATGACATCGGCAAGCTGTTTTTTAGTGGAGAGACGCCAGCCGCTTATAACATCGGTACAGAGTGTTTTCTCTATTACAGCGAGGTTAAAGAATGATTTATAACGCTGTACGCCTAACAATCGGAGATTTACCGCCATTTGAGGGATTGCGCACTGAATTCGAAATCAATGCGACCCCAGGCTTTTTCGATAAGGCGGTTTTGATTGTTTACAACATGAAACAAGAAAGCTTTGACGCGCTGAGATATGACGCGCTTTCCATTGTTGAAGTGCTGAGTGAGACAGGCTGGGAGCAGATTTATACAGGCCGCTTTCGATTAAAGCAGAGAGAAAATCGTGACGGTAGTTCTCTGAGTAAGTTAAATCTATTTAGCGACCTACGCGATTACAGCAACCGCTATAACCTATCCATGACAGAGAACTCGACAGGAAATGACGTCATTAAATTCTTTAAAGACGCGATGCCTACGATTGACTTTGTTATCAGTGAAAAAGCTCAGGCCATCATTGACGAGCTGGTATTCGAGGGCGGCTATTCGCCACAAAACAACACGTATTACCAGTTGTTAACTGATTTTATCGTCGACGAGGTAGGTCGAGAGTTTATGCCTCGCTTTACCAGTTCAAAAGTCAGTATTGGTCAATCAAGTAAATCACCCGTCAAAATCGACTCTAGAAACGGCATGGTTGGCGTTCCAGAGTTCGCTAAGGTGATTTATCGAGATGAGTCAAGAAACGACCAGAGCGCTTATCAGGGGCGCGTGACAGCCAGACTTATTCCCTCTTTAGACGTACACGACAAAATCACCGTGGAATCTCATTACATCAAGCTGATGAACGAGCAGCAATTCACCACGAGCAAGGTGTTAACAGAGCGTCAATATCAGAGCATTACGCAACCTGGTAGTGGTCTTTATCAAGTCTGGAAAATTGTTCACCAGGGAGACACCCACGGCGACGAATGGCAAACCAAAATTGAATTTAGGGAAATAGTCCAATGACCGATTTTGAAGAGGCAGTGCTGACCATTTTTCAGCACCAGTTTGATTCTCTTTATCAGCATATCCCAGCGAAAGTTTTGGAGTACGACGAGAAGACGCAATTTGCCAAGGTACAGCCATTGATTGACATCGATGGCGTGAAACTAAATCCGATACCCGCCGTGCCAGTGCAGCACATTGGCTCTCAAGATTTTGTGGTTGTGATGGAAATAAAACCAGGTACAACGGGAATGCTACAAGTCTGCATGAGAGATATGGGTGTATGGCTTTTCAATCAGAAAAAGCAAAGTAATCGCAAATTCTCACTGACTGACACGACATTCTCTCCAGGTTATCGAAGCAAGTCGGACGCCATTCCAAACCTGGTTAATGACGGTATCCAATTGCGGAGCTTTGACGGTGAGCGTTATATCTGGATGAAAAGAGACGGCAAGTCTTATTTTTCTGATGAGTGTCATTTCTCAAAGCGCCTTTACAGCAAAGGCGAACTAGTAACAACAATCAAACACACTCACCCTTACATCGATTCTAAGGGCTCAAGTGCTACCCCAGTAGATTCAGACACCGACGAGGCAGAACAAGATGTTTAGAGAGTATGACGAAGATGGCGACATCAAATCGGGTACGTTCTGGCGTGGCCGTGATGCAGTCGGAGCAAATATATCAACTCAAATCCAACTTTGGTTTAAAGAAAACCCGCTTAATCCTAAAGAGGGGATTGACTGGAAAACTGAATTCGGGGATTTAAGCGAGGGGCGACTCGCTGGTCAGATTCGAGACATCGCTTTCGGATGTGACAAGGTGCTGAAAGTGAGCGAGCGAGTGGTTTTTAATCAATTGCCAAATCGTGTTTTGGGGATCTCTTTTAGTGTTGAAACGGAATATGGTGTGCAATCAGTAGGAGTTAATGTCGATGCCAATAATTACTAATACGGGCATTCAAGTCATCACCCAGGATGAGTATGTAGAGAAGTTGAAAACCATCTACAGAACCATCGATAAAGACTGGATTCTCGATAGCAACTCGCCAGACGGACAATTTGTCATCTTGGTGAGTCGCATGCTTTGGGAACTTGAGCAACAAGCTGTCGAAGTATCTAACGCCAGAGACCCGAGGACGGCTACAGGCGTCGCTGTCGATGACCTTGCTGCACTTTTCGACGTTCACCGTGAATCAAAGCGACAATCCACCGTGAAATTTGATTGTGTAGGTACGGCGGGGACGTTAGTCAAAGCGGGTAGTCAAATTCGAAACACCGACACGCTCACCGTGTGGTCACTAGATGCAGATGTCACCATCCCAGACCAGGGAAGTTTTACCGCTCTAGATTATGGCCTTGTGACCGCTGGCGTCCCTTTTGAAATTGTGACGCTCACAGATGGCTGGTCTGGAGTAGAGAACGAAAGTGATTTTATTATCGGTCGAGAGGATGAAACCAGCGCCGAATTGGAGCAGAAACGAAAAGACCAGGTTACAAAGGGCTCGACATCGATGCGTGAATCTGTACGAGCTGCCATTCTCGCCGTGGATAACGTTAACTCAGCCAATGTTATCGAGAACGATGAGCAAACCGTCGTTGATGGTCAAGATGGTAATTCAATTCATTGTATTGTCAGTGGTGGCGATGAGATGGAAGTATGTCGAGCCATTGACAGCAAAATCTCACTAGGCTGTAAAACTGTCGGCACTATTGAGCACCAAGTAACGACTGAGGATGACCCGTATGGAATGCCTCGCCGATTTGATAGGCCGACATACGTCAATATTTGGGTGCGTTACACCATCGTAAACGGAGATAAGCTACCCGAGGACGCTGTCGCTCGCGTTCCTGGTTATGTAGAAGACTATGCGACAGGCGCAGTTACCTCACCTCACGATTCGAATAACTCTGGTTTTGGTATGGGACAAAGTCCGTCAACTGGCCTGATGGCGACGCCTTTAAACTGGGCTGTCGGCCAGTACATCGCCGCAGACTCATCGATATACACCAGCAAAATTGAATTATCGAGCGATGGCACAACCTGGGTAGAAACAAAAATCGACATTAGTCGTTTAGAAGAGCCTTTATTTGACGCCGAGCGCGTCGAGGTGGTTATGAAATGAAATCCTATGATGTGATCGACTATTGGATGTCGGGACGCTGGCGCACTAAGCGAAAAACTCGCGAATGGGTGAACGCGACAGGCATCCAAATAGAGGGGATGTCTGATTTTTACAGCAAGCTAACATACGCAATCGACAAGGCCGAAGGTTTTGCCCTGGACGTGATAGGCGCGGTGTTAGGCATACCTCGCCTAGAAGTGCCTACCGATTTGCTTTTCTTTGGCTACGAGGGGACGCCGCTCGCCGTAGGTTACGAGTTAGCGCCTTACTTTGATTTTGAGAACCCAGCAGAGACGACGCCAGTACCAGACGCCGTTTATAGAATGGCTTTGCAATTCAAAGTTTTTTACAACGTCACGGATGGGACTCGCGCCAGCGTTCTCAAAGCAACAAAAACACTACTTGCTGTTTCTGATGTTGAAATCGTCGATGCTGAGGACATGCAATACAAAATTGTTGTCCATGAGCCACTAGATGACGTGGTCATCTATGTGCTGAATCTTTACAAGCTTTATATCAAACCCGCTGGCGTTAAGTTTTTAGGTTACGAAACCAGTGCAAAAAATCTGATAGGAAAAATTTAAATGAGCAGAATTAATATTCCAGATAGCGAGCTGTGGGCTCATGGCGGTGACAAAGATAAACCGGATTTAAATCGATTTGAAAAAGGTAACGAGTCAGGCGCGACAGCGACGCCACCAAAGCATTCGGATCATAACTATGAGATGAATCGAGCTGACCAAAACATCCAACATATATTGAGAAATGGTTTACTCCCTTGGGATTCACAAGAAAGTTACCCAGCGGGTATAGACGTTCTTTATGGCAGTAAGTTTTATGAAAGCTTAAAGGCAAGCACTGATAAAAACCCAGCCACCAGCCCAGAATACTGGAAAGACATTACTAGCGGCACATCCCCACAGCAAGGTATAAATCTATCAGATACAGACTTGAATACACTTTCAAGTCTTTCTGATTGCGGATTTTATTATCAAACAAAAGATACAAACACAGTAGGAAATAATTACCCTTACGGGCAATCCGGTTGCCTGTTAGTAATGAGAACAACGACACCAGATAGCGTCATTCAAATATACTGGCTATATAAGACGGCTAAAATGTATACAAGAACATTTTCAGGAGGAACATGGTCTAGTTGGTCGACGATATATGACAGCAACAACCCACCTACCTCGTCTGATGTTAATGCTGTTTCTAAGCTCGGTGACACAATGACAGGCTCTTTGTCTATATCAACCACTGAGAATGCAGCAAGCAAATTAACAGAAGATACGATTCATCTGGAAAGTTACGAGCCTATTATTAGGCTCACCGACATTTCAGATATAGGCGATTCAATAGCCATAGGATACTCGTCTGGAGATGGTGTTTACGTCACTTACACAGAAACAGGTTCTGGTGAACCTGTTGAAAGATTATTGCTATTTCATCAAGGTAAATACCCAGAAAAATTAGTCACTATTGGCCGCAATGCTGACGATGATGAATTTAAATCATCTTACCTAATGCCATTTGAGAACGGAGGTGGCAGCACTGGATATCCAAGCGAATACGGAGCTGGTTTATTCATACCTCGTAGCAGCGGCGGTAAGTATTATGGTTTTGGATTTTGGAGCGACATTACAACAAGAAATCCAAGGCTCATGTTACAAAACCCAAGCGGTAGCGGATTTGATTTTTATGATCTCTACACATCCAAGAACCCGCCGACCGTTGAAGTCTTGAAAAGTAAGGAAGGCTATTTTTATGACAATCCTATTAATCTAGGAGCAAGCGAAAACCTTGATAACGTAGTCAATCGAGGAATTTACGCGCAAACCAAAACGGCAAACGCCACGATAGAGAATAATTATCCAACCAACGAGGCAGGATGTCTCATAGTGATGTTCAATGCTTCAGGTCGAGTTACGCAAGAATATACGACGTATAACACAAACCGCCGCTTTATTCGGTGGGCTTATATGGATAGTTCATCACAAAGCGATTGGGAGGAAATTTTTACAGAAGCACATCCTCCGACGTTAGATGAAATAGGATTAGGTCATATTGGAAAGGCTTGTGTCGGCACTAGCGTTCAAGCCAACGATGTTAGCGATTCATACATCGAGTTTTATGATTATGGTTCTGATGACTTTGACCTTGTTTCTTTCGACCCTAGCCAGTACGAGACGCATATTTATCATACTGGTTATTACCTGGTTGATGTGGAGGTTTTAAGAGACGACACATCAACAGTTTCAGGTAATGGTATCAATGCTTTCGTGATGCAAAACTCAATTCAAATCATGCATGGATTTGTTCCAAAAGAAACTACAGATAAAAGAAACTCTATAAGAATGCGTCGAGTTCTTAAGCTTAACTCGGGAGACAAAATAAAAGTCTACACAGATAAGGATGGCGAATGGACTGATGGCGGCTCAATAGGGTTTCAGTATTTAAGACCGCTAACAACTACGACGAAACAAACAAAAGACAAATAAAGGAAAAGGCCGCTACAGCGGCCTTTTTTATTACATAGTGAATACTGGTTTTAAATCGTTATTCTCTTCTATACGCAGCATTCTAATATCAGTAACGCAATGCTCAAGCCAAGGGAACTCTCTCGCCATTGCTGCCACTGCTAGGGTAGTTGTAACGGCGTTTGTTGCGTCATTACCGAAGTAAACAGAGCCCTGCTGCCTCTCAAATCCCTTACTCGCTAGAAAACGTTTTATATCCCCATATGCGTTGTTATAGCTCGCACCAGGGTAGTGACTCTCAAGAGCTGCTACCTGCAAATCGAATGTAATTGCATACATTAGTAATACCTCATATTGCCTAAATCCACATTATTATCTGACTTTATGCTCACTTTTACTAGGTAATAAGATATAAAAATAAATAAACAATACATAAACGCATAAGCGATACTAAAACATTAAGGCAGAAATAAACATAAA
>Ga0209652_1000871_pt1 | contig 25431 bp, 16 predicted proteins | sample SaaInl74LU_5_DNA_FD_184641 | JGI IMG/M metagenome (GOLD analysis project Ga0209652, IMG submission 184641) | Marine microbial communities from expanding oxygen minimum zones in the Saanich Inlet - ESP_74LU_5_DNA (SPAdes) (version 2) | ecosystem: Environmental > Aquatic > Marine > Intertidal zone... | reverse complement strand
TTGAGTGGACAACCCTATTGGGACGCTTTACCAGGAGGAACAAGAACTAGTTTTTTGGAATTCGTTGATGTTGTGAATTTGAGCATCGATGCGGAACCTGACTTCCCTGATGCATGCACTTTAATAGAACCCTGGCACTATACTCAAATACACTCCTTCATCCCTTCCTTCTCTGCCTTGGGGATGGATCGCCAGTTTGCCGCTTCATTTATCGATGATGAAATTGAGAACGACCCAACAATTTGTCCCTTCGACGCTTACTTCTCTCCAGAAGAAGGCAATGAGCAGCACAGTTATATTTCCACAAATGCGATTGAATTCATCATGGAGGAGCTTGAATCAGTAGGAGCAATACTTCCTCAAGAGTTCACCGCAAACAGCTTGAACAACGGGGTGTTCAACTATGCGAAGCCGAGTCATGACCTCATTCATTCTTGTCATATTCACAGTGGAGGAAACGTTTTGGTGAATGCCTTTTTGCCTACTCATTTTGCCCAATCCGAAGATTATATTCCGAACGGTACTCCTTTTGAATTGCGCACCGCCAGTTGCAGCGCCGACCTCCTGATCGACCAAGGTGGAGCGCTTGAAATTGGCGACGCAGGTGAGAACTACCCAGCTCGTTTGGTTTTAAGAAGGGGAAGCACTTTGAGGATTGGTGAAGGAGGAACAATACGCATCCATGCCACTAGTCAACTTATTGTGGAAAGGGGCGCTGAACTCATTTTAGAGGCCGGTGGAAGACTTATTGTTGATGATGGCTGCGATGTGATTGTAGAAAGTGGTGGACAATTCACCGCTCAAGGAAGTGGCCTTGAACTCTTGGGGGCTCATGCTCGAGTTCGCATAGAGGGCGAGTTGGTGATTCCTGCAGACGAGAAGCTACATCTCAAACCTGTAGACGGACAAATGGGCTACCTCAGTATTGCCAATTCTGGAGTTCGGGTATGGGGAAGTGCATCTGAATTGGAAATTGAAGGCCTTCAGTCAGAACAAAAAGCGCTCGAGTTGGAAGGAAACATTGCCTTCAGCGAAGACTTTCATCGTTTAAAATTGAAAAACGCGCTCATCGAATTTAGCGCCAACGACCTCTACTTGCCTTGCAGGTTTACTGCCTTGAATTGCACCTTTCAAAACACCGCAGAACAAGGCTTAGCTGCCGTGAAAATCCTCAATCAAAACAACTTGAAAAATTGCATTTTCGAAACAGTGAGGATTGAAGCTATGCTGAGCAACAGTGCGGGCCACAAGCTACTTTTAAACGAGTGTGATTTTTACGGCAACGCTTGTGGGGTGCAGGTTCATGGCCAAGGATACCGTGCAAAATCGTGCTTATTTGCTGAACAAACCGAACTCGCATCATACGACTTAACACTTCCGAGTATCGCCGATGAGTGCATTTTTGAAGGGGGAGCTTATGGGGTATATGACGATAGTCATGCGCACCTTCAAGTGGCTTCATGTTCTTTCGTGAACTATGGTCTAGCTGCTATTTTTAAGCGTCGTGGATTGCTCTCTGTGAAGTGCAGTGAAATCACTAACAGCCAAACAGGAATACGTTTGAGTCATGGTGCACTGAACATGTCGAACCTCGCTCAAGCAGGAAACAACTACTTGGAATGCTTGTACAGTACAATACATGCTACCAACTGCGATGCGCTGCTTTTGAAAGATGGTTTCAATCGCTTCGTTTCTTGGGGCTCCTTCAACATAGAGGCGACACTCAATGCTGATTGTGGCGAGGATTGTGGGTCTGAATTCGAATTGGACCTCAGCAACAACATGTGGGTGCCTGAGGGCGGGGATCCAACAACACCTAGCGTATTGATTACTCTTTTTAGTGATTGTCCTGGGGGCGCTACTTGCGAACTCGAGCTTATTAGTGAACCTTACGCCGCTAACCTCGACTGTGGAATAAGCAGTAATCCGCGAATTCCAAATGGAATTGCTGGAGGTCTGAACGCCCACAACGGGAGCAACAGTGAACTAGACGACTATGAGGTTCATCTTTCAAAAGCCATTGCTAAGATGAAGGCCTTTAATCCTGAAGGAGATGATGAGTTGGCCTTTCTCGCTTTTGAAGAACTACTTGGTCAATCTTTCAAATGGAATGAGTTTGACCTCAACAAAAAGATGTGGTATAAATTGGCTCTAGCATTTAGTCAAGCAGCATTTGAAAATTTAGTGAACGACCATGGTGATATCGCTCAAGTTCATCCACTTGAAGCGAATTATCTGAGCATGTTAGCCGCTTTTGACGACCCTGCACAAAACAAAACTACAGTTGCAGAGCGCTTTAACATGGAACTTTATAAGGCCGGTTTTATGCAAGCCCGCATGCAGCGACCTCACTTCAGAAACATCATGCAAAAGGCCGCTTCTTGCGGGATGGATGAATCGGGACTCGAATTGATTAACCATGCTTTGCTTAGGAATGAAGCCTACGACATGCAAGAACAATTTGGCCTGATGTTCTTCCTTTCAAGCATGGAAAGCGAACTAGAAGCCATTGAGGCAGCGCTTTGGAATGAAACAGCGGTGAAAAACAGTTGGTTGATTGACCGACAGCAAGTTGATTTTGAGTCTTGTTCCGGCGATAACAAATCTGGGAGTATTGAATACAAAGCAGCGCTATTGCTCTACCCTAACCCAGGTTCTGGAGAGTTCACCATTGATCTACGTGAAATTTCCAAACCTCGCCAACTTCAGATCGTGAATGCCCTCGGGCTGCTGGTGTTTGAAATGCCAATAGCACCTGAGCAGCAGTTCCTTGATTTGCGTTTAGCGTTATCTCCAGGGATTTATTTTGTGAGTGTTCTTGGCGACGAAGGACAAGTTAGTCAGAAATACCTCTTTGAATAAAATTAGTGAAGAGTGCTCCTTAAGCGGGGCGCTCTTCATTATTTTCCCATTCAAAGTGTTTCAATATTCCAAAAACAATGAGGCCTTGAACCATGGCATAAGAGCTCATGATCATGGCATCTGCGAAAGGGATGGCTTGTACGAAACGATCAAAGGCAATAATGGTGTCTGAGAACATGAAGAATAAAGCTCCAATAAACACCCATCGAAAGCTTTGGGGCGTGGTTCTACCGTATCGGTTAAGTGCAAAAACACCCATGCCAACTATCGCCATAACATAGAAAAGCACCGGTAAGGCAAAATCGTGAAGGTAGGGCGCTAGCTTGTAAAAAATAAATCCTCCCATGGCCGCTATAGCCATTGCCAATAAGGGGTATTTCCTGATTAAAACCACTTCTTGAAGTTGCTTGGCGCTTTTCACAAACAAGGTAATAAAGAAGAGGTGAGCAATTAAAAAGGACGCTAAACCGTGCAGAAAAAAGCCTTCAAACAGCAAAAACACATCGCCGAAAAACGAAAATATAATGGCCAAAATCAAGTAGAGAACCGCTATAGAATTGGAATCTTTTGAATTGATGAGCACGATAAAAAGCAAGTACAACATCAAGGAGGACTTGATCATCCCATAAACCCAAGGATGTTCAAGCAGTAATTCGTCGCTTCCTGCGATTAAGGTGTATGGGCCTTGCAAGTGAGCCGATAAGGCTACCAAGATGGCAATGACCACATAAATGCGCATTTGAAGTTTACTGGACAAGCTCGTAATGTTTTGTTTGCCTGATTTTGTTCCACCAGACAAAACTGATTAGAACAAGCACAGCCAAAATGAGGGATGGTAAAGGCTGACTTAGGTGAAAGTATACAAAGGCGCTAAAAAGAATTGTAGTCATTAGTCTGAAAACCTCAGCTTTCTGCCTTTTTTGCTCTTTATCAAAGTACATCCCTAAGGTGAGGAGCTGGATAAAGACGAATGTCAAATAAACGCCTTTTTCAAAGCCCGTGAACTGGTCCAAGGTGAACAAAAACACCGCTGTAATCACCACAACAATAAAGTATTGGGTAAGTAAATAGATGTTTTCTTGAAGGCTGAGCTCTCGTTGAAATTTTTCTCGCTGAATCGGGGCTTCGGGGCGTTCTCCTAAAGATGCTGGGTACCAGCCTGGCGACTTAAAAAGCAAGCGGATTTTATCGCCGAAACTTGGCATCAATTTAAGTTCTGCCCACAAACGTTGAAAGGGTTGAGTGTGCGCATAAATGGGGTTAAAGGTAGCCGTAGGAGTTGTTATTCCGTAAGTTGGTCGTTCCTCTTCAACTTGAAAAGTCCCGAACATCTTGTCCCAAATAATGAACACCCCAGCATGGTTTTTATCGATGTATTTGGCATTACTTCCATGATGAACCCGATGATGAGAAGGCGTATTGAGCACCTTTTCCAACCAGCCCATGCGTTCTACATATTCGGTGTGGATCCAGAATTGATAAAGCAAGTTGATGGCTTTTATGGTGATGAACCACTCTGGCGAGACACCAATGATGGCCAGGGGCAAATAAACCCAAAAGGTGAATACTTTTTGGAAGGCTCCTTGGCGAAGCGCAACACTTAGGTTGTAATCTTCGCTTTGGTGGTGCACTACATGGCCCAGCCAAAATAAATTCACTCCATGGCTCCAGCGGTGTGCCCAATAATAAGCAAAGTCAACGGCAAAAAACGCAATGATCCACATCCACCAGGTTTGCGGCAAAGACCAAAATCGAAATTGAGCAAAAACTTCAAAGGCCAAAACATACATTCCAACGGTGAATACTTTGGCAAAAATGTCTGAACTCTGATCTACGATACCACAGCTGATGTTCGTAAAAGCATCATTAAGCCTGTACTTGCGCTCACCCCCCTTTCTGCCCTTGTAATAATCGAAGAGCAATTCGAGCAAAATGAGCATGAAAAATACCGGAATTGAATAAACAATCACATCCATGATGTAAAGATAGGTATTCACTCCCTATTCTGCAGCGCTACAAACTCAGCTCACTCGTATTCTTGAATGAAGTAAAACAGCACATTTAGTGCTTCGCTATTCTGCACATACTCCCTACCTTTACATCATGATTTTATACAACGTTACCGTTAACATTGATGATGCCGTTCACGACGATTGGGTGCAATGGATGCGCGAAATTCACATCCCAGAAGTACTGGCTACCGGCCTCTTTATCGAAAACCGCTTTTGCAAAATTGAAGCTTTCGAACAAGGTGGAAAGTCGTATTCCATTCAGTACTTGAGCAAGAACCGAGAGGATTATGAGCGCTATCAAAATGAATTTGCCGCTGATCTTCAATCGAAGCACATTAATCGATACAATGGGAAATTTGCTGCTTTCAGAACGGTACTCGAGGTCATTGACATTAAAAGCGCCTAACTTGAAGCCCATGAAAGTTAGTCCGAAAAAAGCCCTAGGTCAGCACTTCCTTACCGACCCTAGTATTTGTTACGACATCGCTCATGCATTGAGCAAACTGGACGAGGTTAAAACCATTGTTGAAGTTGGTCCAGGAACCGGAGCCCTCACAAAAGAGCTCATTCCATTGAATAAAGACCTTCAACTTTTTGAAGTTGACTTGGAATCTGTGGCTTACTTGAATGAATTCTTTCCTGAAGGTGCTTTCACCGTTCATACCAAGGATTTTCTCAAGGTCAAACTCGATGAGTACATCGACGGAAAATTTGTCTTGATTGGAAACTACCCTTATAACATCTCCTCCCAAATTCTTTTTAAGGCCTTCGATTACAAAGACCTTATTCCTGAAGTGGTGGGCATGTTTCAGAAAGAAGTGGCCGAGCGTGTGGCCAGCGGACCAGGTACGAAGAAGTATGGTATTCTTTCTGTTTTGCTGCAAGCATTTTACGACATTGAATACCTGTTTACCGTTGGTCCGGAAAAATTTGACCCTCCGCCAAAAGTCGATTCTGGGGTGATTCGAATGGTTCGAAACAATGTGCTTGAATTGCCTTGTTCGCTTCCCTTTTTCATTCGCACCGTGAAATTGGCCTTCAACCAGCGCAGAAAAACCCTAAGAAATTCGCTCAAATCCTTGGAAGGCGATGTACCTGAAACCTTTGCGCAGCGCCGACCAGAGCAAATGAGCGTTGGCGATTTTATTGAACTTGCTGCTCACTTTGAAGAGCTAGCAATAGACAAAACCAAAGACGATGAGTAGAAAGGCCTTCATCTTTGATGCCCTTTTGTTGCCAAAGGAAAGCCCTATCTTTGAGACGGAGAAAACACCCACATGAGCAAAATTACGACCCTCAGCGAATTCATCATCGAAAGACAAGCAGACTTCCCCTACGCTTCGGGAGACTTGTCGCGATTGCTTAGCGACATCGGTATCGCTTCAAAAATTGTCAATCAACAAGTGAATAAAGCCGGTTTGGGCGACATTTTGGGAGCTCAAGGCTCTACAAATGTGCAGGGTGAAGACCAACAGAAACTCGATGTATATGCCGACGAAACCTTCATTCGCGCTTTTCGCAACGGAGGTATGGTTTGTGGGATTGGCTCTGAGGAAAACGACAAGTACGTTGCCTTTGAAAAGCCCCTCTGTAAAAAAGGAAAATACGTGGTTTTGTTTGATCCGCTCGACGGCAGCTCCAACATCGACGTAAACGTTTCTATTGGAACCATCTTTTCTATTTTCAGAAGAACGTCTAGCGTTGGCGACCGTGCAGATGTTAACGACTTCCTTCAAAAAGGAGTAAAGCAAGTGGCGGCCGGTTATGTGATTTATGGCTCCTCCACCATGCTGGTTTATACTACCGGATACGGCGTTAATGGTTTCACTCTCGAACCCTCTATTGGGGAGTATTGCTTGAGTCACCCCAACATGAAAATCCCCGAAGATGGTCAAGTTTATTCCATCAATGAAGGACATTTAAACAGCATGGGTGAAGGCGTGAAGGCTTATGTTGACTATTGTAAAGCTTCCGATGCTAAAAGCAACCGCCCATACAGCGCTCGTTACATTGGTTCGCTCGTTGCCGATTTTCACCGCAACCTCATTAAAGGCGGGATTTATATCTATCCGGCAACAAAAAAAGCACCTGAAGGAAAACTTCGACTGCTTTACGAGTGTTCTCCCCTTGCCTTCATTGTTGAACAAGCCGGTGGTAAAGCCAGCGATGGCTACCGAAGAATCATGGAAATTCAACCCTCGGAATTGCACCAGCGCGTGCCCTATTTCATTGGTTCAACAAACATGGTAGAAAAAGCAGAAGCCTTTATGCGCAAGTTTGAACCTGTTGAGGCTTAAGCGGCCCTTTTGAAAATAGAACACGTGACCGTAGAAGAAATTAAGCACCTTTATCTCCGCGACCCCAGAACTCATTCGATTAGTGATGCTTTAAATAGCACCAAGGCCAAGTTGGGCTTACGTGGCTTGGTGGGATCGGGGGCTTCATTTGTAGCAGCTGCGGTGATTAGCAGCTCGCAAGGCAATCACCTTTTTGTTTTGGACGATAAAGAGGAAGCCGCCTATTTCTTGAACGACCTCGAAGCCCTTTTGCCCGATCACAAGGTGCTATTTTACCCAAGATCTGCTCGTGTTCCCTATCAAGTAGAAACCACGGAGAACGCCAACATTGCCATGCGGGCCGAGGTTTTGAACCACATCAACAAGCACCGAAAGGAACTTGTTATTGTGACCTTCCCTGAAGCCATAGCCGAAAAGGTGGTGACCAAAAAACACCTCGAAAAAAACACCTTCGACATAGGAATTGGTCAGAGCTTCTCCATGGATTTCATCGACGAGGTGATGATGGAGTACGACTTTGAAAAAGTAGATTACGTTCATGAACCTGGAGAGTATAGTGTGCGCGGTGGTATTGTTGATATTTTCAGCTACTCCTTCGATCATCCATACAGAATTGAGTTTTTTGGCGATGAAGTAGAAAGCATTCGGAAGTTCGACCCCGTGACCCAGCTTTCAGTCAATAAAATGACCAAGGCCACCATCGTCCCAAACATTTCCGAAAAACTCCTGGAGGAACACCGCGATACCTTTTTTGCCTTCATCCCGGAAGATTCAAGCATTTGGATTAAAAGTGCGGGAGGGGCGAGAGCTCACCTCAGCAAGCAATTTAGCATCGCCGAAGATCGCTTCAACAAACTAGGGAGTCAGCTCAAACACCTTAGTCCGGCAGAAATGTACATCGACGGAAGCGACCTCCTTCCCGCGATTTCAGATTTTCGGGTTGTTGAATTTGGGGGTGAAAACAGTTTCCCAGAGAACCTCATTTTCAAGTTCGACCAACAGCCGCAGCCTAGCTTCAACAAGAACTTTGAATTGCTTGGTGAAAACCTTCGGAACAACGACAAGCAGCAGTACACCAACCTCATCGCCGCTGCTCAAGCCAAGCAAATTGAGCGGATAGAGAGCATCTTTGCAGATCGCCAAGAAGCAGCGCCATTCAAACCCGTGAACGTGGGACTCTACCAGGGCTTTATCGACCCCACCTTGAAACTTTTGCTGTACACCGATCACCAAATTTTCGAGCGCTACCATCGTTTTCGCTTGAAAGAAGGCTACAAAAAAAGCAAGGAAGCCCTCACCATAAAAGAACTGAACAGCCTAGAACCGGGAGATTACGTGGTGCATATCGACCACGGTATTGGTGAGTTTTCTGGGCTTCAGAAAATCGACGTGAACGGCAAAGAGCAAGAAGCCATTCGATTGACTTATAAAGGCGGAGATATTCTTTACGTTAGCATTCATTCGCTGCACCGCATTTCCAAGTACACCGGTAAAGAAGGAACACTGCCCAAGGTGAACAGGTTGGGAACAAACGCTTGGCAAAGCGTTAAAAATAAAACCAAAACCCGGGTTAAGGAGCTCGCTTACGACCTCTTAAAGCTGTATGCCAAACGAAAGGCCGCAAAGGGCTTTGCTTACCGACCAGACACCTATTTGCAAAACGAGTTGGAGGCCAGTTTCATGTATGAAGACACCCCCGATCAAAACAAGGCTACTCAGGCTGTAAAGGAAGACATGGAGGCCGAAGCGCCCATGGACCGTTTGGTTTGTGGTGATGTGGGCTTTGGTAAAACCGAGATTGCCATTCGCGCCGCTTTTAAGGCCGTTACCGATGGAAAACAAGTGGCCGTTTTGGTGCCTACCACCATTCTCTCATTGCAGCATTACAAGAGCTTTAAAGAACGACTCAAAGATTTCCCTTGCAGGGTAGATTACTTGAACCGCTTTAAAAACGGGAAAAAGCTAAAAGACACCTTAGATGATCTTGAAGCGGGTAAAATCGACATCGTTATTGGCACCCACAAGTTGGTTGGAAAAAGCGTTAAGTTCAACGATCTGGGCTTGATGATCATTGATGAAGAGCAAAAATTTGGTGTGGCGGTGAAAGACAAGCTCAAAACACTCAAGGCCAACATCGACACGCTCACCCTAACCGCTACGCCAATTCCAAGAACCTTGCAGTTTTCGATGATGGGCGCACGCGATTTGAGCATTATATCCACTCCTCCACCCAACCGATACCCCGTAGAAACAGAAATTCGTCCGTTCAACGAGGAAGTCATCAGAGATGCCATTTCTTACGAGATTTCGCGTGGCGGACAAGCGTATTTTGTGCACAACAAGGTAGGCAACATCAAAGAAGTGGCAGGAATGATCTCTCGCTTGGTGCCCGATTGTAGAGTGGGTATTGGTCATGGACAAATGAGCGGAGAAAAGCTCGAAGAAGTCATGAGCGACTTCATTTCAGGGGCTTTTGACGTGCTGGTGGCCACTACCATTATTGAGTCTGGAATCGACATTTCGAACGCCAATACCATCATCATCAACAATGCTCAAAACTTTGGCTTGAGTGATTTGCACCAGTTGAGGGGGCGGGTTGGAAGATCCAACAAACGTGCCTTTTGTTACCTCCTCGCCCCACCCATGCACATGGTGAGCACCGAAGCTCGTAAACGACTTCAAGCTTTAGAAACCTTCAGCGATTTGGGAAGCGGGTTGAGCATTGCCATGCGCGATTTGGACATCCGTGGTGCGGGTAACATGCTCGGTGGTGAGCAGAGTGGTTTTATTTCCGACATCGGTTTTGAGATGTATCAGAAAATCTTGAACGAAGCCATGCAGGAGTTGAAAGAAGAAGAGTTTAAAGATTTGTATGATGATGAACAGCTCAAAACGCAAGAGTTTGTGAGCGACACCGTTTTAGAAACAGATTTTGAAATCTTGATTCCGGACGAGTATGTGGATAGCATCAGCGAGCGTATTCAATTGTATCGTGAGTTGGACGACATCAACACAAAAGCCGAATTGAACGCCTACCGAGAGCGCCTGATCGACCGTTTTGGTGAGCTTCCGCAAGAAAGCGAAGACCTGCTAGAAACCATCGAACTGCGCTGGATGGCGAAAGACATTGGCTTTGAAAAGGTGATTTTAAAGAGCGAAAAAATGATCTGTTCTTTCGTCTCTCGTCAAGACTCACCCTATTACCAGAGTGCAAAATTCTCCAGAGTACTCGAATTCATCAAACACAATCCTAAAATGGGCAAGATGTACGAAAAGAACGGCAGCTTGCGCATGAGTTTTGTTCAGGTAAGGAGCATTCACCAGGCCATTGAGATTTGTGAGAAGATGCTTTCGTATGGGTAAGGCTAGGTGTCGTTGGCTTCGGCTCGGTTGATGTTGGCTTCGGCTCCGCTCAGCCAACGATGTAACTTAGCCTGCAATATCGAATTCAGCGCACAGCCAAGGGTGTAACTTAGCCTGCAATATCGAATTCAGCGCACAGCCAAGGGTGTAACTTAGCCTGCAGTCTTGAGGCTTAAATATAGTGTCTCGTATCACACATCTCGTATCTCGTATCCCGAATCTCGTATCAAGCATCTCGTATCCCGAATCCCGAATCCCGTCGATTTCACCCATATAATAACTGAACGATTCTTTTCCTTTAAAGACGCTGCCATATTCAACATCCTGTGAGATTGCGCTTGATGCAAAAAGCACGGCAACAAGCAGGGCAAATGGTCGAAGTAACATGGTAATTTACTTTTTACTTGTCTTCTTCTGTTTCAAAAATCACATTGTAGCGCTCTCCAAAAGCGCGTTGCTCTTCTGTAAAATCAGCGTGAAGATGTTTTAGTTTGGTGAATATTTCGGATTGCAATTGATAGGCTCTTTGTTGTGTTTCAACACTAAAAACTGAATCGCTTGCATCGAGGATCTTGATCAGTTCTCCGTACTCCACTTCCATCAGCTGATCGTAACCGCTGAATAAGGACTTTGAGGCTTCTAAGAGTGCTTTGTCGTCTTGAAACGGACCTAAAGAATCGAGCATTTGAATCGACTCTTTCACTCTTCCTCTCAAGATCAAATAGTCTGCTGCCATTCCTTCATCGTCAAGGTCGGTCATGGACGCATCCAACTTATCAAAGGCAATGATCACCGCTGTTTGCTTCTCGATAATGCTGTCGTTATAAGCCGCCGCTTTGTCTGAGCGGGAAGTGCAGGAAATCAAGGCAAAACTTAAAACGATGATAAGCGAGTGAAGGTAGTTCATGTTTGAGTGTTAAAGAGGTGAAAATAAGGATAATTCCTTAAGTAGAATATTGATGAAAATGAGAATCTAGAAAAACGGATTAAAAATTAGTGTCCCATATCTGCCTTTAATAGAGCTTGCCCATAAAACAATCGCTTATGATTGCTTTAAATTTGCCGTTCTCGACCTTTTCATGCATTCATGCATTCACGCAATAAATATTAAACCCAATCCCACTATCTTGCGCCCATGTTGCCAAAACCAAACACCTTTCGTACCGCAGAAGACTTCAGAACAGGCTGCATTCTTCTTATCGACAAACCGCTCGACTGGACCTCCTTCGACGTGGTGAATAAAGTGCGGTACATCATTCGAAAAGACCTCGGTTTTAAAAAAATCAAAGTGGGACATGCCGGAACCCTCGACCCCAAAGCTACTGGCTTGTTGGTGCTTTGTACTGGTAAAATGACCAAACAAATCCAGTTCTTCACCAATGATGCTAAAACCTACACCGGCACCTTTTTCATTGGAGCTACCCGTCCGAGTTTCGACCTTGAAACCGAGATTGATCAGCACTATCCCATTGAGCACATTACTGAAGATTTGCTTCGCGAAGCTGCACAAAAAATGAGCGGTAAAATCTTGCAAACACCACCTGTATTTTCGGCAAAAAAAGTTGATGGCCTTCGTGCATACAAAGCTGCTCGTGCAGGAAAAGACATTGAACTGAAGCCTGTAGAAGTGGAGATATTTGAATTTGAGCTTACCCGAATTGCCTTGCCTGAAGTTGATTTTAGAATCAAATGCAGTAAAGGCACCTACATTAGATCCATGGCCTTCGATTTTGGTGCACTTCTGAATAGCGGTGCCTATTTACAAGCCTTGAGAAGAACAGAAAGTGGCGACTTCAAAATGGAAGACGGCTGCAGTATTGAAACGCTTAAAAGCCAAATTTCAAAGCTCGAACCACTCCCAGAAGAAGGATTAGCAAAATAGCGCCGTTTTGCGTACTTTTGCTCCCTTTTGTGCACAAGATCATACCGATTGAAATATGAAACTATCCCAATTCAAATTTGACCTTCCTGAGAAGCTTATCGCTCAACATCCAACCCAAAATAGAGACGAGTCTCGATTGATGGTGCTTGATCGTGCTACTGGGAAGATCGAGCACAAATTGTTCAAAGATGTACTCGACTACTTCGAAGAACAAGACGTGATGGTGATGAACAACACCAAAGTCTTTCCTGCTCGTATGTATGGAAACAAAGAAAAAACTGGTGCTACCATTGAAGTATTCCTCCTCAGAGAACTGAATAGAGAATCACTCTTGTGGGACGTTTTGGTTGATCCCGCCCGTAAAATCCGTATTGGAAACAAGTTGTACTTCGGTGAAAACGACGAACTCGTTGCTGAGGTAATCGACAACACCACTTCTAGAGGTAGAACACTTCGTTTCCTTTTTGACGGCACACATGAAGAGTTCAAAGCCACCATCTATAAACTAGGTGAAACGCCACTACCAAAATACATTCAACGCGAAGTTGAGCCGGAAGACGCTGAGCGTTTTCAAACCATCTTTGCCAAAGAAGAAGGTGCTGTTGCCGTTCCCACTGCAGGTATGCACTTCTCTAAGCAATTGATGAAACGCATGGAGTTGAAAGGTGTGGAATTTAGCGCTGTTACCCTCCATGTTGGTTTAGGTACTTTCAGACCAGTTGAAGTGGAAGACCTTACCAAGCACAAAATGGACTCTGAGCAAGCCATCATTACTCAGGCTACTGCCGATATCGTAAACCGTGCGAAAGACGCGAGAAAAAAGGTTTGTGCTGTGGGTACAACGGCCATGAGAACCATTGAGTCTAGCGTTTCAACCTATGATCGATTGAAGCCTTTTGACGGGTGGACCAACAAGTTCATCTTTCCTCCTTATGAGTTCAAAATTGCTGACTCGATGATCACCAACTTTCATACACCTCAATCTACTTTATTGATGATGGCAGCAGCCTTTGGTGGTTATGATTTGGTGATGGAAGCTTACCACACGGCAATTAAAGAGAAATACCGTTTTTATGCTTATGGTGATGCGATGCTGATCCTCTAAGTGAAGAAAACATGATAATATTCTGGAAAAATGCCTCCGATTACGGGGGCATTTTTATTTTAGCTCTATGAAAAAGTTGCTCAGCGTTCTTATTCTTTGGCTTGGCTTGAGTGCAATGGGTATTGCGCAAAAAAACAATCATGGCCACCAAGAACTACGCTTTTTGAAGGAGGTGTTCACGGCGGGTAAAGGCATCATCAAGAAAAATAAAAATCAACAAGAAGCCACTTGGGAAGAAAACCCAAAAGCCGTTGCCGCAGCACTTACGATTTTAATGGGGCCCTTTGCCGCACACCGCATCTATCTCGGCACGAGCCCTAAAGTGCCCATTTTCTACACACTTACCCTTGGTGGTGGTTTGGGGGTGCTGCCGGTCATCGATCTCCTGCTTATTCTCACGGCAAAAGACTTATCTGTTTACTATAATAAAGAGGCCATCTTTCTTTGGGGTGAATAAAAAACGCCACCCTTTTCAGAGTGGCGCTTTCCATATCGTTTAATCTCTAAGCTTACTTTTCTACACGCTTGATGCTGCATCCAAGTGGCTTTGTTTCTTCTGGTTTCGCTTTCTTGCCTTTCACCATGTTCATCATGGCATTTGACAGATAGTGTTCCTTCACTTCTTTTGCGCTATCCACATTATCGTCAATAGCTCCTTTGTAGGCCAAGGTCAAGTCCTTGTTGAACAGGTAAACGTGAGGTGTTGTTCTTGCACCAAAGGCATCGGCCAATTGATGGTTTTCATCGAGCAAGTAAGGCATCTTATAATTCATCGCTGAGGCGTGTTTCGCCATCGCTTCCATGGAATCATCTCCAGTTCTTTTCGCTTCGTTTGAGTTAACCAATACCATGTTTACACCCAAGGCTGCTGCTTGTTGATGCAAGTCATTGTATCTGCCTTCCCAACCCTCTGATTTTCCATCTCTTCCAATAACGAAAGGACAGGTGTTGCAAGAAAAAACAAGCAACAAACCGTTTTCACCATTCAAGCTGGCGAGGCTGTGGTCTGTATTGTCGATGTTTTTCATTTTCGCATCAGCCATAGGTGCCTTTGCTCCAATTTCTAGGGAAGTGATTTCGTTGGTGCTGGCCATAAAGGCTGAGCCAATAACAGCCAACAACAATGCTCCGGCAATAAATAAATTCTTTTTCATGATTTTGTGTTTGGGTTTACTCTAAGTAACCCAGCAATTTACGAATTGTTTAGACGCCCATCAGACAAAAAAACACAAGAAAACAAAGCCGAAAGACTCTAGTGGTGAAGAGGTTTTAAGCAGGTTTAAAAATGGAATTTTCATAAAACCAAAAAGGTCGTCCCGTTGGACAACCTTCTTTGGTAAATAAATGAAAACAATTAAACTATCTAATATCTCTATATGAGAACTTACATTAAGGTTTAACGGCCAAAGGCTAAAAGGGTTGCGGTTTTGGTGAAGAAATGCTTAACTTATTTTTAAATCACTGAAAACCAATACTCCTTACAAGGGAATATTCCCGTGTTTCTTTTTGGGCGTGTTAACGACCTTATTTTTAAGCATCTCAAATGCTCGAATTAACTTCTCTCTGGTTTGATGTGGCTTGATCACTTCATCAACATAACCTCTCGCAGCAGCATTGTAAGGGTTGGCAAACAATTCCGCATACTCCGCTTCTTTTTCCTTCAACTTGGCCTCGGTGTCGCTTGCATCTTTGATTTCTTTTCTGAAGATGATCTCGGCTGCTCCTTTGGCTCCCATCACCGCAATTTCGGCTCCAGGCCAAGCAAAGTTCATGTCGGCACCAATGTGCTTCGAGTTCATTACATCGTAAGCACCTCCGTATGCTTTTCGGGTGATGACAGTAACTCTTGGAACGGTAGCTTCACTAAAGGCATAAAGCAATTTCGCTCCGTTGCTGATAATGCCGTTCCACTCTTGGTCTGTGCCCGGTAAGAAGCCTGGAACGTCTTCAAATACCAATAAAGGAATATTAAAGGCATCGCAAAAACGAACAAAACGGGCTGCTTTGTTCGACGCATCGATATCGAGTACACCAGCCAAATACGCCGGTTGATTAGCCACAATACCGATGCTCTTTCCTGCCAAACGCGCAAAACCAACCACCATGTTCTCTGCATACTGTGCATGAACCTCGGTAAAACTGCCTTCGTCGATGGTGTTGGCAATCACTTCTTTCATGTCGTAAGGCAAGTTGGGATTGTCTGGAACAATTTGATCGAGCGCTGGTCGGGATTCATTGCCCGCGGTATATGGAACTGAAGGCGCTTGTTCTTCGCAGTTTTGAGGAACATAACTCAAGACGCGCTTCATGGCATCAATACAAGCAATTTCATTCGCACACGAAAAATGGGTTACCCCAGATTTGGTGCTGTGCGTGCTTGCTCCACCGAGCTCTTCGCTGCTCACTTCTTCGTGGGTAACGGTTTTCACCACGTTTGGTCCGGTAACAAACATGTAGCTTGTTCCTTCAACCATAAAAATAAAATCGGTGAGGGCTGGGGAATAAACGGCTCCTCCGGCGCACGGACCCATAATTGCCGACAGTTGTGGAACCAAACCACTGGCTTGGACGTTTCGGTAGAAGATATCGGCATAACCACCGAGTGAAACCACTCCTTCTTGAATACGCGCTCCACCTGAATCGTTCAAACCAATTACAGGAGCACCGTTTTGAGCGGCGAGGTCCATGATTTTGCAAATCTTCGTTGCATGAGCTTCAGCCAAAGAACCTCCCAAAACCGTGAAGTCTTGAGAAAAGACATAGACCAATCTTCCGTTCACTTTACCGTAACCGGTAACCACGCCATCGCCCAAAAATTGCTGCTTATCTAAACCGAAATTGGTGCTTCTGTGGGTCACCAACATCCCGATTTCTTCAAAACTACCTTCATCCAAAAGGAAGTGAAGGCGCTCTCTTGCCGTTAGTTTTCCTTTGGCGTGTTGGGCATCGATTCGTTTCTGACCTCCACCCAATTTGGCTTCTTCGGCTTTACGATCTAGTGATTCAAATTTTTCGCTCATGCTGTCTAAATAGGACTCAAAGATACCACGAAAATTAGGGGAAGCACAAACCTAAATGCAGGGGCTTTTTGGCGCAGTGCCTTAGCGCATCAAATACATCTTACCAATGCCCTTGGTGAAAAAGGCGGAAGCACCAGAATCGCGGTGTTTGACTTCCACCCCATTTAACTTGGCCACCACGCGATAGAGGTATACCCCATTGGCCAAGGGATCGCCATATTGATCTCTTCCGTCCCACCAATACTCACTGCGGTTTCGACCAATAATCATGGGGCCAAACTCTTCGGTTCTAATTTCACGAACTACTCTCCCACTGATGTTCATGATCTGGATGTAGATCTCGTCTGGTGGTGTGTTTCCTGTTAGGGTGAACACGAATTGCGTTCTTGTGGTGAAGGGATTGGGGTAGTTGAGTACGTCGGTAATGCTGTTCTCGGTAATGACTTCAAAATCGATGGTGTAATCCAAGTCGCCACTGCTATTCCCGCTCTTGTCTTGCGCCTGAACAAGTAAACGATACTTGCCGTCTTGCTCAAATTGTGGTCGGTATTCAAACGCCACCTTGTTGTCTTCTCCCGCCGGTAGCCACAACACCTCATTCTCGTTGGCGAAGAAAACAGGTTTTTGTTCTCCATTGGGGTGCTGAACATACATTTTAAAGCTGGAGGTATCGGCCAACTGGTTCATGAGTAAGTAGGGATTTTCATCATCCAAACTCACCCGAATTAAGGGGGCTGCACTCACAATATCGCCGTTCAAAATTCTTCTTCCATCAAAAGTCACTTCCAACAAAGGGTTGATGCGGTCGTCGAGAACCGTGAAATTTCTTTGAAAATGATTGTTGAAGCGGTATTGCTCCAATTGATCGTAAGTGCCCAATTCGGGGTTAAATGCATTGGCTTCGACCTTCAAGGTATGCGCCCCAACAAGGTCGATGGTACTGAGATAAACGGTGTCAATCAAATGCTCTCCCACCCGAAGCGAATCTAAACGAAAGCGCTTTTCTTGCCTGATGAGTCCGTCTTTTTCAATGGTGTAGGACATTAAAATGGAGTCCATGGGCAGTTCTCCGGCGTTGCTCACGGCAATGCAGATGGCGAGGTCTTCTCCCGCCATAAGGCTGTCCTTCGGGAAATAATAGCCCACAGCAGCATTCAAAGCACACTCAGGAGCATGTGTTCCCAACAAGCGCCAATGATCTAATTGTGGCGCGCTTTGGTCTTCCTCATCGCGCAAAAGTGCGTCGATTTCAATGTAAGGGTATTCGTTCCCGTCGATAAGCTCGGCCAGATTCAAGACCTCTCCGCTTAGGTTATCGTATTCAGCCACTTCAAAGGGCGTATTTTCAAGGCTTCGTCCTTTTAATTCGAGGCGAAGTTCGTCGTTCTCATTGCCTTGGGCTTGCCATTCAAAGCGTTCCCAACTTGGCGACACCCCCAAGCGACGTGTTTCCATTCTTCCCGAACCCAAAGTTCCTGTCATGAGGGCCTCCAATTCGAGGTAGCTGTCGATGGCGCTTCCCACCACTTCCACTATGCTTTCTGGGTTGCCCTTTTCCATAAAGAAGATAAAGGGCACACTGTCTTGACCTAAACCCACTTGATTTGCACCCAAATTGGCAAACATATCGAAGACCTCAGGTGCGTTGTTTTCCCAGCCGTCGTAATCAACATATTGCCAGGTGTAGATCAAGAGGTAATGACCATCTTCCACGCTGTTTTCAATCATGTTGACCATGCCTTGCAATTGAGCGGCATCGTTTTGACGAAAGATGAAGTAGTTTTCAGGTCGCTGTCTTGCATTGGCGCAGGCGAGCACATTCCCGAAGTCGTTTTCAGGATAGGTGTTGTCATAATTGCTCGCCCAAGGGATGAGCGTGCTGCTGTCCATAACGGCCACATGCAATGCGGGTGTTCCTCCACAACCGGCGTATTCCATAGCTTGTCCGCTAATCAAATAGCGCGTTGCCGAAGATTCGAAGGTGTTTTCTGGCGAACCATAGACGGTGGCTTTCAAAGGCACTTCTGCCGAGAAGAAGTTGATGCTTTCTGTTTCGGCGTTGGGCGACAATTGGCTGCGTTGGTTTTGGATGAACTGACCATAATCGGCTTGTCCCCAACCCCGCTCGCTGTTGAGTATTTCAAAGCTGGAACTCCTCCAATCGAAATCGTTTTCTGCGGAGCTGTCTGGGCTGCATCGCCAATAATAAACTCCTTCCTCCCAAAACACGCCCGGTTCCCAGGCAAGCAATCCGCCTTCGCCCATGAGTACCTCTTCTTGGAAGGCCGGGCTGTCGAAAGTGGGTGCTTTATCGATTTGAAAACGGTAGGGTTTTAATTCGCTCAGCGGGTCGCCCGTTGAGGCGTAAAAGCTTCCGTTTACTTCTGGAATAACGCTGTATTCGTAGGGATAAACGGGAAAAATGTTGCCCGAAGTAATGTTGATCGACTTCCCGATAACGATGTTGTTGGTGGCGTTTTCCATCTCATCTACTTGAATGGATGGGTAATCGACGTAGACATCGAAGGTGTTTACTCCAAGCCCCCGAAGTGGCTCTAATGGGAGGTTGAAAACCACCTCGTTTTGAAAGGCCATCTGTTCGATGTCGATAAAAATGGAGGTGTCACTTCCGTCTGGAAAATGGCGCACCAATTCTAAACCAAAGCCCGATTCAATGAGTTTTCCAATGTTGGTGATGTTCACGTGGACCTCGAAATTATCCAATGCTGAATTGAGGTTTTCAGGCACAAAAGAAATGTCTTCTGGCGCCACAACAAGATCTGGTTTAGGCCAAGAGTTCAGCACGATGGACGGGTCGCCATGCAAGGCAAAAGTGAGGGCGGCATTCTCGGAGTACAAGTTTTGAAAGTTCCCTTGAAAGGCCTGAACAGCGCCCACCATGCACTGACCCAAAGACTTCCCATAGTTCGTTCTAAACACCTGATCGTAAAAACTGGAGGTCCATGTATTCAAGTAGGAAGGCAAACCAAGGTCACCCTTGGCTATAAAACCAATTACACCTGCATTGGGCGCGAGCACAAATTCCTCACTGGTGCTCAAGCCTTGCGACAAGTGTATGTTCCCTGTGTAACAGCTGTTTCCAATCAACAAAGGGTATTTCCCTTGGTTGTCGTAGGTGGCCGGACTATCAATATTCACATCAAAGCCCGTGCTTGAAGCGTGTCCGAAAAAGGTCATCAAAGAAACTCCTTCTTCGATCAACAATTGTATGGAATCAGACACGCTGATTTGAATGGGGTCGGTGCTGCTTTTGTAGAACGAAAACACATCACCCCCAAAACAAACATCTTCCACAATGTTTTCATAGTTCTCTAAATAGCCTCGGAAAAGCGATTGCTCAAACTGGTTCCCCCCTCCACCAAAGTGCAGCACGTTCTTCATCCATTCTGCGCGCTCAGCACTTTCAAATTCCACCACTTTGTTGAGGTAATCGAGCACGGCCTCGTTATCCGCGGCGGCGAGTCTTCCGCTTGGAATTGCGGCTTCATACAAAGTGCCGTTCAAACCAGCGGTAAAAGCCAAATCAGATGTAGGGTGTCCGTAACTGGGCACCAAATTACGAGCATACTTGTCTTCATTATTTCGCGCTCCCACGGTAGAACTGATGTTCATTTCATGGATGGATTTCCCTAAGAAAAACAGGTGGCTGGGCGCTACTGGCCAGGTGTTCAGCAGGTCTTCACAGAAGCGACGAATGCTCAAGGGATGTTTGTAAATTCCTGCGGCATATTGATGGTACAATTGGTTCACATCCACCACCACACAAGGCAAGCCGCTGTTGTTTTTATATGCGGCATAGTTGTTTGCGGAGCTGAAGAGTTTGGGGTGGGTGATGATTATCATGGCACTGTCCATTGGCGCACTCAAGTAGTTGGTGAAAAAAGCGCTAGAGCTTACCGGGGCGAGGTCAATTTCATTGGCGTAAAGCGACTCGTCGATGAGGAGCAGTTCTCTGCTGCTCGCACCTTCGAAAGGCACAATGGTCAGCAATTCTCCATTGTTTTCTGTGAGCGGCAATTCCCATTTAAAACCGTTTTGCTCTACCACGAAGCATCTTGGATTTGTTCCGCCAAAAGCACTGATGTTCAAAAGCGCCTCGTTTCCTCCAGGGTTTTGAACCACGAATTCAGCCTTGTTTATCGCTCCAAAGTCGAGGTTTCGGGCGTAGGTAATTTCAATGTTTGAAATCACATGATAATCCGTAGCCACACCTAAATCGTCCACAGAGCGGTGACTGATGCGGGTAATGTTATCGAGGTTCTGATTGGGTAAATCAAAAGCAAAACTGTTGAGTTGATAGCCGTAGTAAACGGTATCGATCACCGGTACAAAGGTATTTCCATAACCTACTTGCAGGTGGTGGTTCCAAATTCCGGAAGCCAAAGAAGCACTTGCCGAAACGGCCTTCACTTTTGGAAATGGCGCGTTGTTGCCTTGATAAGCATTGGGTGTGGGAAGGTCTTTACTTCGGGTTTGTCCTTTTCCGAAGCGACTATCGTACCAACCTTCTGCCTCTTGATACCAGGGCAATGCAAAGCCGTTTTGATCTTGAACACCGAAGAAATAGCCTTCGTGATAAGAGCCCAAACTGCGGCTCAAAACATAGCCGATTTGCGGCAGGGTTTCGATGGGCGTGGTGCTCGAATAAAGTGCTGTTCGTGCAAGATTCACTCCGCTTAATCGGGTGATGTAAACCCGCGCAGTGTCGTTAAAATTGCTGTAATGAGGGTTGTTCTGATCGCCAGGAGTTTGATAAATCTCCCGGTCGAGCCAGCCGTCATTTTTCTGGACACGAAAAAGCACATAATCTCCTTGGTCAAAAGTTCCATCGCCCCCATCTACTATTTGAATGCGCTGAGCGCTCCCTCTCGAATAGACCTGCAGATCGGCACTGGAGAGTCCATTCACAGGAAAACCCGCATTCTGTAGTTGATTGTACTCCAAGCGTTGCACGCCATCTTCCACCACTGGCAAGTGCCAATACTGCGCGTTGTAGTCGATCCACTCGTTACCTATTTGGCCCGAAGCGCTGAGCCCCAAGAAGAGCGCGCAAAAAAGAGGAAGTAAACAGGTTGCAAGTCGCATGGCCACTAAGATCTGTATTAATTTTATGCTGCTTAATTGATCCTTATGAAGTTATGCAAGTATCCTTGTGTAAACAAACTGCTTTTGGTGGAGTATTGAAAAGCAAGGTGTGGGCTGCAATTACTTTCCTAGCATTTCCTTGATGATGTCTTGAGCGGCCCCCGAATTTTCGAGGTGCATCATGTGTCCGCAATGAGGAACAGTATAAACATTTTTTGCATGAATTTCTTTCGATTCCTCGGCCTGTCTTTCAAGTGAAAAAAGGGGATCTAGTTCTCCATGAACCAAAGTGCAAGGGAAGTTGGCATTTTGAAGAAACAAGCTTGAATCGTCTCGGTCTCTCATCGCCTCCAAGCTGGCGCGAATATCGCTCGCCCTCATCTGCTTAGCTACTTCAATGTTCTTGTTTATTTCCTTACTGCACTTCTCTTTGTTTTCTTCACTAAAAAGTCCACGAATCATGCCCCCTACATACAGCGCCTGATTGGCTTCAAGCGCTTCAATGGCACGGTACCTCATCTCCTTTTTCTCCTCACTATCGGCTTTAAAGGTGGATTGCCAAAAACACAGTTCTTCAATTTGCTGTGGTCGGAATTTAGCTAGTTCCACAGCGAAATAGCCCCCCATGGAGTGGCCAATCAAATGCAGCTTGGTGTTTTTCGCTAAGAAGCCATCAAGCCCTTTCCACATTTGTTCAGCAAGTAGTGAAAGGCGGTGTTCCTGGTCCCAAGAAGGCGCTTTTCCGTGTCCAGGTAGGTCAATCAACAAGGCGGGAACATCTCGAGGAATCAATCCGTCCCACATGTCGTGATTCTCTAAAAAGCCATGGATGAATACGGCGAGCACATGATTTTTAAAGGGATTTGATTTTGCTTCGCGAAGCCAATCTACACCCGCATTTTCATACGCCCAAGTGAAGTATAAAGGGCTATTGGGGACAAGTGATTCCATAATCCGGTAAAAAGATCAGTACATCAGAACTCCCCACACTACCGTCGTTGTTCAAATCAGTAGAACAAGCCGAAGTGCATCCTATTTCAGCCAAAATCACCAATAAATCTTGCACGTCCACCTGGCCGTCGATGTTCAGGTCGTTCGGACAAAAACAACTTGCTGGTGCTACAAAAATATTGTTGCCTGTATACGAACAGGTGTTTTCGTCAACAAAAAAGGCGCTAACATTCACTGGATTACCATCTGAAACAAGTCCTGTTAGGGTGATCAAGGCCGGACTGGTGTCAAAATCGAAAAGTTGTCCGTTTACACTCAACTGCCCTGAACTTGGAGCTTGATCAAAATTGAATGCCACTCCTTGGCTGTAGGTGTTTGTTAGTGGGTCACATGCGCTTTGTGATCCATTAAAAAAGTATGAAAGGCTGCAAGGGGGAGCTGCTCCTTGCCAGAAGTCCACACCGTTCTGATCTCCGTCGCCAATATAGTTGAAGGGCGATAATGCATCAATAAAATCGCCTGCCCCCCAAATTCCTTTGGCTACGGCAACACCTTCTCTTACTCCGCCACCCGCTCCAAACTGCATGAAATCAATCATGTCTTCTGGGTTATTCAAATCGGGAAAAGGAGAATAAAAAGCCAAGTCTATGCCACCAGCTGGTGGGTTCCAAGAACTCCATGAGAGCGTTACCGATGTGTTTGGATTGATGATCAAGCTTCCGCTGACAACAGTTAAACTGTTGATGTTTACATTGCTTACACCAGAGCTCAAACGGAAATTCCCAATGTTGACGTTACACGTTCCATAATTGGTAATGGTGATGGTTTCTGCAACAGGGTCGACCGCTGATAATCGCGGTTTTTGGCAGCAGTTCTCAGGGGCAATCCACAGGTTATTTTCAAAAACACTGCAAGTAGGGTCGTAGGTGAAAAATGCTGTAACATCCACTGCTTGACCGTTCGAAGGAAGGCTAGGAATGTTCACAATTTGCGGACTACCAGTAGCGAGATAGATATTACCATTAACATTTAATGCCCCAGTGGGCGGGAGTGCGGAGTACACGACTTCAACTTGGGCGCTGTAGGTGTTGGTTGATGTATTACAAGCTCCAACACTCACAAGACTAAGGCTTTCAATCAAACAAGGGTTAGCGATGGTCCAACCGATGTCATCAAAAATCCCCAAAACAATCGGCCCTGGATTGTGGTTCGCCTCTGCTGTTCCTAGGAAGGGAGTCATGAGCGAGTTGACATTTCCTGGGCTATAAGTATTCTCATTGAGGTGAGAATAGCTCGATCCGCCAGCAAAAGCTCCAGGAGCATACATTCTCGGACGAACACCGTTATTGTTGGCCACACCAAAAGCTCCATTCCAATATAGTTGGTTGCCTGTTAATGCATCCCCCAATGCCGTTGAACCGTTAGTAATGGTGGTGATGTCTGTACCGTCTTGCAATTCAACAAAATTATCGTAAATCACTGGATCTCCGTTGATTTCAAGAAAACCTTGACTACCACTAACGCTTGCACTACCGAAGAAACCCAGTCCATGACAAAGTTCGTGAAGCACTACAGTTACAAAATCGTACTGACCGCCTGGGGTGTTTCCATCTGTTCCGAAGTACCAATTAAAGTTGCTATTAAAGGTGCAGGTGATATCGCCCTGACCGTTTGCATTATCTGTTCCTCTCAATTTATTGGCTAAGGCTGCTGCATAGTATGTGTTGGGCTGTTCAGCTCCTGGAAAGTTTCGAAACAAGTTCTGTGCGCCTGCAAAACCCAGTGTTCCGCCACTCAACGATTCCCAATTGGCTTGAATAACAATAGGAACACTTGACGTTAAGGTAGAAGCCCAAATATCTACAGCATACTGAAACGCCGCCTGTGCATTCGCTGGGAAGTTGTTGTAGTTCACATTAATGACCACCGCGCGTTCTCCGTTAGGGTCAAAATCTGCAGGAGGCGGGATGAAGGTAAACTCATCGATACCCGTTCCTTGCAAGCCGTGTTCACAGCCTATATGTTGTCGTTCACCAAGACCACATACCAGTTGGGCATGGGCATTTGGAACAAAGACACAAAGAAAAATTAGGCTGGAAAGTAGACGGTTCATCATGTTAGCAAGCATTTGGTTTTTAAGCGAATACGATATAAGCACAGAATATGGGAATTTGTTCTCAAGCGCCTTTCATAATGAAATTTCAGTCCTTATTGCACCATTAAACGCAAACGTTCTAGCGTTTCACCTTCAGCCGATTTTAACTCTACAATGTAATTTCCAGGAACGGGATAAGTTAAACTCACTTCTCCATTTGTACTCCATTCGTATGGGATGAGCTGACCAAGTGTATTGTAAATGAGCAAAGTACTTTCTGGCGATTTCTCGAGCATAAATCTTCCATCGTTTGGATTGGGGTAGAGCGAAAACGATGGCTCCGTCTTCAATTTAAGCGTATGCCTTGTTTCAGAATAGCTGTAATCTCCATTTTGGTCGACTTGTTTTATTCTGTAGTACAGATCGCCCGCTTCAGGATGTTCGTGCTTGAAAGCGTAGTGCTTTGTTTCATTGCTAGTTCCTGCGGCATCAATGAGGGCAATTTTTTCCCAGTTGACGAAGTCTTGTGAGTGTTCCAAAACGAAATAAGTACTTTGTTGTTCACTCGCTGTGCTCCATTCACAGAGCACCTCATCATGTAATGCTCGATAATTCGCTTCAAAACTCAACCACTCCACGGGCAGCATCAAAGATGAGCAGAGGTACAAGGTACTTTCTAGTACTTCGGTATTACAAGAACATCCTTGGTTAGGGTCAATGGTGATGGTTACCGACTCC
>Ga0209652_1000870_pt1 | contig 25433 bp, 18 predicted proteins | sample SaaInl74LU_5_DNA_FD_184641 | JGI IMG/M metagenome (GOLD analysis project Ga0209652, IMG submission 184641) | Marine microbial communities from expanding oxygen minimum zones in the Saanich Inlet - ESP_74LU_5_DNA (SPAdes) (version 2) | ecosystem: Environmental > Aquatic > Marine > Intertidal zone... | reverse complement strand
GTGCCTCGTGTCCTTCTGAATAAGCTTCAAAATCAAGGACATGCACTCCATTCAAGACGCCGCTTCCAAACGCATCCTCATCCTCGATGGGGCCATGGGATCGTTGATTCAAAACTATCGGTTGGACGAAGCCGGTTATCGCGGCCAACGATTCCAAGATTGGGGACAAGCGGTCAAAGGCAATAATGACTTGCTTAACCTGACCCGTCCGGACATCATCGAGGACATCCATCGACAGTATCTGCAGGCGGGGGCGGATGTGATTGAAACCAATACGTTCAATGCCCAGGTCATCTCCATGGCGGACTATGGCATGGAATCCTTAGTGCGTGAAATCAATATAGAAGGGGCCCGAATTGCCAAAAAAGCAGCGGAGGCTTTTTCCAGCCCCGAAAAACCTCGATTCGTAGCCGGGGCCATTGGGCCAACCAACCGGACCCTATCCTTGAGCCCAGACGTCAACCGCCCCGCTTTTCGCAATATCACGTTTGACGAGCTCGCCGAGGCCTACCAAAGCCAGGCCGAAGCTTTGATGGAAGGTGGCGTGGATGTGCTATTGATTGAAACGGTATTTGATACGTTGAATGCCAAGGCGGCCCTGTACGCCGTGCAGGAAGCCTTTGTACAACAAGGCCGGGAGATTCCTGTGATGGTGAGTGGTACCATCACCGATGCGAGTGGTCGCACCTTGAGCGGACAGACGACCGAAGCGTTTCTTATTTCCCTTAGCCACATGCCCTTGCTGAGTATTGGCTTGAATTGTGCCTTGGGGGCCAAAGACTTGCGCCCCTACCTCCAGACCCTATCGGCCGAAGCCCCCTTTCTTATTTCGGCCTATCCCAATGCCGGTTTGCCCAATGCCTTTGGCGGGTATGACGAAAGCCCAGAGGACATGGCGGCCGCAGTGAAAGAATATTTAGACCTCCAAATCGTCAACATTTTGGGTGGCTGTTGCGGCACCACCCCAGCGCATATAGCCGCGTTTGCAAAAGCCGCAGAAGGCATTGTTCCACGTCAAATTTCTCGCGCATGAAATTGAGTGGACTCGAAGCCCTAAAAATCACCCCGCAAAGCAATTTTGTGAATGTCGGGGAGCGCACCAATGTAACTGGTTCACGCAAGTTTCTTCGGCTCATCAAAGAAGAGCTATATGAAGAAGCTCTGGATATTGCTCGGGACCAAGTGGAAGGCGGTGCCCAGATTTTGGACGTGAATATGGATGAGGGGATGCTCGATGGAGTATATGCCATGACCACCTTCCTCAATCTGATTGCCTCTGAGCCAGATATTTCCCGCATTCCACTCATGATTGATTCCTCCAAATGGGAGATTATCGTCGCGGGACTCAAATGTGTGCAAGGCAAGGCGGTGGTGAACTCCATCTCTCTCAAAGAAGGGGAGGCGGAGTTCATTTCCCACGCGAAGACCATTCGTCGATTTGGTGCCGCGGTCATCGTGATGGCGTTTGACGAAGAAGGCCAAGCGGATTCCTACGACCGCCGCGTTGAAATCTGCCAACGTGCCTACAAAATCCTCACCGAGGAGGTGGGCTTTCCGCCGGAGGACATCATTTTTGACCCGAACATTTTCCCGGTGGCCACCGGCATGGAAGAACATCGTCGGAATGCGTTGGACTTTTTTGAGGCGACCGCATGGATCAAAACCAACCTTCTCGGGGCGAAAGTCAGCGGAGGCGTGTCCAACGTCAGTTTTTCGTTCCGAGGCAATGACGTCGTCCGTGAAGCTATGCATGCCTGTTTTCTGTACCATGGCATCGCCAATGGGATGGACATGGGCATCGTCAACCCGGGCCAACTCATCGTCTACGATAAAATTGATCCCATTCTTCGAGAACATGTGGAAGATGTGCTCTTGGATCGCCGAGATGACGCGACAGAGCGTTTGCTCACCTTGGCAGAAACTGTGCGCGGAGCCGCCTCCGTCCGAGAAAAGGACGAGTCATGGCGGGAGCTCCCCATTTCTGAGCGCATCGAGTATAGCTTGGTGAATGGCTTGGACGCCTACATTGAATTGGACGCAGAGGAAGCGCGCATCGCACTGGACGCCCCGCTGAATGTGATCGAAGGCCCATTGATGGCCGGGATGAATGTGGTGGGAGATCTTTTTGGTGCGGGCAAGATGTTCCTACCTCAAGTAGTCAAGTCTGCGCGCGTCATGAAGAAGGCTGTAGCCTATTTGGAACCCTTCTTTGAATCCAGTGATTCGGCTCCTCGTAAAAAGGGAAAGATTCTCATGGCAACCGTCAAAGGGGATGTGCATGACATTGGGAAAAACATCGTGAGTGTTGTGTTGCAATGCAACAACTACGAGGTCATTGACCTCGGTGTGATGGTGCCCCCGCAGAAAATCTTAGACGCAGCGATCGAGCATGAAGTAGATGCCATCGGCCTGAGTGGTTTGATTACGCCTTCCCTGGATGAGATGGTCTTTTTGGCTTCCGAAATGAAACGCCAAGGAATCCAAAAACCGCTGCTCATTGGTGGAGCGACTACTTCGCGAGCCCACACCGCGGTAAAAATCCAGCCGACCATCGATAGTCCGGTAGTCCACGTAAATGACGCTTCGCGGTCAGTGCCCGTCGTACAGCGGCTTTTGGGCGCTGATGGGGGCCGCTTTGCGGAAGAAATTCGCGCCGACTATGACCGACTTGCGGAGCAGTATGCCAACCGCAGCAGTCAACGCAATTTCATGCCGCTAGAAGCCGCACGTGCCAACCGCTATCGTCCTGATTTTAGTCAAAAAGCCGCGCTGCCTAAAGAAATGGGCGTCTTCAGTTTGCCGGATTATCCCATAGCAGATTTAGTCAATTACATTGACTGGACCCCGTTCTTCATGGCTTGGGATCTCCATGGGAAGTACCCACGAATCCTAGAAGATGAGGTGGTTGGTCCGCAGGCACAGAGCCTATTTTCAGATGCGAAAGCGATGCTTGATTCCATCGTGCGCGAAGGATGGCTCCAAGCCAAAGGCGTGTATGGATTCTTCCCAGCGCGTCAAATAGGAGATGATATCGAAGTGGAAGACCTCCGTGGCGAGCGTCACCGATTCTTGAGCTTGCGTCAACAAGGTCAAAAGAAGGAAGGCTTGCCCTACATGGCCTTGGCTGATTTTATCGATCCAAATGGCGACGACTGCCTAGGGCTCTTTGCCGTCACGACAGGGCATGGCTTGGAAGAGCGCGTAGCCGCCTATGAAGCTGCTCAAGATGACTATAGTGCTTTGATGCTCAAGGCCCTGGCCGACCGTTTAGCCGAGGCCTTCGCCGAGCGCCTTCATGAGCGGGTGCGCACCGAATTTTGGGGCTATGCCTCAGCCGAGGCACTCAGCAATGACGATTTGATCAAAGAAGCCTACCAAGGGATTCGTCCGGCCCCGGGCTATCCTGCCTGCCCGGACCATTTGGAAAAAGACCTTCTTTTTCAGCTTCTAGATGTGGAGCAGGCCGCTGGGATTACCCTCACCGAACACAAAGCCATGTATCCCACGGCAGCCGTGAGCGGCTACTACTTCGCACACCCGGAATCTAAATACTTCGGCTTGGCCAAAGTAGACCAAGACCAAATTACCGATTACGCGCAACGTCGGGGAATTTCCAATGAGGAAGCTCGCCGCTGGTTGAGCCCATTGCTAGACCTATGATCCTATGAAAGTTGTTGACCACATCGCTGCCGCCAAAGGGAAGACCTTGTTCAGTTTTGAAATTCTGCCTCCGCTAAAAGGCACCCGCATCGATGAGCTTTTTGGCACGATCGAACGCCTTATGGCTTTTGGGCCCAAGTTTGTGGATGTCACAAGCCACCGGGAGGAGTTCATTTATAAGAAGCGGGAAAATGGGCTACTCGAAAAGGTGCACACGCGCAAGCGCCCCGGAACCGTAGGCATTTGTGCGGCGATCCAAAACCAATTTAAGGTAGACACCGTCCCCCACGTAATTTGCGGCGGTTTCAGTCGGGAAGAGACCGAATATGCCCTTATCGATTTACACTATCTGGGCATTGACAACGTGCTCGTATTGCGCGGAGATGCCCTGCGGGCGGAAGGAGCCTTCAAGCCCGAACCCCACGGCCATCCCTTTGCCATAGACTTGCTCAAGCAAGTGGTCGACTTGAATCATGGACATTACCTCCATGACGAGGTGGAAAATTCTAACCCTTCCAATTTCTGTATTGGCGTTGCGGGCTACCCCGAAAAGCACTTTGAAGCGCCCAGCCTGAACACGGACATTAAGCACCTCAAAGCGAAAGTAGATGCCGGTGCCGAGTACATCGTGACGCAAATGTTCTTTGACAATCAATACTACCATGACTTTGTGGCAAAGTGCCGTAAGGCAGGCATTCAAGTGCCTATCATCCCCGGTTTAAAGCCGATCGCCACCGCGTCCCAGCTGGCCACGATTCCACGAAATTTTCACTTGAATCTCCCCGATGATTTGGTCGATGCCGTGGAGGCAGCCAAGAGCCCTGCCGCGGTTAAGGAAGTGGGGATTGAATGGTGTATTGCCCAGTCGAAGGAACTTATGGCGAAAGGCGCCCCCGTGCTTCACTACTACACGATGGGGAAGGCGGATGCCACGGAGAAAATTGCCGCTGCGCTTTTCTAAAGGTTCCTCGTCCCTGATTTTGGGCATTAAAAATGAACTGAGCTCGTTTTTTCGGGTTTCTTAGGTCATACCTTCGTAACCATGGCAAATATCTCTTTCCGAGCTCCGCGTTTCGCCCCCAAAGCGGGTCAACCATTTTATCAAGAGTTGACCAAGCGCGTCAATGCATATTTCGCACAAAATAATCTCAGTCCAAAAGGCAATGTCCGCCTGTACGTCAAGACTGGGGTGCTCATCGGTGGTTTCTTAGCGGCCTATTTGGGTTTAATTATAGCGGCTCCCGCATTCAAGATTGCCTGGATGCTTTGGCTCGCCTTGGGTTTGCTCACGGCAGCCATAGGCTTCAACATCATGCACGATGGGGCGCACGGTAGTTTCTCGAAGCACAATTGGCTCAACGAAATGGCTGGTCACACGGTGAACTTTTTGGGAGCCAGTATCCTCATGTGGAAAACCAAGCACAATACCGTACATCACACCTTTACCAACATTGAAGGAGTAGACGATGATATTGATGCCGGAAATTTGCTTCGCATGGCACCAAGCCAGGAGCACTTGCCCATTCACCGCTTTCAGCACCTGTACTTCTCTGCGCTCTACGCGTTGTTGTACATCTATTGGGTGGTGTTTACCGACTACAAGAAGTACTTCACTGGAATGGTAGGCAATGTGCCTATTCCCAAGTTAACGGCCTTTCAGCATGTGAGTTTCTGGGGATGGAAAGCCCTACACCTTGGATTATTTGTCGGTCTCCCCATGTGGAAACTCGGCTTTTTGCCTTGGCTTGGTGGCTTTCTATTGATGGGCATGGTCGCAGGACTTGTGCTCTCTCTGGTCTTCCAATTAGCTCACGTAGTGACGGAGGCGTCCTTTTCCCAATACACCCATGGAGAGCAAATGGAAACAGAAGACGAGTGGGCGATTCACCAGATCAAAACCACCGCCAATTTTGCCACGAAATCGACATTTTTAACGTGGTTCCTTGGGGGGCTAAACTACCAAGTGGAGCACCATCTGTTTCCCCGAATTTCCCACATTCACTATCCCAATTTGGCCAAAATTGTGAAGGAAACCTGCGCTGAATTTGACGTCACGTACACGGAATTCAAAACCTTTGCGAGTGCCTTAAAATCCCATGTTCAGCATCTGCGCCACATGGGGCAGCTTGCCTAAGCTTTCACTGCGCGAAAGCGTAGGTTCGTTTGTTGGTTTGCTCGTTTGATGGCCTCAGCGATCGCTACGCAAAAATGTTTGGAGGCTAGGGAGTTAGGGCGTTTGGAAGCTTTGAGATTCTTACGCCGTACGCCATGTTTGGGCTGCACGCAGCACCAAGCTCACGATGTAAATCACTAGACCATACAGGGTGGTAGTGAGGCTGACCTTGAGGCCGCCTGCAATCAAGCCTTCACCAGCCGCTTCGCCCAGAGCTTCTTGGAAACCTTCAAGCACCGAAAATGCGTGGTAAAGCCCAATCAGTTGGCCAAGCACTCCGACTGCGAGTGCCAAAAGTCCAAGCTCTTTCAGCGGTCCTCCTTTCCAAGCCGTCCACAGAACGCCTAGCAACAGGAAGGATAGAATGCTCATGAAAAGTGGGCCGCCTTGGTAAAAAAGATCCATCATGGTGATAGGGGGGGTAAAGGGTTTGGAAGTATGGGTGTGTGGTCATTTGAATGTTTGAGCAGTGTTTGGAAGTTAGGGCGGATAATCTAAACGTTCATAGCCGAATGCGTAGGTGGGGACCCTCTTCACCAACCAGCTCCCTAGCTCCCGGGCTCTTTTCCCCTGAAGCCCTTTTACCCTTAAACCTTAATTGGAGATATACAGCGCTACACCGTCATAGCCCACTTGATATGGGCGCAAACCCCAGGTGGAGCTCCCATCGAGGGCTTGACCATCAAAAAGTAAGAATTGTTGCCCATCACACGGGCACTCTGCGGTGAGATTGTCTACTAAAAAAAGGGTGCCACAGGCATGGCTTACGTGGTTGGGGCAGCACAAATCATAGACCCCAAAATCATTGGCATCGCCAAAGTTTGTTCGGCGATAAACAACCACGCCCCGATAGCCCCATTCGCTGTGGGCGACCGACCCCCCGACAAATTGCAAATCGTAGGCAGAGGGCGTGTTTAGATAGATCGTTTCGTTGACTGGAGCATAGGGGACAGGATGCCTGTTAGAGCTTCCCCGACAGCCGGCAAAAAGTCCAAATACCAAAAAGAAACAGAGGAGTCGATACATTTTATACAAATCTATGCAGCTTTTAACGCAAAAGGGCAGCATTTATTGGTTATTTTCGCTACTTGGATCCTTTATGGATTCGCCTAAACACGACCTAAACGCACCACTTATGCGCATTCGATTTGGACTACTCATCGTCGCTCTGGCCTTGGCTTTCTCGGCCAATGCCCAACGCCCTGGACAGCTTCGAGGAACCGTTACGGACAAGAAATCTGGAGAGGAGCAATACCAAGCCGTCATCCACGTTTTATCGGGCGGTTATGAAATTGCCAAAGGAACCACAGACTTTGATGGCAACTACAACATCAACCCAGTCCAGCCAGGAACCTACACACTTTCCTGTGAGGCTTTCGGTTATAATAAATCCACGCTTACGGGTGTGACGATCGATGGAGGTCGCATAACCAACATTGATTTTAAACTTACCTCTGCGGACGTCATTCTTGGCGAAGTAGAGGTGACGGCTTCCTATGAAGCACCCTTAATCGAAAAGGGAAAAACCTCCGTGACTTTTGGGAGTGATCAAATCCGGAACTTGGCTTCTCGTGGAGTGGGTGGTGTTTTGGCGTTGACCTCAGGGGTTGTTCAAGACGAAAGTTCAGGCGCAAGCTATTTCCGTGGTGGCCGTTCCGATGGTAACGTCATCTTTATCGATGGGGTAAAAGTTCGTGGAGACATCAATCTCCCGCGTGAAGCGATTCAAACGACGGAAATCATCACAGGTGGTGTCCCTGCGAACTACGGTGACGTTACAGGTGGAGTCATCTCAACCACGACCCGTGGTCCTTCTCCACGCTTCTTTGGAACTGCGGAATATGTCACTTCGGCTTTGTTTGATCCGTACAATTATCATTTGGGCGGTTTGACCATTGGTGGACCATTGCTCCGAAACAAAAAGACGGAGGCTCCGATTGTAGGATACCTGTTCTCTGCGGAAGTTCAGCACAATGGCGATGGCCGACCCTATGCTATTCCCGTGTACAAGGTGAAGGACGACGTGTTAGCCGAACTCGAATCACGCCCTCTAGTGCCTACCGCTGCTGGACTGGGAACCATTCGCGCGGCTGAGCTGCTTCGTTTGGAAGATCTAGAAACGGTAAATAGCCGTTTGAACGTAGCAACCAATGGAATTCGCGCTACGGGGAATATCAACATCAAAACGAGCAAAAAGACCAACTTGGTCTTGGGTGCCCGTTTTAACCAAGGCTACGGTCGCAATGCTAGTTTCTCCAATTCATTGATGAACTGGAAAAACAACGGAGCGTACAATAGCCGTGACTTCTCTACCTATGTGCGCTTCACTCAGCAATTTGGTGGCGCTGGAGAGGATGCAGAATCCGTCATCAAGAATGCCTACTACACAATCCAGGTGGACTATACCATGAATATGGACCGGAGTTGGGATCCCCGTCACCGCGATAACATCTTCCGGTATGGGCATGTGGGCAACTTTGAAACACAGCGTGCCTCCTTCTATGGTTTTGGTACAGATGAGAAGACGGGAATCACGGCCTTCCGCAAATTGCTCGATTTGGATACGGCGGTGGTGTTCACCCCGAGTGAGTATAACCCCGTCTTGGCGAATTACACCTCTACCTATTATGACTTGGTTTCTTCGGGTCAAATCAATAACCAAATTAACAACTTGACGAACATCCAACAGGGTGGCGGATTGCTCAATGGTCAAGGACCTTACAGTGTGTATAGTTTATTTGGTAATGTGGGCGCCATTCAAACCAATTACAGCTACAGCCAGGCAGAGCAGTTCCGTATCACCGCTTCGACCAACTTTGACATTGGCGGACACTCGTTGATTGCTGGTCTAGAATATGAACAACGCTTTGACCGCGCCTTCGGTGTATCCGGATCAAGCCTTTGGTTGCTCATGCGCAACTTGCAAAACGATCACATGAAGGAATTGGATACCGATAATCCCATTCTCGTTTACCGTGATGGCGTATTCCAAGACACGATCAACTATCATCGCGCCCTGGACTTAAATAAGCCGCGTACGTTTGATCGCAACTTGCGTCTCGCCCTCGGATTAGATCCAGATGGAGCAGACCAAGTGTTGCTGGATGTGGATAATATCAACCCGGATGACCTGATGAATTATGGTGGTCTGAGTTTATTCTCAGCACAAGAATTGCTCAACTTTGGTGCCAGTTCTTACGTGAGTTACTATGGGTATGACTACACCGGAAAACTGTTGAATTACAACCCATCTCTTGCCGATTTCTTTAAGGCAAAAGATGCCAACGGGAACCGGACCTATCCCATGGCGGCCTTCCAGCCAATCTACATGGCGGGCTACATTCAGGACCAGTTCTTGTTCAATGACCTCTTCTTTAACGTAGGTGTCCGTGTGGATCGCTTCGATGCTAACCAGCCCGTGTTAAAAGACCCATTCACTTTGTATAGTAGCCGCACCGTTGGTGATGTCCGCGCTATGGGCGGATTGGAAGGTTCTCCTATTCCAGATGCCATTGGAGATGACTATGTGGTCTATGTCGACAATATCAAGAACCCCAAGCGCATTGTAGGGTATCGTTCAGGATTTGATTGGTTTAATGCGGATGGCTCACCCCAGTCGAATCCAACTATCATCGCTAACCTTTCAGGGGGTCAGGCTAAGCCATGGATCTTTGAAGAGAACTTCACCGACCAAGGAAATCCAGATCAACCCGTGTTGAGCGAAAAGAGCTTTAAGGATTACAGCCCTCAGGTAACGGTTTCTCCCCGTATCTCATTCCAGTTCCCCATTTCGGATGAGGCAGAATTCTTCGCGCACTACGACCTACTAGTCCAACGCCCTAGCGCGGGTCTATCTCGCTTTAACCCGGTGAACTATGTGAACTTGGAGTATGGTTCGGCGACGTTGCCTAACCCAGAATTGCTTCCCCAAAAATTGACGGAATATGAAATTGGTTTCCGCCAAATGCTAGGTGAGCGTTCCGCGTTGAAGGTGAACGCCTTCTACCGCGAATACCGTGACCTAATTCAGACCGTGTCGGTCACCGAGGCTTATCCTGCTACCTATGTGATGTATGGCAACCGTGACTTCACGACGGCTAAGGGATTCAGTTTCCAGTATGACATGCGCCGCACAGGAAACGTCATGATGAATGCACAATACTCCCTCTCCTTCGCGGATGGTACGGGATCAGGTGCAAACTCAGGTCTGGCCCTTGCGCGTTCTGGTCAACCAAACTTGCGCTATATCCAACCTTTGGATTATGACCAACGTCACACCTTCTCTGGAAACATTGACTTCCGCTACGGTAAAGGCACGGACTACAACGGTCTGGTTATAAAGAATAAGCGCATCTTCGAAAATGCTGGTGTGAACATCTTGGGTACAGCGAGTTCAGGATTCCCTTACTCACGTCGTGTGCGTGCCTACGGGTTGACCGAAACAGCATCTCCGATTGTGGGTGTGCTGAACGGATCTCGTAAACCTTGGCAGTACAAAATTGATTTGACCGCCAACAAGATTTGGTACTACGCCAAAGGCAAGAAGAATGTTGAGATCTATGTACAAGTACTCAATGTCTTGAACACGCAAAACGTACTAAACATTTACCCCTTTACTGGGTCGCCTACGGATGATGGCTACTTGACGTCTTCCCGCGGTCAACAGGCCATCTTGTTCACCACAAACGCACAGTCTTTCGCAGACTTGTACAATGTGAGCATGGTGAATCCTTTCAACTTCTCTATCCCCCGTCAAATTCGCCTTGGTGTTCGCCTCGGCCTGTAAAAGATTGAATTCCGTATTCCTATGAAGAAGATTCTATTTGGTTTAGCATGGGTGGCCGCTTCGGCCTCTTTGATGGCCCGTCCTGATATTAATGTTTCGGGGCCGAGTGGCATGTCAAACAAAACGGTCGAGGAGCTTTGTCAGCCCGCCCGCGCCCAGTCCGATTTGAACATTAATAACGTGCGTGCGACCATCCTAGGTGGTGGTGATATGTGGTGGGATTTGAACACCGCACGCTACGAAGTGCCTAAAGGAGGCGGCAAACACTCCATGTTTGCGGGTGCACTCTGGTTAGGCGGTTTGGACGAAGGTAACCAGCTCAAGTTGGCTGCGGTGACCTACCGTTCACGTGGGGTGGACTACTGGCCTGGCCCGCTTTCTACCGATGGGTTAGCATCAGTCAACAAAGAGATTTGTGATAAGTACGACAAGCACTGGATTATCAATCGTGAGCAGGTCGAAATGCACCGCGCATGGCTGCTATGTAAGAATGATCCCGCCTGTGATGTAGCGGATAAGTTCCCAGGCTATGAAGGCAATATTCCAGATATCATTTTGGAATGGCCAGCGCATGGTGCGGAGGGCGAACTGCCTTATACCCTAGCACCATTCATTGATTTGGATGGGGACCAACGCTACGACCCATTGGAGGACTATCCTGCGTATGACTTGGATCGTCAGTTCGATTGCCGCCGCAAAGAAACCGATGTGTTATATGGTGACCAGACGATCTGGTGGGTATACAACGACCGGGGAAACATCCACACAGAGACCTCCGCAGGTGCGTTGGGATTTGAGATTCGTGCACAAGCCTTTGCGTTTGCCACGAACGACGAAATCAACAATATGACATTCAACAACTACCGAATTGTCAACAAGTCTACTTTCCGTCTCACGAATACGTATTTCTCTACGTGGTTTGACCCAGATTTGGGGAACTACTTGGATGATATCATTGGTTGTGATATCCCACGTGGATTGGGTTATTGCTATAACTCTGATTTGAATGACGAAGGACCGCTTGGATACGGCCTCAACCCACCTGCAGTGGGCTTTGACTTCTTCCAAGGTCCCTTTGCCGATTATTTTGATGGTCTTGACAATGACCGGGATGGCTGTATTGATGGTGTTCGTGATGACAATGGCGATTGCCAGGCAGAAAACCCTGTGACCGGTGTGAACGAGCGGATCATCATGTCCGGTTTCATGTACTATAACAACACGGGATCAGCCTTCTCAGGCAACCCGAACACCGCGGCGGAGTACTATAATTTCATGCAATCGCGCTGGAAGAATGGTAACCCATTGGTGGTAGAGACCCCTTCTGGCCCAGGTAACCCAGCGAATGGCGATGGTTTCACCGCCGATGGTTCAGGTTTGCAGACCTTGTTTGCCTACCCAGGGGACACCTACGATACTACAGGAAATAGTGCTCCAATAGCTTCACAGGATTGGTACGAATCTCCAAACAACTCGGAGGACAAGCGCGGTCTGCACAACGCAGGACCTTTCTCCTTGGCTCCAGGAGCTTTGAACTTTATCACCACGGGGGTAGTTTGGGAACGCGACTATAACAAAGCAGACTTGTTTGCTTCGGTAGAGAAGATTTTGATTGCGGACGACAAAGCCCAGAGCTTGTTTGACAACTGCTTCCAAATCCTCAATGGTCCGGATGCACCGGACATGGAGATCCAGGAATTGGACCGCGAGTTGGTGATCATGTTAAGCTATCGTGATGGTCAAAACAATCAGAATTTGGACTACCAAGAAGCGGATCCATTGATTCCATTTACGGACAACACCTACAAATTCGAAGGTTTCCAAATTTTCCAAATGGCGAATGCCAATGCGTCGGTCGGTGATCGGTATGACCCCAACCAAGCCCGCTTGATTGCACAATGTGATATCAAGAATGGCGTGGAGCGATTGATTAACTGGGAATTGGATCCAGACTTGGAGTTGTTGATCCCTCAGGACATGACCTTGGAGTATAATGATGCGGGCATTCAGATGAGCTTCTTGGTGAAGGAAGATGCCTTTGCCACGGGTACGGATCGCCGCCTGGTGAACCATAGTTCGTACTACTTCACCGTAGTAGCCTACGCATATAACGAGTATGAGCCATTTGATCAAGTGCTTCACCCCAACGGACAACGCAAGCCTTTCTTGGCTGGTCGGAACAATGTGAAGAAGTACGAAGGAATTCCTCATACCGTTTCTTCGGAGGCGGGCGGAACGATTCAAAATTCCGCCTACGGTTTCAGCCCTATTATTACGCGTATTGAAGGTATGGGTAACGGTGGAACGGCCTTGGAGCTTGATTCAGCTTCCCATGACGCGATTGTCAACAACTTCTACTTGAGCCACCCGACGTACAAGTCAGGCTACGGCCCGGTCAATGTGAAAGTGGTTGATCCACTGAATGTACCTGCAGGCAACTTTGTTCTTCGCTTTGATGGCATCGGCCCAAGTGCAAACTGGCAGGTTGAAGATGGAACCGGTAATGTCATTGCTTCTTCGATGACCGCTATTTCATTCATCAACGAGCAAATCATTCCGGAATTGGGCTTGAGCGTAGAAATTCGCGACCAAGAGAATCCTGGAAATGACCCAGATAACGCGCGGAATGCGGGTATTATCGAGTCAGAAGTGATCTATGCTGATCCAACCCAAACATGGTTGTCTGGCGTGAAGGACGATGATAGTTACGGACCACGAAACTGGATTTTGGCAGGTCAGAATGACTTGAGCACCAAGCCCGCATCGTATTACCGCGATTATCCAAACGATCCGAAGTCACTCTTCACCAATATCGTCGGTGGAACCTGGGGACCATTCCCGTATGTGAGCTACATCGGCCGTGGATATGATGCGGGGAACAACATCTATGGTATGGGCCCAGCAGACTCTTCGCAGTCCGCGTTCTCTGCTCGGATGAATCCACGTGACCTCCATTCTGTGGATATCGTATTCACAAGTGATCATACGAAGTGGACTCGTGTGCCTGTTTTGGAAATGGGTGAGGACCAAGATTTGACAGAAGGCGCCGTGCGCAAGTGGCGCTTACGTGCAGGCGCGAGCTGGGACAAAAACAACAATGGTGAATTGGTGCGCAGTAGCACGAGCACTGGTTGGTCTTGGTTCCCTGGCTATGCCATTGACGTAGAAACAGGCACTCGTTTGAACATCGCCTTCGGTGAGAATTCATGGATGGTAGGCGATAATGGTAAAGACATGTTGTTCAACCCCACGTCACGACTTTCTACCTTCCCGGCAGATCCGGTCACGGGTGGCTTTAAGTTCGGAGGTCAGCACTACATCTATGTATTTGGACCATACTTCCAGCAAGGCTTGTCGAAAGTTCCATTGGATTATGCGGGCAGCGATGAGTTGAACAACCCATTGTACACGGAATTGAACAATATGGGTCAGATCCTGAACCGAAACAAAGTCACAAAGAGCTTGATGTGGACCAGCATTCCTTTGATGGATCCGCGTTTTGATGGCCGTGACTTGTACACCGACATGCCTTCGGATGCCCGCGTGCGGATTCGCATGGCTCGTCCATACGAGAAGTACGAAACGGATGGCACAAACAATAGCAACCCGATGTACCAGTTCAATACGAATAATGTCGCTACGGAAAAAGGCATCACGGATGTCGCTTCAAGCGCATTGGATATAATCCGCGTTGTGCCTAACCCATACTTCAGCTTGTCTGCGTACGAGCAATCTCAGTTGGATAATTTGGTCAAGGTGACCAACTTGCCCGAGAATTGTACGGTCAGCATTTACACGGTAGAAGGCGCATTGGTGCGCACCTTGAAAAAGTCAAATACAGATACCTGGATGTATTGGGATTTGAAGAATAACTACGGGGTACCTATCGCAAGTGGGGTATACCTCATTCACATCGATGCCCCAGGTATTGGTGAGAAGGTGATCAAGTTCTTCGGAACCCTCCGTCCATTTGACCCAACTGGTTTCTAAGTAAAGGATTATGATGAAAAAAGTAATTGCAAGTATCGCTCTGATTGCCGCAGGAACGGCCCTCTACGCGGGTAACCCAGTTCGTTCGGGTTCCGCTGGAGCCTCGGAGCTTCTCATTAACCCTTGGGCACGCACCGCAGGCTGGTCAGAGGGCAATACCGCGAATGTCATGGGCCTTGAAGCGATGTATGGCAACATCGCAGGTATGGCATTTACCACGGGCTTACAGGCGGGGTTTGCCAACAGCCAATGGCTTGTCGGCAGTGGGATTCAGTTGAATTCGGCTTCTTTTGCGACGCCTTCAGGAAACGATGGGGTATTGGGCATTCACGTGACCAATATGAATTATGGCCAAATTGAGGTGACCACGACCGAATTGCCGGATGGCGGAGCGGGCTACTTTAGTCCTACGTCAACGATCATCGGCATGGCCTATGCCAAGAAGTTCACCCAAAGTATCTACGGTGGAATTAACATCAAGCTGTATAACTCCACCATTAGCAATTTGACCGCTACGGGTGTGTGTTTTGATGCGGGGGTCCAATATGTGACAGGACAGGAACGTGACTTCCGTTTTGGGATTACTTTGCGCAACATTGGCCCTTCCTTTGGGTACAACGGCGACGGTATGGCCATTGTCCTGCCCGTGCCCTCGGGCTCGCACACCACGACGTTTGATAGCCGTACGGAGCAGTTCGAATTGCCTACGCAGTTGGCCATTGGTGCTTCCAAGCGTTTTGACCTCGATGCAAAGAACCGCCTTCACTTGGCTGGAAACTTCATTTCCAATTCATTTAAGAAGGATCAGTTTACCGCGGGCATTGAATTTGACCACAATGATATCTTCCAAGTTCGCGCTTCCTATGCTGCCTTTGACAACCGTTACGATGGATTGGCCTCAGAGGCATTTACAGGCCCAGCGATGGGCTTTAGCGTCAATGCGCCTACCGGTGGAACCTCGAAGTTGAATATCAGCTATGCCTACCGCCTAACCAATTCTGCGTTTGCTGGGGTGCACACCCTGGGCGCGACCTTGGTGTTGTAAGGCAATTTTTATTACCTTTCATGGAATGAGATCCCCAGCCAGGGATCTCATTCTCGTTTAAAACTTAGTCTTTTATGTCTGTTTCCTACCTCACCCCGGAGGGCTTTAAAAAGCTCAAAGAAGATCTCGAACAACTTCGTTCTGTAGAGCGTGCACGCATTTCTGCTCAAATCGCAGAGGCGCGAGATAAAGGGGACCTCAGCGAGAATGCGGAATATGATGCAGCCAAGGAAGCGCAGGGTTTGCTTGAGTTGAAAATTGCCAAGATGGAAGAGGTCATGGCGAATGCCCGGGTCGTGGACGAAAGCCAATTGGACATGAGCAAGGTGCTTATTCTCTCGAAGGTGAAATTGCGCAACCCGGTAAATAAGATGGAGTTCAATTACACGCTCGTCGCGGAGCAAGAGGCCGACCTAAAGGCAGGTAAAATCTCTGTGAACAGCCCCATAGGCAAAGGTCTCCTCGGCCGGAGTGCGGGAGAAATAGTGGACATTCAGGTGCCCAATGGAACAATGAAGCTCGAGATATTAGAAATTTCGCGTTAAGTTCACCAAAGCATGTCCAGTATATTCTCAAAGATCATCCGTGGTGACATTCCCTGCTATAAGGTAGCGGAGTGCGAGCACGCGATTGCGTTTTTGGATATTCGCCCCCTTTCCAAGGGACATACGCTAGTGGTTCCGAAGATGGAGGTAGACCGTTTATTCGATTTACCGGAAGAGGATTTTCAAGCGCTGTGGGCATTTAGCCATAAAGTGGCCAAGGGCATCGAAGCTTCAGTCCCATGCAATCGCGTAGGGGTAGCAGTTTTGGGATTTGAAGTTCCACATGCACACATCCATCTTGTGCCTATGCGTACAGAAGGTGACCTCAATTTTGCGCAACCAAAGCTTCAACTTTCGGCGGAGGTGATGGAAGAAATTGCTGCGGGCATCGCTAATGAGGTGCCCGAATACAATCTTATTTGAGTCGGTCTGGATTCTGAGTTAAGAATTGCGACCACGACCCTTTTCCGGCTCCTTTGGGAGCCTTTTTTAGTTGATTGGCAGAACTAGTGCTCTGAACTGGGGAACTAAGGGCATAGGCGTGGCACGTAGCTACCGCCAGGCCGTCGGTGGCGTCAAAAAGCTTCGGCATCTCTTCCAGTCCATAGATGTGTTGCAGCATGCCGCTCACTTGTTCTTTGCTTGCGGCGCCATTGCCAGTAATGGACTGCTTGACCTTTCGCGGGGAATATTCAAGAACAGGGATTCCTGCCGCGAGTCCCGCGGACATGATTACTCCCTGTGCCCGCCCTAGCTTGAGCATAGATTGGATATTCTTGCCAAAAAACGGAGCCTCCATGGCCATTTGGTCGGGCTGATAGGTTTTGAACAGCTCAGCAATCACACCATGAATGTCGCGCAAGCGCTCAAAGGGATCCTTTTTGGCGTCAAGTTTGACTGCATTCAAGGTGATGCAGGTCAATTTTTTTCCTTCAATCCGAATAATGCCGTAACCTAATACAACGGTTCCTGGGTCTACGCCAAGGACAATCATGCCTTAGGCTTGTCCCGCGTTAGTGCCCATGTATCCGCTTCGTGAGGTAGGGGCTTGGTAAAGACGCAGTCCAAATGCGGGAGCTGCAGCGATCAGGTGATCGAAGATGTCCGATACAATTCCTTCGTAGGGCACCCAGCTTATCTCTTTGGCAAAACAATAGACCTCCAAAGGAACGCCAGTACCTAAAGGCTGTAATTGGCGTACCATCAAGGAATGCTCATCGGAGATTTGCGCATGCTCTTTCAAATACTGACTAGCATACATCCGGAAGACGCCCAAGTTGGTCATGTGCCTTCCATTCACAGGCTGAGATTTGTCGGCTCCAACACTGAGGTTGTGTTGAGCAATTTCAGTTTTGCGCTCACCGATGTATTCCCTGACACGTTCGATCCCACTCAGCTTGTCTAGCAATTCATCACTACAGAATTGGATCGAGTCTAAATCGATGACGAGGTTGCGCTTGATTCGGCGAACATTGGCCATTTGCATTCCGCGCCAATTGACGAAGCTCTCGGTAACGAATGCTTTGGCGGGGACGCTGCTGATGGTGTTGTCAAAGTTTTTGATTTTCACCGTGGTCAAATCCACAGAGATGACGTCGCCATCCACCCCAAAGCGCTCAAAAGTGATCCAGTCGCCTTTCCGCAGGAGGTCGTACATCGCAATTTGAAAGTTCGCTAAGAGTCCATTGATGGCATCTTGGAAAATCAAGATGATGATCGCCGTGGCGCCCGCCATTCCTGCCATGAGGCTGCCCAAAGGGGTGCCGGAAGCTTGCGAAATAACGGCCAATATGGCGATGAACCACGTAAGGAATTGCACCACAGATAAGAGGGTGCGGATGGGCTTGTCCTTGAATTGCTCTTGATCCTCCAAGACATGGCTTGTTGCTCGGGCGCTGCGGTTTACCAAGATGGCCACCTGATAAATGAGCAAGAAGCTCAAAATATTTTGCAAGGGGGCGATCCAATTTTCGGCATGCTCAAACACCAAGGGAATAAAGGCTCGAATCAAAATGGTTGGAAGCAGGTGTACTAGCGCTTCAAATACCTTTTCCTTCAAAAAATGGTCATCCCAGGTGACCTTCGTGCGAAGGACAAAGCGACGGATCAACCGCATCAGGATACTGCGCGCGACAAAGTCAGCCAAAAGACTGGCTAAAACGAGCACGATAAAATCGACAGAGATCGTCAAAGCTGCGACGACAGAATCGGAAAGGCCTTGGGCTTCCAATAATTTTCGGGTCCAGTGGCCCGGATTGATGCTTGAAGGATCCATAACGACAAAGGTAACGGATGCGTTCGGGATGCCGTCTATTCCGTAATGGTCCAGGTGATTTTTCGACGAGCGGAAGGATAGAAGTAGCCCAGTGCAAAATCTTCGGGATCTCCCTCGCGGTAGATATTCCCAATGATGGGGGCCGGAGGGGGGTCAAATAAGCCGCCAACTTGCAAGGTCTGTTCCCGAAGCAATTGGAGATAACTGAAAAGTCCCAAGGGGATACTGCCAATTTCTAACGTGTAGGTCACACCAATTTGGTCAGGACCCGCCACTTCAATGGCGGGAAGGTCAAGATCATTGTTGGAGCGGCCATCCAAAAAGCCATCGTCGAAGACTTGCAGGTTGAATGGGGCATTTTCCAGCGTGTCATTGCGCCATATGCGCGCGCGATAATGATCGCCAAATCCGGCGGCTTCGGTCCAGTGCGCATAGACGTAATAGCCCTCTCGCACGAAGGGTGCCCGAGGTACAAAAGCGGAATACACCGAGTCGAAGGGATTGCAACGACCTAGGGCTTCACCGGAGGAGCGCCATGTGCCCGAGGGCAAATTGGCACTTTCGGGAATCTGGACTTGGATGGCATAGGTTTGAGCGAAGTCCCCGCGAAATTCCCCTTCGTAATGTCCCCCTTGGAGGTGGCTTAGGGTATCAACGGGGAGTCCATTTTCGAACAAAATGACGGTGGCATTTTCGACGGGTGGGTTCAGTCCGTCACTGAGGTAATTCACACTCCAGCTCAAGTCTGCATAGACCGAAGTGCTATCTCCCACAGAGCCATTGACGATTAAACGGGTTTCGCCGTCAGGCAAGGTGAGGTCGATGGGGTCCTGACATGAAAGGAGGATGCCCGATGCGGTCAGAAGGCCAAGAAAAATGGTAGTGAACGGACGCATCAGAAATTGAAATTGTAGGTGAAGTATGGGATAACCGAACCAAAGATGGATAAGCGGTAGGCCTGCACATTGGTGGGTTGGCTGAAGTCCGCACGGAAGAAAATACTATAGGGATTGCGACGGCCATAGACATTGTAGGCGCCAAAGGCCAAAGAAGACTCCCAAGCTTTTTTGGCCTTCTTCGTCCCCATGGTATAGGTTGCTGAGAGATCTAATCGATGACTCGCCGGAGTGCGCGCGCCATTTCGGTTCGTGTAGACGGGGAAATACATTCCTTCAAACTCAGCTCGGGAATCTGGATAAGTGATGGGCCGGCCTGATTGAAAAGCAAAATTGCCACCAACTTCCCATGCTTTCGATATGGACCAATTGGCGACTAAGTTCAAATCATGCAACTTGTCATAATTGGCGGGGTACCATTGGCCATTGTTAATTCGGGTTTCTCGGGTGCCTCCATCGACAATGCGTTCGGTCCTGGAAAGGGTGTATCCTAGCCAGCCGGTGACCGCGCCTTGCTTCTTTTCGAGCAAGAATTCTGCCCCATAGGCCCGGCCATCGCCACGCAATAGCTGGGTTTCAATGTATTCTGTAAAGACTAAATCTGCCCCGTCTTTATAATCCAATAAGTCTTGGAATTCTTTGTAATACGCTTCGAGGCTCAGTCGGATGCCTTGTTCCCCCAAATTTTGGGCCCATCCGAGGGCGACTTGGTCCACTGTGGCTGGCTGAATAAACTGTCCGGCAGGGCGCCAGACATTGACCGGTGTGGCCGTGGTATTATTGCTAATCAAGTGCAGATATTGCCGTGAGCGGTTGTAGCTCGCTTTGAGCGCAGAACGTGGGCCGAGCTGATAGTTCAGCGCCAGTCGAGGCTCTAAACCTGCCAGCCCCGTGAATGAAGCAATGATCTCCCCTGGGGCATAGGTGGTGATTCCCGTGGCTTCAATTTCTTTCGGATTGAGCGGATTGCTGTAGGTTTGGATGTCGCGCCCACCCAGATTGAAGAAGGTGCTGTAACGCAGGCCATAGGTTGCCGTGAGTGCATCGGTGATACGCCAGTCATCGCTGACATACAAGGCGGGCTCCGTCGCATATTCTTGCTGCAGCTCAAGGCTAAATATCCCAGATATTTGACCCGGATGAAAGACATAGGCTGTGTTTTGGATCCCAAAATCTACCGTGTGTGCCGTATTCGCATACCAAGTCCAACCCAGATTGCTCACGTAGTTCTGAATCCGCGAGTCCCAGATAAAGGCGGGATCGGCATCCTTGGGGGTGCCCAATTGGTAGGTATAGTCCGAATACACCGCCGTGGCATTGAAAAAAAGACGTGGGTTAATTAGCCGGTTCCAGCGTAGCGTGCTCGTCCAGTTGCCCCAACCAAAATCAAATAAGTCCGAGGCTCCAAATTGATCGCGACCAAAGTAAGAGCTCAAAAAGACGCGGTCTTTGTCGGATACTTTTGCGTTGATTTTGACATTTAAGTCATAGAAGTAGATGGTGGTATTGTCTAATTCGGGCGAATCAAATAAGGGGAAGAATAAGTCAAAGTAGGAGCGGCGACCGGCCACCATGAAATTCACTTTGTCTTTGACGATGGGCCCCTCAAGAAGTAGTCGGCTGGAGAGCAGTCCAATGCCCCCTGTACCACTGAATTTTTGGCTGTTGCCCTCTTTTTGACGCACGTCCAGCACGGATGAAAGACGACCGCCATAATTTGCCGGCATTCCCCCTTTGTAAAGCTTTACATCCTTGACGGCATCTGCGTTAAAAATGCTGAAGAAGCCAAAGAGGTGCGAAGAATTGTAGACCGGGGCTTCGTCCAAAAGGATGAGGTTTTGGTCGGCGTTTCCTCCACGCACATTGAATCCGCTTGCTCCTTCACCCACCGTCGAGACTCCGGGTAAGAGGGTCAGGGTGCGGATGATATCGGTTTCACCTAAAAGTTGCGGAACCTTTTTAATTTCTTTCGCGCTCAGGGCACTGACACTCATTTCGGTCGTGGTCACGTTGGCGTTGAGACGCTGTGAAACGACGTCGACTTCACCCAGTTGGGTAGCCTCTTCTTTGAGGGCTACATTGACTTTGCGATTAGCGGTTAGTGCGCCAAGGTTTTGCTCAATTTGCGCGTAGCCAATGAGGTTTACTCTGAGCCGATAGCTCGCCCCACTGGGCACGGTAAGCGAATAGAATCCGTACGGGTTGGTGGTCGCGCTGAAGCTTCCGTCTTTCGATTGAAGAATTACCAAGGCGGAGGGCAAGGTCTCTCCTGTCGCGGCTTCGCTGATATTCCCACTAACGGTAATGGCGGATTGGGCGATGGCGGAGGTAAAAAAGCCAAAGAAGGCGAGGAAAAGTGTGATTTGGCGCATAACTTGTAACGCTATAACCCTCAAAGGGGCCGCAGGTTCAACCCCCATGGGACAAATGCCGTGCCAAGCCTCTAAACGGGGCATGATTTATGTACTTTCGGCGCATGCTCGCTTTCATACGCATCCTATTCATGAAGAAGAATCTGAAATTCACCTTGCCTGCATTGGCATTGATCGCTGCCCTTGGTCTAAGTTTTACGTGGAAGGTCCCTTCGGACGACCAAGAAAAAGTAGTGATGCTATTAGTCCATGATGCGCTCTCTGGGGTTCACTATCAGCCCAAGCCCATAGATGATGCCTTGTCGCGCGAAGTGATGGCCTTCTTCTTGGAGTCCATGGATTCGGAAAAGCGCTTCCTTTTAGGCGAGGATGTGCAGGCCTTGATGGCATACAATGACCTCTTAGACGATGCCCTGCGTACAAGTGATTTGACTTTTTTTAACCTGAGTCAGAATATATGGCAAAAGCGTTTCAAGGAATCCCAAGCCCTGTATCAAGACATTTTGGCCTCCCCTCTGGACTACCGTTCGGAGCGTGCATTTGAAACGGATTCGGAAAAGCGCCCTTTCCCAGCGGATGCCCAAGCCATGCGCCAATACTGGACGGACTATTTGACTTTTCGGGTTTTGAGCCGTTTGTATGATCGCTCCTTGGCGGCGGATTCAGCGGGTCAAGCGAAGTTTAATTTGGGCGATGCAGGCTTTGCAGAAGAGGAGAAGAAAGCCCGCGAAAAGGAGCTAGAGATCCACGATGAGTGGTTCAGCAGCATGAAGGATATGGAGCGCGGGGATTGGTTTGGCCTCTATATGAATGCCTACACCGGCGTCTACGACCCACACACCCAATACTTTCCTCCCCGTCAGCAAGAGAACTTTGAAATTGAAATGACGGGCCAATTGGAAGGCATTGGCGCTTCGCTACAACAAGATGGGGAGTTTACCACGGTAGCTTCCATCGTGACGGGGTCGGCCTGCTGGCGCCAAGGGGAGCTCGAAGTAGGGGATAAGATTCTCAAAGTGGCTCAAGGAGCGGCAGAGCCCGAAGACATCGTAGGCATGAGCACGAACAAAGTGGTCACTAAGGTTCGCGGCAAGAAGGGTACGGAGGTTCGCCTGACCGTCCGCAAAAAGGACGGCACGGAGAAAGTCATTCCCATTATTCGCGACATCGTGGAAATTGAAGCCACATTTGCCCGCTCAGCACGCATAGGGGAAGATGGGAAGACGGGCTATATCCGTTTACCGAAGTTCTATGTCGATTTCTATGACGACAACAACCGCAATTGTGCGGACGATGTGAAAAAAGAAATTGAAATCCTCAAAGCGCAGGGAATGGAGCGCTTGATTTTTGACCTTCGTGGCAATGGCGGAGGTTCGCTGCCTGCGGCGGTGGATATTGCCGGCCTCTTCTTCGACAAGGGCCCTGTGGTGCAAGTAAAGACCAGTGGGCAGCGCGTTCGATCCTACGATGATCGGGCCGCCGGCGCGGTTTGGGAAGGTCCTTTGTTGGTCATGGTGAATGAGGGGACCGCTTCAGCCTCCGAAATTGTGGCCGCGGCCCTGCAAGATTATGACAAGGCTATCATTGTGGGCACGCGTCAAACGTTTGGCAAGGGCACCGTGCAGAACATGCTGGATTTGGATCGAGCCGCAGGGCCCTTCCACGGAGACAAGCCTTTGGGCGCCCTCAAACTCACGATACAGAAATATTACCGCGTGACGGGCGGAACTACCCAATTGCAAGGCGTGGAAAGCGACGTGGTGCTGCCCCATCCGTACCAAGAGATCCCTTATGGTGAGCGTGAGTTGGACTACCCCTTAGCGGTGGACTACGTGGACGCCGCGGTACAATTTGAGCCCAAATTATCGAAGTCCTACCTCAAAGCGGCCCAGCAGCGCATTTCGGACAATCCAGAATTTGCTCGCATCAACGAATACGCCAAATGGCTTAAATCACAGCAAGATCAGACGTTGATTCCCTTGAATTACACGGCTTATTTTGAGCGTGAAATAAAGGCAGATGCAGAAGCAGAGGCTTTTGATGATTTGCTCAAGTCAAAGGAAACGCTCGACGTGACCTTCGCCTACCCCGGCCAGGAATCCACCTTGGACAGTGGGAAGGTGACCGAATACAGCCGCTGGTTCAAAAACTTGTCGACCGATATCTATTTGGGCGAAGCGATGCGCATCGTTCAGTCAATGCCACTTCGCTAAACACCTCGCTCAAGGGAATGGACGCAACCCCTCGTCAATCGCTTTTGCGTCGTCTCTGGCGGCATGGATTGGGGAAGTGGGGACTTTTAATCATGGGCTTTTGGTTGCTCTTGGCCCTAGGTGCCTACGTTTTGGCTACGGATGACAGTCCAAATGCAAATCGCATGAACTTGGCTTTTGCGGCGCAATCCATGGGGAGCGAGCTGCCCTTGACACCCGGAGAACGAATCCAATCACGCCATTGGAATTGGTGGCTTGTAGGGGATGAATCCGCCCCTCCCTGGCTGGCTTCAGAAGAAGGGCACCTTCGGATGTGGCTTGGGACCGATCGCTATGGACGGGATGTATGGAGTCGTTTGATCCTGGGCGCACGCATTTCGTTGAGTGTTGGGCTTATTTCTGTGTTTATCTCCTTGCTCATTGGACTCCCTTTAGGCGCATTAGCTGGTTACTATGGCGGTTGGTTGGACCGAATTCTGCAATCGGTCATTCAGATTTTTTGGAGTATTCCCACCTTTTTGATGGTGATAGCCTTGAGTTTTGTACTCGGGAAGGGATTTTGGCAAGTGTTTATCGCTGTGGGCTTGACGGCCTGGGTAGAGGTAGCTCGTTTGGTCCGTGGGCAAGTGCTTTCTATCAAAGAGGCGGAGTTTGTGCAGGCGGCGGAGGTCCTGGGCTATTCGCCTTGGCGCATTTTGACCAAACATATTGTGCCTCAGGTGATTCCCGCGCTGATAGTCCTGGCAGCAAGTCAATTTGCCTCGGCCATTCTTCTCGAATCGGGATTGAGTTTCTTGGGGATTGGAGCCCAGCCGCCGATGCCTTCTTGGGGAGGTATGATCAAAGATCACTACGCCTATTTGCTCACAGGCCAAGCCCATCTGGCATTGATTCCAGGGATGGCGCTCGCGAGCCTGGTACTGGCCTTTATGTCCTTAGGCACGGCTTTACGCGATGTCTTGGACGTCCGTGCCTAGCGTTGAATGTTCTCGGGCAAAAAAAATCCGGCGCCGTGAGGCGCCGGATTTCTGGTAATTATATGCTGTGATCAGAAGGGTAAATCGTCATCTCCTCCGTCAAAGGCATTGGTATTGGGAGCGGCTGGAGCTGAAGCTACTGGGGCGCCTCCGCCATAAGTTGGGCCGTTATTGGCCGCAGGAGCGGGGGCATCCGCATTTTGAATGCGCCAGCCTTGGATGGATACATAATAGCGTGTTTCCCCTTCTTTAGAGGTCCACTCGCGTCCGCGAATGTTGATTGAAACGGTCACTTTTTGGCCTTCTTGCACTCGGTTGAGAAGGTCGGAACGATCTTGCGTGAATTCAACCAGGATAGGCTGAGGATATTGCTCATCCGTTTGAACAACGAGTTCGCGCTTTCGGAAGGTGGGGCTCACTTGTTGAACCTCCATGATTTTTTTTACGGTGCCTGTGATTTCCATGCGTAGATATTGAAAGAAGAATTGAGATTACAAATTA
>Ga0209652_1000866_pt1 | contig 25529 bp, 23 predicted proteins | sample SaaInl74LU_5_DNA_FD_184641 | JGI IMG/M metagenome (GOLD analysis project Ga0209652, IMG submission 184641) | Marine microbial communities from expanding oxygen minimum zones in the Saanich Inlet - ESP_74LU_5_DNA (SPAdes) (version 2) | ecosystem: Environmental > Aquatic > Marine > Intertidal zone... | reverse complement strand
GCCGCGCCGCTTGAGGATGCCAAGGGTGCGGAACATGTCGACATCGGCAAAGGGGAGTCCGACCAGACGCCCGATGCTCATCTTGGCGGTGAGGCTGGGCAGAACCGTGACCGCCGCCCCTTGCTGGACCATGGCCATGGCCATGGTGGCGTTCTGCACCTCGTACCGCCAGTCGATCTTATCGGCGACGGGTCCCAGAAAATCATCAACCATCTGACGGTTTGTCGACTGGGTGTTGATCCGCACGAAAAGCTCGCTTGCCAGGTCGTCGCGAACAACGGTCTTTTGCCGCGCCAAACGGTGATCGGGACTAACAAGCAGGACATAAGGCTCGCGGCGGATCGCCGTGAATTCCAGATCCCAGGGCTGGGCGCCCAACAAGGTCACGCCGAACTCCGCCTCGCCCGAGGTGACGATCTCGGTGATCCGACCGGCCGGTTGTTCTTGCAAGCGGATCGACATCTTCGGATGGGTGCGGGAAAAGTTCTCAAGAACGGACGGCAGGTAGAAATGGGCGAATGTCGGCAGGCAGGCGAACGTCAGGGTCTGTTGCTGCGCCTTGGCCTGCATCTGCATAGCGCCATAGGCCGTCGAAAGCGCCTCAAGGTTCCGCCGCGCCACCGGCAACAACTCTTGCCCCGCCTCGGTCAGCGACACTTCGCGGGTGGTTCGGAACAACAGGCGCATCCCGATGTCCGTCTCAAGCTTGCGAATCCGATGGCTGAGAGCGGTCTGCGACAGATTGAGGTGATCCGCCGCACGGGCAAAAGTGCCCAGTTGCGCAATGGCAATAAAGGCCTCCAGTCCGATATAGTCGATACGGTTGGGCATGGGCCGGTCACTGATCTTGTGTTGTTGAATACCCTCCAACCATCGCAGCCAGAGGGGGTGAAGTCACCCGTATTCGCGCCATGACGGAAACCCTTGCCGCCCTGATGCCGCCCGACCTTGGCGGGAGCATTATTGCCTTGCTGCTTGGCATGTCCTTTATCGGGTCATTGATCACCGTAGCCTTCGGGATCGGCGGCGGCGCCCTTTTGCTGGCCATCATGGCGGTGACGATGCCGCCGCTGGCGCTGATCCCGGTTCACGGGGTGGTGCAGCTGGGCAGCAACCTTGGCCGGGCCGTCATGTTCGTGCGTCACACCTTCTGGCCGGCCCTGCCATGGTTCGTGGTAGGGTCCATCGTCGGTGTCGCCATCGGCGGCAACATCGCCATGAACATCCCGCCCTGGGTGGTGCAGACGGGCGTGGGCCTGTTCATCGTGTGGTCGGTCCTTGCACGTTCGCCCAAATGGCTTAGCCGCTGGCCCGTTCTGACCGGGCTGATCTCAAGCTTTCTGACGATGTTCTTCGGGGCAACCGGGGTCTTTGTCGCCAGCTACTCAAAATCCCTTGCCCTGCCCCGGCACAAACATGTCGCCACCCATGCCACGCTCATGACGGTGCAACACCTGCTCAAGTCACTGACGTTCGGGATTCTGGGTTTTGCCTTTGTGGAGTGGTTCCCGTTCATCGCGGCCATGATCCTGTGCGGCCTTGCGGGGACCTTTGCCGGGCGGCTGGTCCTGACACGGATGACAGACGCGCGATTTCACCGCGCTTTAGACATTGTCCTGTTGCTGATCGCCGCCCGGCTGATCTGGGCCGGGCTGGGCGAAGCGTTCTAGGCCAGCTCTGCCGCGACAAAGCCGTCAGCGATGGCCTTTGCCATAAAGGCGTCGAGCGCCGCGATCATCGGGTTGTTTGCGCCGGGGAGAACCATCGCCTGCTCAACCTTGGTCACCACGCCGGGCAGGATTTCGACATCGGGATCGTCCCCAAAAAACCGGTCGAGAGAGGCGCGAACGCCCGCGACCGCATCGCCGCGCCCGTCGCGGAATGCCGCAAAGCTTTCGGTCGGGGTGCCGGTCCGGTCGTGAACCGCGTGCTTGAGGTTTGCCGCCAGATACATGTCATAGGCAGAGCCGATGGAAGTCAAAACCGTCCTACCCGCCCGATCCGCATCCCCGATAGATTGAACCGGGCCACCCTTGCGCACGGCATAGGTCGCCTCGATCACATGGTAGGGCTGGGTAAAGCTGATCGCCCTGGCGCGCGTTGCATCTATCGCCAGAAAGGCGAGGTCCCAGACATCGCCCGCCGCGTCGGCAAAGACCTTGCCTGCGCCATCATAAATGACCGGTTCCATCTTGGCGCCGATCTCCTGTGCCAACCTGCGGGCCAGGGCCGGGCAAATGCCTTGCGGAACGCCGTTGACCATCTGGACGAGGGCGCTGTTGCCGGTGTTGATGGCCACCCGCAGGACGCCAGTTGGCGCCAAGGGCCCGAGGCGATTCGTCAACTCAGTCACTCCTCAGGATCATCATGTCCTATTGGAGCCGGCAGGGCAGTGCGTTGCAACCCGCCATTTGCGCGGCACCAGCTTCTCTGCCGTGCCGTCACGGACCAGCAAGGTGGACCGTTGTGCTAAAGCTGGGACAGCAACCGATCCAGCCGGTCGAACAGGTCGTCTTGGCCCGCCGCGACACCGGTGTTGGCAACCTGATCCTGCCACTCTGCGCTTGCCACGCTCATATGATTGGGAAGATCCAGGTCGGCCAGCGTCACAGCCACCTCGCGCATTTCGGCAGCTCGTCTGGTGCCATGAGCCATCATGCGTTCCAGGTTGTAGCTGCCCCGCTTGCGCCAGGCGATATCGGGGTCCGAGGCCTCGAGTGAGGCGAGCACCTCTTCTTCGACACCTGCCCGACGGGCGGCGAGAAGGCATTCGGCCGTCAGGGCCTCAAGGCCTTTGATCATGACGGATCGGATCATCTTGATGGAGGAGGCCTGTCCGACCTTGTCCCCCACAACCTCGGGCCTCATGTCAAACTTGCGCAGGGCAGCGGCTCCGTCCTCGGCATGGGGGCCCGCAATCTTCAAGGGCACAAGGTGACGCTTGGGATGGACAGGCGACATGACGGCCACGTCGACATAGCGCCCGCCTGCGGCTTCGATCACCTCGGCGGCACGGCGCTTGGTCTCGGGGGCGCAGGAGTTACAATCGAACCACAACGCCCCCGGCATCAGCCCGCCAGACGCGGATAGCGCCACGGCAAACGCTTGATCGGCGGTCACCACGGAAAAGATGTATTGGGCATCAACCAAAGCCGCGTGCGGCGTTGCCACACCTGTCACCCCGGCCTGCGCAAGACGCGCCTGTAACGCAGGCGCTGTCTCGGGGTCATCGTTCTTGATGTCATAGGCCGTGATCCGGGCCGGATCGCCCGGTGCCCAGCCTGACAGGAACGCAGTGGCCGCTTCACCAAAGCCGAAAAAGGCCACCCTTGGTGTCATTTCCCCGTCTATAGCCATTGGGCTTGTCCTCTTTCATTGGTCAAATCGCCATGGTCGAAGCTTTGCAGCGATCCGCGCCGAAGGGAACGGCAGAATGGCGAAACGGTAGTCAAACCACAGCTCGCCGGGATGAAGGGTCCAAAAAGCGCGGTTGCGATTGGTCAGGGCCAGCTACCACGCGGCAAAACAAAAAGGCCCTGCCCCCCATTCAAAGGGCAGGACCAAACTCATCCAGCATAGGCCCAAACCTGAGCGTGTATCACAAGGGCGGGCCTTGCCTTGGCATCCCTACAGGGCGTTGACCGGCACCTTGAGCATCAGGTTGCCGTCCTTGTCCTTCGGAACTTCACCAGCCCGCATGTTGACCTGCAGGGATGGGATGATCAGGCGCGGCATATCCAGTTGCGCGTCACGCTCCGTCCGAAACTTGATGAAATCCTCGCGGGTCTTGCCTTTTCCCACATGGATGTTGTGGGCCTTTTCCGCGCCAACCGTTGTCTCCCACTCGATGTCGCGGCCGTTTGGGCCGTAGTCGTGGCACATGAACAGACGGGTATCATCCGGCAGGGCGAGGACCTTCTGAATGCTGTCATAAAGCTGTCCAGCATCACCACCGGGAAAGTCGGCTCGGGCCGATCCGCCATCCGGCATGAACAAGGTATCACCGACAAAAGCGGCGTCCCCCATCACATGCACCATACAAGCCGGGGTATGGCCTGGTGTATAGATGGCAAAGACCTGCATATTGCCAACCTTGTAGGTGTCCCCGTCCTTGAACAGGGCGTCGAACTGGCGACCGTCGCGCTGGAACTCGGTCCCTTCGTTAAAGACTTTCCCGAAGGTTTCCTGCACAACCAGGATCTTATCGCCAACGCCGATCTTGCCGCCAAGCTTTTGCTGGATGTAGGGGGCGGCACTCAGATGGTCGGCATGGACGTGAGTCTCGATGATCCAGTCAAGGGTCAGGCCGCGCGACTGGACCTCTGCGATCAGGGCGTCGGCATGGTCATAGGTTATCCGGCCAGCGGCGTAGTCGATGTCCATGACACTGTCGATGATGGCGCAATGAGAACTGGAGGGGTCCTTGACGATGTAGCTGATCGTATTGGTCGCCTCATCAAAATGGGCGGAAACCTCGGGCTTTGTGGACTGGTCGATCGGGTAGGTCATATCATGTCTCCTATGGCAGATGTTCGTCGGTCCGTTCCCCGGTCAGGGCCGGGCAAGCGCGCCAGTTTCTTGCGGCTTGGGCCGGTCTGGCCAGGTCTTGGACACAAAATTGCGTAAAGACTTGGTTTGGGGGCCAGATGGGGCATGGCCTCAGGCCCTGGAACTCCGAAGCCCAAAGATGCGATACAGCGGGCAGAACCCGGTCACGGAGGTCACCACCATGACAGCGCCAACCCCGATGCCGACCACCATCCCGACGGTCGACTGAAACAGATCTATGCGGCTGATGAAGGGGGCCGCGATAAAGGCGATGCCCAGCAGCAACCGAAGAAGGCGGTCAATCTTGCCAACGTTGGCTCTCATTTCTTGGACTCCTTGTTAAAGATGTAGAGAACATACAACTTTGCGAGGGCCAGTTCAGTGACAATGTCACCAATCTCCTTGGGAAGGGGAAGAGATCGGCCAAGGTGGCGCCTTTTTTGGGTTGGCCCTGCGCTACTCCGCAAAGGGTCCCACATAGGGACCAGCGTTGGGCCCTGCTTTGACCTGGACTGGCGCCACCACCGGGATTGCTGGCGCATGGCACGCACCTCGGTCTAGGGTTTGGGGGCAACAGCCAGGAGCGCGACATGCCTCGCGAGACGATCCGGACCATGTGTCCAATGAACTGCCATCCAACCCTGTGCGGCATGACGGTCACGATCGAGAACGGCTCCCTCGTCTCAATCGAAGGGGACAAGACCAACCCCGACAGCGAGGGTTTTCTGTGCATGCGGGGCAAGGCCGCCCATGAGATCGTCGGAAACACTGGCAGACTTCTGACGCCGCTTATCCGACACCAGCGGAACGGAGCGGACTGGACACCAACGTCCTGGGACGACGCGCTAGATACCATCGCTCCAAGGATGCAAGCGGTAGGGCCCAAGGCGGTCGGCTTCTGGCAAGGCCATGGCAACGCTGCGAACGACTATGGCTTTGGCCTGAAACGCGCCCAGATGGAGCGGTTTGCAAATCTCTATGGGTGCCAGTTCTGGGACCCTGCAATGATCTGCTGGGGGCTGGGTGCCTTTGGGGCCGGACTGACCGGTGCGGTCGAAACCTCGACCAAAGAGGATTTGAGCACCCATTCCGAGATGATCATCCTTTGGGGCGCAAACACGGTCAGTCAGGCCAGCACCCTGAAACATGCTGAAATCGCCAAGCGACGCGGTGCGCGGATCGTTGTAGTGGACGTGCGCCGGACCGAAGCCTCGGCCCTGGCGGATGAGGTGATCCTTTTGCGGCCGGGGTCCGATACGGCCCTCGCCCTTGCCATGATGCATGTCATCGTCGCTGACCGCAGCTGGGACGCGGACTTTGTCGATCAGCACACCCTGGGGTTCGCGATGCTGAAAGTACATCTGCAAACGATGACCCCACAATGGGCCGAGGCCCTGACCGGCGTCCCGGCGGAACGGATCATCGGGCTTGCACGCAGCTACGCGGCAATACGGCCCGCGATGGTCGTGATTGGTGGATCATCGCTACACAAGGGCGGCAATACCTATGAGGCGGCGAGGGCGATTGCCTGCCTGCCCGCCCTGACCGGCAACTTTGGCAAACCGGGGGGCGGGCTCGGTCCCAGGCATGGCGGCCGCAGCCATGGGGCCGGTTTTGCCAGTCAATCCGCCACCGACCGGCGCGTGCCGGGGGACTATGTGCCCAACCAGTTGGAGGCCATCGTTGAGGCTCTTGAAACCGGTGCGGTTAAGGTCCTGTTTGCGATCGGATCAAATATGCTGTCCTCCTTTCCCGACACCAACCGCCTTCGGGCGGCGCTGGCAAAGGCTGAACTTGTTGTGGCCTACGACATCTTTTCCAACCAAACGATTCGGGAAGCCGCCGATATCGTCCTGCCCGGCACGATCTGGTTGGAAGAGATCGGGGCAAAGGCCACGAACACCTATGTTCACCTTTCCGACCGCGCCATGACGCCGGCCGGGGACACCAGACCGGTTTACGAGCTTTACAAGGGCCTCGCGGCAAGGCTGGGGGTTGCGGATGTCTACCCTTGGGCCAATCAGGAAGCCGCGATGAACGCAGTGCTGGACCATCCAGCGACAGGGCATGCGACAGTCGCCGACCTGCGGTCAAATGGCGGGCGGGTGGCCCTGAACGTCTCGCACGTGGCCTATCCCACGCTGGAATTCGCAACACCCTCTGGCCGGGTCGAGTTCTATTCGGAACGCGCCATCAAAATGGGATTGCCCGCTTTGCCCAGCGCGTCGGCCGACGATCCTTCGGGGACCGCTGCGACAGGGACCTCTTCTGGGGGGAGTGGCCTGACGCTCGCCCATGGTCGGACGTTTGCCCATTTCCATTCGTTCTACGATCACGGCAGGGCCTTGCCGACCCTCGCCGCGCGCGAAGACGTCCCAGACCTTTGGATCGCACCGGTGGATGCGGCGGAAAGAGGGATTTCAGATGGGGATGCGATTGATCTGTCCAATGAACAGGGCGCCTTTCAGGCAAGGGCCAAGGTCACGCCCCGCGTCCCTTCAGGCACAGTCTGGGTAAGGGACGGTTGGCCCGGCCTCAATGTTTTGACAAGCGGGGCCTCGGTCTTGCCCAACGCCGCCTTGACCACCTTTCCCTTTGCGGTCGGTCAGGCCAGCTTTGCCGCGAGGGTGGAGGTGCAGCGCAGCGATACCGGACGGGCTAGGGCACCGCGATCCGACGCACGCCAAAGTAGCTGACCACCACCATTGCCGCGGCCGTGGCCAGGCACAGGGGCAACCCGCCAACCTGATAGCTTAGTCCCGACAAAACGGTCCCGACGAGGCGGCCTGCCGCGTTGGCCATATAGTAAAAGCCGACATCCATCGTCACCCGCCGTTCATCGGTGAAGGCCAGGATCAGGTAGGAATGCAGCGAAGAGTTCACGGCAAAGATCCCACCAAAGACCATCAGGCCAAGAATGACCAAAGCGGTCAGGGCCGTTGACGGCGCACCGCTTGCATAGACTGACACCGCCAGCGCGACCGGGACAATGATCAGCAGACCAACCCAGAACCGGGCCTGCCCCAAAAGCTCTCCGGGTGAGCGGGAGGCGGCCCTTAGCAGCCGAGGTGCCGCGCCCTGCACGACACCGTAAAGGATCGTCCAGACGGACATGAAGGTTCCGATCATAAAGAACGCCGCCCGATTGCCTGCCTCTGACCCGTCCGACAGGACCGCGTAGAAGTAGATCGGGATGCCCACGACGAACCAGACGTCCCGCGCGCCGAACAGGAACATCCGGGCAAAGCTAAGCCAGTTGATATTGCGGTTCTTTGAAAAGACCTCGGAAAACTTGGCATCCTTGCGCCCGGCGGGCAGCCCCTTTGGCATTCCGATCAGGACCCCGATCAGGATTGCGAACAGGATCGCCGCCATAGAAAGAATCGAGGGGACGAAACCGAAGAGCGCCAAAAGCCCCGCCCCCAGCAGAAAGCCCGCCCCCTTGACCGCGTTCTTTGAGCCGGTCAGCAGCGCCACCCAGCGGAACAACCCTGCCCCATCCTTTGGGGCCAGCAGTTTCACCGCGCTTTTTGAGCTCATCTTGGCAAGGTCCTTGGCCACGCCCGACACCCCCTGCACTGCCATGACAAAGGCAACCGAGGCCGCAAGCCCCCAAGCCGGATCAAGTTGCGCCAGCGCCAGAAGGGCCAGCACCTGCAGCGTTAGCCCGGCATAAAGGGTTGAGGTCAGCCCAAAACGGGCCGCAATCCACCCGGCGGAAAGGTTGGTGACAACCCCCGCAACCTCATACAGGACGAACAGATAGGCCAGTTGCACCGGCGAAAACCCAAGCGTGTGAAAGTGCAAAAGCACCAGCATCCGCAGGGCCCCGTCGGTGAGCATGAATGCCCAATAGGCCGCCGTGACGGTCGCATAGGCGGCAAAACCGGCGGGCCGCCTTTCGTGCCCCAATGTCACAGCCGGCCGCCAACCATCAGGGCTACGTCCACCAGCCGGTGGGCATAGCCAAATTCGTTGTCGTACCAGACATAAACCTTCAGCTGCGTGCCGTTCACCACCATCGTAGACAGGGCATCGACGATCCCGCTGCGGGGGTCGTTGGTATAATCCGATGACACAAGGGGCCGCGTCTCGTAGCCCAGGATGCCCTTCAGGGGGCCGTCGGCTGCCGCTTTGAAAAGGGCGTTGACCTCTTCCACCGTGGTTTCGCGGGCCATCTCGAACACGCAATCGGTGATCGAGGCGTTCAGAAGCGGCACCCGGACGGCATGGCCATTCAACTTGCCCGCAAGTTCGGGGTAAATCAGCGTGATCGCGGTGGCCGAACCTGTCGTCGTGGGGATCAGGTTGGTCAAGGCCGATCGGGCGCGGCGCAGATCCTTGGCGGGCCGGTCCACGATGGTCTGGGTGTTGGTCACATCGTGGATCGTGGTAATCGAGCCGTGCTTGATCCCGATCCCCTCCAGCAGCACCTTGACCACGGGGGCCAGGCAATTGGTGGTGCAGCTGGCCGCCGTGACGATGTCGTGCAGGGCCGGATCATAGACGTCGTCGTTGACGCCGTAGACGATGTTTGTCGTCCGCCCGTCCTTGACGGGGGCCGAAACGACCACCTTCTTGACCCCGGCGGCAAAGTAGGGGGCGAGCTTCGCCTCGGTCTTGAACGCCCCGGTGCAGTCGATCACCACATCGACCCCGTCGAGGGGCAGGTCCTCGATTTTGCGGGTGTTGGTGAGCGGAATCCTTGTCCCGTCGATGGTCAGAGCGTCATCATCAGCGGCAAAGGTAGCGGGCCAGCGGCCATGGACGCTGTCAAATTCCAACAGATGCGCATGCATCGCCGGATCCCCGATGGCATCATTGAGAAAGGCGATCTTTGCCCCCCTTTCCAGAAGAGGGCGCAGGGCGAGCTTTCCGATACGGCCGAGGCCGTTCAAGGCATAGGTGGTCATGGGGTTCAGAGGTCCTGACTGACGGTGGCCTGCCCGATGGCGTCGATCCGGGTCTGAAGCGACCCGCGATCAAGGCGATCGAACGGAAGGGCGGTGAAAACGGTTATGCGGTTGTGCAGCGCGCCATAGGCCTGATGAAAGGCAAGGCGTTGTTCGGCAAGGGTTCCTGTCGCCTTGACCGGGTCAGGCATGCCCCAATGCCCCGAAACCGGTTGACCGGGCCAGGGTGGGCATTCTTCGTTCGCGGCCCGATCGCAGACGGTGAACACAAAGTCCATCTGTGGCGCGTCAGCCCCCTGGAACTCGGCTATGTTCTTCGACCTCAGGCCAGTGACGTCATGCCCTTTGGAGGCCAGCATCTCGACCGCCAGCGGGTTGAGGGACGACCGAGGCATGGTTCCTGCCGAAAACGCCCTGAACCGGTCGCCCGCCAGATCGCGCAAGATGGTTTCGGCAAAGATCGACCGGGCAGAGTTTCCGGTACAGACAAATAACACGTTAAAGACTTTGCTGGGTGCCACAGCCGCATCCTCCATAAAGGGCAAGAACTGCGGTGGGCAAAGGTCTGCCCGACCGCGACAGCAATCCTGAAAAAGGTCCGCCACGACCTCACGCGTGGCCTCAAGGTGCACACGGTAGAACAGATGCGTCCCTTCGCGGTGCTGCGAGATGAGGTCTGCCTGCCGCAGGGCGGCCAGATAGACCGAAGTGGTGCTTGGCTTGAGCTCTAGGACCTGGCCAATCTCACCCGCCGACAGCTCGTCCGGGTACCGCCGCATAAGCAGCCGAAATACGCCCATACGTTGGGGGTGTGCCAGGGTCGCAAGACGATCTGTGAGTCGTGATTCCATATTTCATGAATAGTTAAATTATAGAAATCTGACAAGTGGGGTCTCAGCATACAGGCCGACCAACAGCAAAACGATAGCAAGTTGTTTCTGGGCTGGCCGAGGACCACTCGACCGGCTGCGTTGACCCCGACTGCAACCCCACCCGATACCGCGCAATTTCTGGCACGGTCGCAAAATCGGGCAAGAGTTTCGCAGACCTCCCATTGCGCATGGCCGCGAACTTTCGGACAGTGCAGGCAGAATGCACAATGCCCGCAATGCCTGGAGGCTCCGATGAACGATCAAAGCAGTATTCCAAACGATCTTGACAGCTTCTGGATGCCCTTTACCGCATCGCGCTGGTTCAAGGACCGGCCGCGCATGATGACCGGGGCCGAAGGTCTCTATTACACCTCGATGGAGGGGAAAAAGCTGATCGACGGCACAGGGGGCCTTTGGTGCTGCAATGCGGGTCACAATCATCCCCAGATCGTGGCCGCGATTCAAAAGCAGGCGGCAACCCTCGACTTTGCCCATTCGTTCAACCAGGGCCATCCCATCGCCTTCCAGGCCGCCAGCCGTCTGGTAGAGCTTGCCCCGGGATTTGAGCACGTCTTCCTGACCAACTCGGGATCGGAGTCGGTGGATACCGCCCTCAAGATCGCGCTGGCGTATCACGCCGCCAGGGGTGAGGGGCAACGGCGCATTCTGGTTGGTCGACAAAAGGCCTACCACGGCATCAACTTTGGCGGGTTGTCCGTTGGTGGCCTGGGCCTGAACAAGGGGCAGTTCGGGACGCTTTACCCTTCGGTCCAGCATATGCGGCACACCAACCTGCCCCAAAATGCCTATACCAAGGGCAGCCCCGAGAATGGCGCGGACCTTGCCGACGATCTGGCGATGATCTGCGAAACCCAAGGGGCCCACACCATTGCCGCCGTGATCGTAGAGCCTGTGTCCGGCGCTGGCGGTGTCTTCCCGCCACCCGTTGGCTACCTGCAACGGCTGCGCGAGATTTGCGACGCCAACGGCATACTCCTGATCTTTGACGAGGTGATCACCGGGTTTGGTCGGATGGGAACAGCCTTTGCCTACCAGCACTACGGGGTAAAGCCGGACCTGTTCACGGTGGCCAAGGGGATGACCAATGCAACCGTCCCGATGGGCGGGGTCTTTGCCACGTCGAAGGTGCGTGAGGCTTTCCTGAGCGGTCCGGCCAATATGCCCGACCTGTTCCACGGCTACACCTATTCCGGCCACCCCCTTGCCTCGGCCGCCTGTATCGCAACGCTGGACGTCTACCGCGACGAAGGCATCTTTGAGAACGTCGCCAGGATGGCCCCGCTTTTCGAGGGGATGTTGCACAGCCTAAAAGGGATCGAGAAGGTGGTCGACATCCGTAACGCGGGGATGATCGGCGCGGTCCAGCTGGCCCAAGACGGTCCGGTTGGCGCGGCCGGTCGCGCGGCTTACGAGCGGCTTTGGGACAAGGGGCTGGTCGTGCGGCCGATTGGCGACAGCTTTGCCCTGTCCCCGCCACTGACCATCGACGCGGCCACCATCGAAAAGATCGGAGACCTGCTGCGAGCCGACCTCTCGGCCTGACTGTTAAGTCATCTTATGACCTTGGAACGTCCTCGCGAACCAATGCGAGGACGTTTTTGTCACTGCAACGTGCCTGGCGAAAGCCCAGCGCAGAAGTGCCGTTGCCTCAGGAAGGCCATCAAATCTGGCAGCATCTCGACTGCAGGCACTCCGCACGCAATATGCCGTGGGATACCCTTGATCTGAGCTTTGGCGGAACCTCCCAACTTCTTGCTAATCTTTTCGTTCACCCAGCCGAGAAATTTCCGAGACCGATAACCATAAGATGGGGGCCAACTAGCGCGCCATGCGGCCAAGGACATCAAGGCCCTGCATGTTCAGGAAATGCAGCATGTCGATGAATATCCAGTTCTCGGCCAGCTTGTCGCCGTCGCGGCGGTAGATGTCGACCACCCTCATATCGGCGCGGATGTTGCTGCCGGTCATGCCCATATAACCGCCCGAATTGGTCAGGGTGAGGTTGGGCCAGCCGAAAAAGCCGCCGTATGTACCCTCGGCCATGCGGCACAGATGGCCGTTGAACACCCTGTCGGTGATCTGGGTGCGGAACGGGCGTTGGTGCTGTTCGATATAGCGGTCAATCGTATAGGTCGCTCCGATCCCGGCAGGGCCCCACCAGATCATGTCGTCATGCCAGCATTCGGCCAGCTCCTCCTGCGGGGTCTGGAAACGCTGATGGGCATTGATGTCGCCGATCATCCGGTTGATGAGCGCCAGCGTCGCCTCCCCCTCGCCAGACTCCTGCGGACCATACAATAGACCATCGTGGGTCATCGGGCCGGGCTGAACCAGATGGGCGGCAGTCTGGGGCGGAAGCGGCTGTAGCCCGGCCTGCATCATCAGGTGCAGGATATCGCAGAACAAAGCCGTCTCGGTGATCACACCCTCTTCGACCTTGTTGAATTCTGCATAGCGCAAGAAGATCATCTTGCCGGTGGGGGGTATCCCCAACCACGGCGCATCAAAGAGGCCCATCAGATGTCCCATCGAGACCGTCCAGACAGAGGTGAAACCATCCATCTCGTTCCGACCGGCGAAAAAGATATCCTCGCGCCGCTGGACCCGGCTCATCGACGTCAGGAAGGGGGCCCAGAAGGTCTCGGCCACGGCCGCCGCGCCGCTCTGTTCGTGGAACGGGTGCATCCCACGCCACATGTAGTCGGGGCTGACGGCGGCGGCGATGATATCCTCGACCGTGTCAGGGCTGGCACCTGCCAGCGCCTTGTAATGAGCCTGAACGGTGGCTTTGGCGGCTTGCAGGTCGGACATGATTACCCTTTGACGGCTCCAGCGGTGAGGCCGCTGACAATCTGGCGCTGGAAGAACATGATCAGGACAAACAGCGGCGCTGTGGCAGAGACAACGGCTGCTACGGCATACATTACTTGCCCCTCGACCTGTGTCGTCCCCAAAAAGCTCGCGATCTTGGGCACCATCGTCTGGTTCTCCTGACTTAGCAGCATCGCCGTGACGGCAAAGTCGTTATAGGCCAGAAGAAACGAAAACAGCCCCGTCGTGATCACCCCCGGCCACATGACCGGGATAATCACATGACGAAACGCCTGGAACCGGGTGCAGCCATCGACCATCGCGCTTTCGTCCAGATCCTTGGGGATGTTCAGAAAGAACGAGTGCAGCATCCACAGGGTAAAGGGCTGGTTTATCGCCACCAGCACGATGATCGAGGTCGGCAGATGCCCCCAAAGGTTCCATTGAAAAAAAGGCAAGAGGTATCCCGACACCAGCGTGATATGCGGCATCGCCCGGAATACCAGCGCGATCATCAAAAGCCAGAATGCATAGCGATACCCCGACCGGGCCAAGGCATACCCACCCAAGGTGCCAAAGGTGAGTGAGATGATGACAGTAAAGAACACCACGATCCCGGTGTTCAGCACAGCACGCCAGAACTCCCGCTCGATCCACGCGCCCTCATAGCCGGCACCGGTAAAAGCGCTGCCTGTCTCGGTCGTGGTGGCGATGCCCCAGATGGCGTTCATCCAGTCAGCCTTGGAAAAGAAGTCGGCCTGAACCTTGAACGACCCCCAGACCGTCCAGACAAAGGGGAACGCGGCCAGGATCACCCAGATGCCGACAAAGGCCAGCGTCATGGTCACCAGAACCGGCGAGCGGCGTTGCGAAGCGGCAGCCATGTCAGGCCCTCTTCCTGTTGAAGTCGCGCCAGGTTCGGATCAGCACCGGGCTAAGCAGGACGCAGACCCCAAGAATCGTCAGGACCGAGGTCGCCGCCGCCGAGCCGAACTGCTGGGTGTCGCCGCGCAGGTCATTGTAGATGATCCAGGACAGCGAGGTGGCATTCGCCTGCGCCGAAAAGCCCACGATCGGCTCGAACACCCGGAAATTGTCCATCAGCTGGATCAGCGCGATAAAGACGACAAGCGGCGCCATGTAGGGAATGACGACATAGCGCACCCTTTCCCAGCGGCTCGCTCCGTCGATCAGGGCGGCCTCAAGCGTGTCCTCGGGCACGGTCTGAAGCCCGGCATAAAATACGATGAAGGCGAAGGGGGCCGAGTGCCAAACGCCGTAGACGATCAACGTGATCCAGGTCAGCACCGGCGACGCCTTGAGCGACAGTGAGCCATCGTTGAACAGGCTCTGCAAGGTGGCCCCGATGATCCCCCGCGCATCAATCATCCAGAACAGGATAAGCGAGCCGATCAGCGGCGTGATGATCATCGGGAGCAACGACACAAAGATCGTCGGCCCCTTGGCGAACTGCGGCAGCGAGTTGACGCCCAGCGCGATGAACAGCCCAAGGGCGATGACTAGCGGCGTCACCACAAAGGTGTAGGTCATGGTAAAGGCCAGCGCGCTGTAGAACGGCAGGTTCATCAGGCGCGAGAAGAACTCACCCATGCTGGCCGAGGATGACCAGGCCTGCGATACTTCGAGGCTGGCAAGATGGTTGCGGTCGAAATAGGTGCCCAGCCCGTTGAATCGGCCCAGCGGTTCAGCCGCTTGCAGGGCAGCAGTGGCCTCAACGTCAATGCTGGTTGTCTCCGTGCAGCCAAAGGGACCGCAACTCTCGCTCACGATCAGGACCTGCGTGTGTTCAACGAACAACGACTGGATGATGACCGACCCGATCGGCAGCGCGATGAAAAGGATCATCGCGACAAGCGACGGCAGGATGAACCAAAGGAACGTGCGATGCGGCATGGGCGTGGCTCTCGCTTGTGGTGCCGGGCCGGGGGGCATTCCCCGGCCCGGCGACGGTCTACTGCAAAAAGCCCTGTGCGGTTGCAGCGGTCGTATAGGCCGCCTCGATGTCCGCCAGCGCCTGTTCAGCGCTTTCGGAGCCTTGCAGGAACTCGGCAAGGTTGTCGCCCGCCGCGGAGTGCATAAGGCCCATGAACGGGCTCATCGGATAGGGCACGGCCCCGGCAGCGGCCGAGGCAAAGACACCGACCGCAGCCGGTGTCGGCTCGTAGCCTTCACCCAACCAGACGGCCGCAACCGAGTTGGCCGAAATCACTTCGGGCGAGATGCCATTCAGCATGGCGATGAAGGTCGCCTCTGCATCTTCGTCGCTGATGTTGGCCGAAATGGTGAAGCCATCCCACCACAGTGTCGTGGCGGGCACTGTTCCGCCACCCGTGGTGACAGCGCCAGCCAATGCGGTATTCTCGACCACTTCGGGCGTAGAGCCTTCGTCATCCAGAAGCGTGCCGGCGCGCGACCCCCAGAGGGTCGCGAGGGCCACTTCACCGGCCTCCCAAAGGGCGCTGGTTCCGTTGGAATCGAACGTCAGGAAATCGGGGTTGGAGTACTCGGTCAGCGCCTTGAGCATGTTGAGCGCTGCAACACCCGCCTCGTCATTGACCGAAGCCTGAGCAGTGCCGGGCACGAACATCTCACCGCCGTAGCCCATGTACATGTTCACGAATTCTTCACCCAGGTTCCATCCGGCGCCGGTGTTCAGCGCGACGGGATATTCCATAATCCCCGCGGCGCGGATCGCCTCGGCAGCGGCCAAGACCTCTTCATAGGTGGTGGGCGCATCCAGTCCAACCTCGGCCAGAACATCCGAGCGGTAGAACAGGTGCTGAGCATTTGCCATGAAGGCAATTGCCATGATCTGGCCATCAATCGTGATCAGCTGGGTCGGCTTGAGCCCAGCCCCATGTGCGGCGACCAGATTGTCAAGCGGGCGGATCAACCCAGCATTCAGCAGCGGCACGATGGACGAATTGGCAACCACGGCGGTGGTATATTGCGCCGGATTTGCGGTCAGTGCGGCGACCTGCAGGTCACGGTGCTCTGTGGTCTGGTTGGCCGTGACGCTCACACCGTCACCCGCGCACTCCATTGCCCCGGCAGCGACTGCGTTCACGGCTGCAAAGTCATTCGACAGTATGCTGACATTGCCGGCGGTGATACCGCAACCGGCCATGGCCGTCGTCCCACTCAGCACCACCATCACGGTGGCAAGAGCAGTCATTTTCGTGGGTGTCATAATCTGGGATCTCCCTGGCTGATCTTCTGCCGCGTCTCTTGCGCGGCTGGTGTTCATTTGCCCTACGCGGGCACGGGATGCCGGACAGCCGAATCCCAGCCGTCATGCATACGAATGCAAGTTAACAGCACTTTTCCTACTCTCAAAACAAATAATGATGCGCAGTATCCAAAATTTTGGCAACTTACTGACTATTCCTGCCGCAATCGCTCTGTTATGCTTGTTTGCATTCGTATTCAACTTGGGGGCCGGAAATGGCCGAGATCCAGCTGCGCAACATATCCAAGCGGTGGGGCACGTTCGTCGGTGTCGACAGTCTGGACCTGACCATTGCGGACCGCGAATTCCTTGTCCTTCTGGGCCCGTCGGGTTGCGGCAAGACAACGACGATGCGGATGATTGCCGGGCTGGAGGAGGCGACCGAGGGCGATATTCTTGTCGATGGCAAGCGGATCAACGACCTCGACCCAAAGGACCGGGACGTGGCGATGGTGTTCCAAAGCTATGCGCTTTACCCAAACATGAACGTCTACGAAAATATCCGCTTTCCCCTAAAGGTACGCCGCATCGACCCGTCCGAGCATGACGCCCGCGTGCGCCGCGCCGCCGAGATGGTGGAGCTGACGGAATTCCTGCATCGCAAACCGGCGGAGCTGTCGGGTGGCCAGCGCCAGCGCGTGGCCCTAGCCCGCGCCGTCGTGCGCGAACCGAACGTGTTCCTGATGGACGAACCCCTGTCTAACCTCGATGCCAAGCTGCGGGTTTCGACCCGGGCGCAGATCAAGAACCTCAGTCACGAGTTGAAGGTGACCACCGTCTACGTGACCCACGACCAGATCGAAGCGATGACCCTCGCCGATCGGGTGGTCGTGATGAAGGGGGGAATCGTGCAGCAAGTCGGCACGCCCACTGACATCTATGACCGCCCTGCCAATACCTTTGTCGCGGGTTTCATTGGCTCACCCGCCATGAACCTTCTGGAAGGGTCGATGGATGCTGGCGTTTTTACCGGTACTAACGTCCGGGTGACCGGCCTGCCCGAGGGCCTTAGCGGCCCCATCACCCTCGGTTTTCGGGCCGAAGATTCGTCCGTCGTCGAACAGGGCGAGATTTCGGCACCGATCTATTCGCTGGAACTTCTGGGCGATGCCACGCTGGTGACGGTCAAGGCGGGCGGCGGACTGGTGGCTGTCAAAGCCGGCAAGGATTTCCGCGCCGAAATTGGTGGCCCCTTCTCGGCCTCTATCCCCGCATCCATCTGCCATCTTTACGACAGCACGACCGGAGAAAGGGTCTGATCCTTGTTCCGATGTCAAAGCCACTTTGAAATCAGCCGGATAGCAGGCAAAAGCATTGCCATGCCCCGCGCCTGACACGACCCACCAAATCAAGGACCCGAAAATGACCATCACGCACCTCAAATCCGGCAAACCCGAAAGCGAACGGCAGGAAGATGATGCCAAGGTCCGGGCGGTGGTGGAAACCACACTGGCAGATATCGAGGCGCGGGGCGATACCGCCATCCGTGAGCTGTCTGCCAAGTTCGACAAATACGAGCCCGACCATTTCCGCCTGACCCCGTCCGAGATCGAGGCCGCGATGAGCCGTGTGTCGGCCCGCGACATGGACGACATCCGCTTTGCTCAGACCCAGATCCGGCGCTTTGCCGAGGCGCAGCGGGCCTCGATGACGGATATCGAGGTCGAGACGATGCCCGGCGTTATCCTTGGCCATCGCAACATCCCCGTGCAATCGGTTGGCTGCTATGTGCCGGGGGGCAAGTTTCCCATGGTCGCCTCGGCCCATATGTCTGTTCTGACGGCAAGCGTGGCGGGTGTGCCACGCATCGTGGCCTCGGCCCCGCCGGTCGACGGCGCCCCCCATCCGGCCATTGTGGCGGCGATGCACATGGGCGGCGCGCATGAGATCTATGTGCTGGGTGGCATGCAGGCTGTCGGCGCGATGGCCATCGGAACCGAGACGGTCGAACCGGTCCACATGCTTGTCGGTCCCGGAAACGCTTTCGTGGCCGAGGCCAAGCGTCAACTATATGGCCGCGTCGGCATCGACCTTTTTGCCGGTCCGACCGAAACCATGGTGATCGCCGACGACACTGTGGATGCAGAGCTTTGCGCGACCGACCTTCTGGGTCAGGCAGAGCATGGCTACAACTCGCCCGCCTGTCTGATCACCAACAGTCGCAAGCTGGCCGAGGCGACGCTAGCCGAGATTGACCGCATTCTCGAGATCCTGCCGACCCGCGAAACCGCTTCTGTCAGCTGGCGCGATTATGGCGATGTCATCCTCTGCGACACCCATGAAGAGATTCTGCAAGTGGCGAACGACATGGCCTATGAGCATGTGCAGGTGATGACCGACCGTGACGACTGGTACCTTGAAAACATGCAAAGTTATGGCGCCCTGTTCCTTGGCCCTCGCACAAACGTGGCGAACGGTGACAAGGTGATCGGCACCAACCACACCCTGCCGACCAAGAAGGCTGGCCGCTATACTGGCGGTCTGTGGGTGGGCAAGTTCCTGAAAACCCATAGCTACCAGCGGGTCACGACCGACGAAGCAGCGACGCTCGTGGGCGAATACGGCTCGCGCCTGTGTATGCTCGAAGGGTTTGTTGGCCATGCCGAGCAATGCAACATCCGGGTGCGGCGCTATGGCCGCAAGAACGTCCCCTATGGGACTGCCGCGGAATGACACCCAAGGCCCTCAAATCCCTGATCGCACCATTTCAGGCGGCGGCCGCGAACGGGGCCGCCCCGGACGTCCAGGCGGCCCTTGATGCCGTGATGTCGCCCGATGCCGTGGTCCACCTGTGCCATCCATTTGGCGATGTGACTGGCCCCGCGGGGCTGTGGGCCGCCGCCCTTGAGCCGCTCTTTGAGGGGCTGTCGGACGTTGAGCGGCGCGAGATGATCGTGCTGGCGGGCACGACGCCAGAAGGGCAGGACTGGATCGGTTGCTGCGGCAACTACATGGGCACCTTTGTCCGGCCCTTCCTCGACATTCCACCGACCGGCCACCTTGTCCACATGCGCTATCACGAGTTCTTTCGTGTCGAGAATGGTCAGATCGTCGAAATGCAGGCCATCTGGGACCTGCCCGAACTGATGATGCAGGCCGGCGCATGGCCCCTTGCCCCGCAGCTTGGCGCCTATCTCTGCACCCCTGCACCGATGACGCAGGACGGTATTACAGCCGAAGGCGACGGTCAGGCGACGATGGATCATGTTCTGGCCATGCTCACAGCCATGGTCCGCCACCCCAGTCAGGGCGGCCCCGAAGTGATGGAGCTTGAGCGGTACTGGCACCCGCGCTTCAACTGGTATGGACCGGCCGGGATCGGAACAAGCCGGGGCAATTCCGGGTTTCGCAACTGGCACCAGATCCCGTTCCTGCGGGCCATGCCGGACCGCGCGCTTGACCCGTCCGGGCTGATTTCGCACTGGGTGGCCGAAGGGGCCTATGTCTGCGAGACCGGCTGGCCCAACATGCGCCAAACCCTAAGCGGCGGCGGTTGGCTTGGCATGCCAGCAACCGGCAAGACCGTCCTTCTGCGCAGCCTTGATTTCTGGCGCATGGAAGCCGGGCTGATCCGGGAAAACTGGGTTCTTGTCGACCTGCTGGACGCGATGGCGCAACAGGGCCTCGATGCGCTTGCCCGCATGCGCGAGGTCAACACGGCCCGACCGGGCTATGACCCCGAAACAGGAAAGGCGCTGACATGACCCTGCCCCGCACCCCCTCTTTCCGCCTTGATGGTCAACGCGCCCTTGTCGCGGGCGCCTCTTCGGGCATCGGCATGGGCTGCGCCGTGGCGCTGGCCGAGGCCGGGGCCGAGGTGACCCTTGTGGCCCGCAACGCAGACAAACTCGCCGCCCTTCAGGCCGAGATGACGAAGGCCGGGATGACGACGCATTCGTTACCGCTTGATGTCACCGATACCGAAGCGACCGCCGCTGCGGTCGCGGAGAACGGCCCCTTTGACGTGCTGGTCAATTCGGCCGGTCTGGCGCGGCACAGCCCGGCCATCAATACGGCAGAGGCCGATTATGACGCGGTGACCAACGTGAACGTCCGGGCGGCCTACTTTCTGACCCGCGCGGTTGCAAAGGGTCTGATCGCGGCGGGCAAGCCGGGCAGCCTGATGAACATCTCGTCCCAGATGGGTCACGTCGGCGGCGTCGACCGGGCCGTCTACTGCGCGACCAAACACGCGCTTGAAGGGATGACCAAGGCGATGGCTATCGAATGGGGCCCGCATGGCATCCGGGTCAACACCGTCTGCCCGACCTTCATCCGCACCCCGCTGGCTGAACAGACCCTCGCCATCCCGGAACGGCGCAAGTGGATCGAAAACATGATCAAACTGGGCCGGGTGGGCGAGATTGAGGATGTGATGGGCGGCGTCGTTTTTCTGGCCTCGCCGGCTGCCGGACTTATCACCGGGACCTCCCTCCTGATCGACGGGGGCTGGACGGCAGACTGATGGCAGAGGCCCGGATCACATCGCAGGACGTTGCCCGACTGGCCGGTGTCAGCCAGTCGGCCGTCAGCCGTGTGTTCACCCCCGGTGCGTCAGCTTCAAAGGCCACGATCGCCAAGGTCCGAAAGGCCGCCGAGCATCTGGGCTACCGGCCCAACGCCCTGGCCCGCGCGATGATCACCGGCAAAAGCCGGATCATCGGGCTGGTGGTGGCCTACCTCGACAATCAGTTTTACCCCGTTGCCCTCGAACGGATTTCCAACGCGCTGCAGGCCAGCGGCTATCACGTTCTGGTCTTCATGGCCTCCAACACCCAGGATGGGATCGAACCTGTCGTGCAGGAGCTGATGGGCTATCAGGTGGATGGGATCATAACCGCCTCGGTCGGCATGTCCAACGACCTGACCGACCGTTGTGCCGCGGCTGGCATCCCGGTGGTGATGTTCAACCGGGGGCAGGACGGGTCGGGCCATTCGGCGGTGACCTCGGCCAATGTCGAAGGCGGGCGCAAGGTGGCCGAATTCCTGATCGCAGGAGGCCACAAGTATATCGCCCATATCGCGGGGTGGAGCGGGTCGTCCACAGGCCGGGACCGGCAGCGCGGTTTCGAAGAAGGGTTGGCAGCCCACGGCCAGACGCCTGTCGCCGTGATCGACGGGCTTTATAACCGGCAAGTCGCAGCACAGGCCACCCGGGATGTCATGGCCCTGACGCCCAGACCCGATGCAATTTTTGTCGGCAATGACCACATGGCATTCGCCGTTCTCGATACCCTGCGCAGCATGGGCATATCGGTGCCCGGCGAAGTGTCAATCGTGGGATACGATGACGTGCCACTGGCCGCCTATGGCGCCTATGAGCTGACCACGGTGCGCCAGCCCCTCAACCGCATGGTCGAGGCGACGGTCGAGACCCTTCTGGCCAAGATCGAAGACCCCGGCCGCCCTGTCCAGAAGATCGAAATTGACGGCCCGCTGATCCTGCGTGGATCGGCCCGGATACCCCAAGGATGGACGACATGAAGGGTTTTGACCCCAAGTTCACAGACTTTCCCGACTACATCATCAAGATCACGAAAGAGATCTGGGAAGATAGGGGGGTCGCAACACTCAACCACTATTACGCACCGGACATCCCGGTCCGCTCGCCCATGGGGCTTACCCGGGGCAACCAGGCTGTCATCGCCTCGACCATGGCGACGATCAACGAGTTTCCGGACCGCCAGCTCTATGGCGAGGACGTGATCTGGAGCGGCGATGAGGAGGCCGGCTTTCTGTCCTCGCACCGCCTGGTGACCACGGCCACCCACACCCATGATGGCCAGTTCGGCCCGGCCACTGGACGCAAATGGGTGGTGCGTGTCATTGCCGACTGTGCGGCGAAGGATGACACCATCTATGACGAATGGCTGATCCGGGACTATGGCGGCCTGGTCCGGCAGCTTGGCCTTGCCCCCCGCGACTATGCAGCGGGGCTGATCGAGGCCGAAGGCGGGATCGCCAATGCCGCCCGTGTCTTTACCCCCGAAATGGATGTGGACGGCGGCTATCACGGGTCCGGAAATGACAACATCTGGGGCCAGCGCTACGCCGGAACCCTGTCACGGATGATGGGCAAGGATTTTGCCACGGTCCGCAACGACTACGACCGCGCGGTGATCGGTGAATATGCCGGGTCCGTAAACTCTATCGGCTGCGAAGGAACGACCCAATTCTGGTTGGGCCTGCGGTCCTCTTTCCCCAATGCGACCTTTACGCTCCATCACCAGATCGGGATGGAGGGCGGCATGATGTCCCCCCGTTCGGCAATCCGCTGGTCGCTGGACGGGCTGCATGAAGGCTGGGGCAGCTTTGGCAAGCCTAGCGGCGCGCCGGTGCACATTATGGGCATGTGCCACGCCGAATACGGCCCCTTCGGCCCCGAAGGCCATTCGATACGGCGCGAATTCGCCCTGATCGACGAAGTAGCGATCTGGAAGCAGATCCTGATGCATCAGTGACAGGCCCCATCACCGCGATCCCCAAGGAGACTCAAATGACCACCGCCGACCTGTCTGATCGCATCGTCCGCTACGGCGAGTTGCGGCCCTGCAAGACCGCGTTCATTGACGCCCACACGCCGGGCAGCGACCAGAAAGAGAACTTTACCATCATCGGTGGCGGTGTTTCAGAGTCGCCCGACCAGCATGTCCACATCGCCCTGCCCCACGGCTTTAACATCGGTGCGGCAGGGCAACCGCCGAAATGCCGCAACTCGCTACACTCGCATCGGACGGCCGAAGTTTTCTTTGTCCTGTCGGGCCGCTGGCGGTTTTTCTGGGGACGCTGGGGCACAGCGGGCGAGGTCGTTCTGGAAGAAGGCGACATCATCAACATCCCTACCGGCATCTTTCGCGGGTTTGAAAACATCGGGACCGACTATGGGATGATCATGGCGATCCTGGGCGGCGACGATGCCGGTGGCGGCGTCATCTGGGCCCCCCAGGTCATCGAGGATGCCCGCGACCATGGGTTGATCCTGTCCGAAAAGGGCAAGCTTTACGACACCAAGAAGGGCGAAGAGCTGCCACCCGGTGTCGGTCCCATGCCCCTGCTGACGCAGGCCGAGCTTGAGACCTTTCCCGAACCCACGACAACGCATGTCCTGCCCAATCACGTCGCCCGCTATTGGGACATGATGGCCCTGTCGGACCGCCAACCGGTCCAGGTGATCGGGGCAGACGGCCTGCTGCGCGACAAGCCGGGCTTCGAGGTTGAATTCGTCTCGCGCGGGTCGGCGACGGCTGAGATGCATCAACACGACCGGCCTTCTGTGCTGATGCCGATGCGGGGCCACTGGCGGGTCAGCTGGCCCGAAGGCTCTGCCGTGCTGAACCCCGGCGACACGATGAGCATCCCCGAAGGCTTGCCCCATGCGGTCGTACCCGCCATGACTGGCGAAGCAAGCCTGTTTCACGTCGTCGCCACCGGTGACCCTGCTGGTCCGACCTGGGACATTTGAACTGGCACAATGGACGGCCAGACGGCACAATAATACCCGACTGAAAGGATACCGCCCATGAGCCGGATCAAAACCACCCATGTGGGCTCTCTGCCCCGGACGCAGGATGTCGTGGACTTTATCTTTGCCCGCGAAAACAAGGAGGCCTATGACCCCGCCGCCTTCGACGCCGCAATGACGGCCGCGGTTTCGGAGACTGTCCGAAAACAGGTGGCTGCGGGTGTTGAAATCGTCTCGGACGGAGAGACTTCCAAGATCAGCTACGCAACCTACGTCAAGGACCGCTACACCGGCTTTGACGGGGACAGCAAACGCAATGTGCCGGGGGACCTGCGCCTGTTTCCCGCCTTTTTGAACCGGCTGGCCAATGATGGGGGTACGCCCAAATACGCCCGCCCGATGTGTGTCGGCGCGGTCAAATCAAAGGGCCAGGGCGAGTTGGAAAAGGACATCGCCAATCTCAAGGCGGCAATGGCCGAACATGGGGTTGAGCGCGGCTTTATGAACGCCGCATCGCCCGGTGTTATCTCCCTGTTCCTGCAAAACGCGCACTACAAAACCCGCGACGCCTATCTCGCCGCCCTCGCCGATGCGATGAAAGCGGAATACGAGACGATCGTCGCCTCGGGCCTGGACCTGCAACTCGATTGCCCCGACCTCGCGCTGTCCCGGCATATGCTGTTCACCGACCTCACAGACGCCGAATTTGTGAAAGTGGCTCAAAGCCATGTCGACGCGTTGAACCACGCCCTGTCGGACATTCCGGCCGAAAAGGTGCGCATCCACATCTGCTGGGGCAACTACGAGGGGCCGCATGTCTGTGACATCCCGATGGCGACGATGTTCGACACGCTGATGTCGGCCAAGGCGCAATATGTGCTGTTTGAAACGTCAAACCCCCGTCACGGCCACGAATGGACGGTGTTCCGCGACCGGGCGGCCGACATTCCGCAGGACAAGGTGCTGGTGCCCGGCGTCGTCGACACCACGACCAACTTCGTTGAACACCCCGAGTTGGTGGCCCAGCGGCTTGCACGTTTCGTCGATATCGTCGGGGCTGATCGGGTGATCGCCGGCAGCGATTGTGGTTTTGGAACCTTTGCCGGCTTTGGCACGGTGGATCCCGACATTGCCTATGCCAAGCTGGGGGCGATGGCCGAAGGGGCTGCCCTGGTCAAATGACCCCGCTTGTCCTGCTTCCCGGTATGATGTGCGACGCCCGGCTTTTCGGGCCACAGATTGCAGCCCTTTCGGGGCGGATCGAGGTTATGGTGCCGACCCTGACCGCCCATGACACTATGGCTGGTCTTGCCAAGGACGTGTTGGCCACCGCCCCACCGAAGTTTGCCCTAGCCGGGCTGTCGATGGGCGGGATCGTGGCGATGGAGATGTTGGCCCAGGCGCCCGAAAGGATCAGCCGTCTGGCGCTGATGGACACCAACCCAAAAGCCGAGGCGCCAGAGGTTCAGGACCGGCGCTTGCTTCACATGGTGGCAGTTGAAGGCGGGCAGCTTGACCGCATCATGCAAGAAGAGATGAAGCCAAACTATCTGGCCGACGGCCCCAATCGGGCGGCGATCCTTGACCTATGCATGGATATGGCCCGCAAATTGGGTCCCGAAGCCTTCATCCGCCAATCGCTTGCCCTGCGA
>Ga0209652_1000865_pt1 | contig 25537 bp, 17 predicted proteins | sample SaaInl74LU_5_DNA_FD_184641 | JGI IMG/M metagenome (GOLD analysis project Ga0209652, IMG submission 184641) | Marine microbial communities from expanding oxygen minimum zones in the Saanich Inlet - ESP_74LU_5_DNA (SPAdes) (version 2) | ecosystem: Environmental > Aquatic > Marine > Intertidal zone... | reverse complement strand
GCCGTTCAAATGGTATTGGAAAGGGCGCGCTGAGTGCAAGCAGGGAAAGAAGAAGAGAGAGTAGAATAGAGGAGTAGTCTTTAAAAGTTCGTCTGCTCCTCCGCTACCTGCGAACGCATGTGTCTCTCTACTCGTGGAGCTAAAACACAAAGACCGGTACTCCCTTCCAAAGGATGTTCTGAAGAATTTATGCATGTCATTATCGCGTTTACGCTCAAACCTTTTGTGTGTGTTTGGCTGATGGTTGTTTTTGACTCACGTTGTCGCAAAGCACATGTATCAAGAACGTAAGCATATACATTGAATAGCAAGTGGTGATCGATGGCTCTTCTTTTGTGATTGAGCCTCCTCTCTGCGGCTGAGACGAGGTGACGATGGCTGCATAATCGCAACAATTAATTAATATGTCCTGCCCTCTCTCCGCCCTCGCTGAGCTCGCTGCGCTCGAGTTGCGAAGTGGAGAAGACTTTTTGAAACATCTTCCTAATGACACATCTTGCGCATCATCCAGCAAGCAAGTAGGGCCAGTGTTGCCAATAAAGAAACGCCCACGTACGTCTGGCGGCAGCAGCGCCTCATCGAGCACCTCGAGCAAAGCTTCACGATCATCATCCAACGTCAGTGAAACCGAGAGCAAAATCGTCGACTACAAGACATTTTTCTCTCCTTCTTTCAAACCATTCAAAATGAAAACGAAGAAACCCCCTTTCCCGGTCATTCTGATGGCCATCATGACCGCACCACAAAATGAAAAGTTCATTTCTTTTCTATCGGACAATCAAAGTTTTATTGTAATCAATCCAGAAGCTTCTATGCACGTCCTTCCTGTTCACTTTGAAGATAACGTGCCCTCGTTTGAGCAATTCGTAGATATTTTGGCAACGTGGGGATTCTGTGTTGGTAACAATGATCCGCAGTTTCCCAATGTTCCTGTGTATCGGCATGGATTGTTTCGGCGTGGAGATTGGGAGAGTTGTTTGAAGATGGAGATGCCGAGCGTCAACGAAATTTCTGCCAATAGGCTTCACTATCGAAATGCTTTTCAGGCGCTTGGGGAGAATGTGAATGTTGGAGCCTGCACTGAAGATAAGAAAGAAACCGATTGGCCCAGTCTCAACAACAATGACAAAGAAACACGAGTCACTCACACAGAGCATGAAGGTGGTAAAGCGAAGAAGTTGTACCAGCAGGAATTGTTCACCAGGAAAGGAGATTCTTTTGTATTCACCAACCCAGCTTCATCGCTAACACAAATGTCGCGTAGGCCATCCCTTCCATTTGCTACCACGGGAGTTGGTTATATGGGAATGGGACGATCTGGAATGAAAGAGGCTGAGATAAACTCCGCAACAGATGAAGTGGTTTCGGCAGCCATGGCCGCATTGCATCGCCATGGCCATGGCGGGGATGCGAAAGAGGCACATTTTTTCAGACGCCATACGATTGACTACGCCAGAAATGCACCATCTGATCCAAAGAGATACATCAGCCGCTTAAGCCAGCTTGATGTCATCACAGAAGTATTCCTCGAGCGCAGCATGGCCAGGAAACTGCAGTCGCGTAGAGATTCAGGTTTACTTGGCTCAAATTTAGGTATGACCAGCTTCCTTGCAAGGACAAGCATTTGTGACAGTCAAGCAGCAATGCCAGCAATGGGTGTTAATGTAGATGCCAAAGTAGAAGTCTTGCTCACAGAAGAGCAAGAGAGGAGGGCATCCATTCAAAGCGGCCAGTGACGATGTGGCAGCGCAACCAAGAACTAATTGTCCTCGTGCATGGAAAACACTGTAAATGATAAGTAGGAGTAAATTCGAAATAAAGATAACGCTTAATTACTCTTGAATAACTCATTGAATGTTTGTACTGAAGAAGACTGGAGAATAAAGCTGAAATCTGTGGCTATCATCCTGACACGAAGTGCTTACTACTTGTACATCATCATGGTATCATTCCGCGGAGAAAGGTTATCTCTCAGAGCGAAAAAGGGCCCCCCGTAGAGACTCTACTGTAGGAATCGATAGTACACATCTTTCGCAGAGGAGTCTTCAAATAAATTCAAATCCAGTGCAGTAGGAGTACATACTACTTAGAGACAAAAGCTTTTATGCGATGCTCAAGTAGAAAGCTGAATGCTGGACGGCTTCGTGCTTTGTGCTTTGTCCATTCAAAATATAAGAATGACCGATCGTCCACCGACTTTTACTCCTCGCTCCGCCACGGAACAAACACCTTTGGTGGACACAAGCAGTGGTGGCACCGCTGCACCGTCGGCATCTACTGAATCTCCATCGAAAACATTCTCCAAGAGAAATTTACAAGCATTTCAGTCTCACCCAACAAACATCTTCTTCCAACGACATGTTCCTGCAATCCAGGATGCGGATGGCGTTCTAGCTATGAAATCAAAGCCGAAACGCCGCAAGAACGTGGGAGCCTTTCGTCGGAAGCGGCAGGACTATGCAAGTTGGAGAGGAAGAATTGGAGTGCATGTGCACGTGGATGATTTGAATCTGAAGAAGCTAGTCAACGTCATATATCAGACGCTATCGACAGAATGGGAATTAGTCGATCACTACGATGCAATTCGATTGTGGCTACCAACTCTTAATTTGGTCAGTGGAGGCGAAGAAAATGCTCCATCTGGTGGACAAGAGTATGATGGAAAAGGCGAGATAGATGCTTCCATGCCCGAGGTATTTATTTTCAGTTCAGGAGCTGTTGTCTTCTGGAATTTTCCTGGGGAAGAAGCCGAACTGCAATTCATGCTAAAGCATTTATTCTCGCATGAAGACCTTATTGGTTTGAAATACAACGCTGAAAGTATTGATAATGCCAATGATGAGATGGGATTTTGCTACGGAGATGTATTTAAGTGGCATAGAGATGTTGTACAGCTGCAAACAAGAGACGCCAGTGAGAAGCTGGCAGTATCGTTTGCTGTTGCCAAATCAGCAAACCTGAGCATATATGAGGCAAAATTAGAGAAGGCCATCGAAAGAAATAGCCACATTCCTGAGCATATGGCGTCTGCTGGGGAACTGCACATGACTAGGAAGCAGGTCAATGTTGAAATAGGACGTCTTTTCCTCCTCAATAACGCGATCAATCTGGAAACAAACCTACTTGACGTACCTGAAGATTTCTGGGAAGATGATAGGTTTGAACCGGAGTATAAGCAGAGCATGAAGTATCTTGATGTCGACAATCGCATTGCCATTATCGATAAAAGACTGGCCGTGTTGAAGGATCTTCATTCCATATTAATGGATGCTGCAAACAATGTACATGCTAGCGTGTTGGAGTGGATCATCATTATACTAATTGTCGTGGAGATTTTAATAGAGGTCTTTCGAGCATATCGTGACGAGATGTAGGAGTATTCGACAGTAATGAGTATTAGTAATTGTAAACATTCCTGGGCTGGGTGATAACGAACATTATGGAATGCAGAGAGATATTATTCCTTCTATTGTGGCATCAACACCTTCATCGTCAACATCCATGTGTGTTACTAAGCGAAACATTCTTCCACCCTTACTGTATCCACCAGCAATTTTGACTCCATATTTCTCAAACATTTTCGCTGGAAGCTCTTCTTTCGTGAGCTTTGAATTGTCAGGTAATGCAAAAAAGACGATGTTTGTGTCGACTTGACCATCTCGAGGAAGGAAGAATCCAGCACCTTTCAGCTCTGAAGCAATTCTTTGGGCTCTCGAGTGATCATCTGCCATCCTATCTACATTGTTTGTCAATGCGTGCATGCCCATTGACGCAATCACACCCACTTGACGCATTCCTCCACCCAAACGCTTTCTTGCTCTACGAGCTAGTCGAATAAACTCCGTCTCTCCAACTAGAATACTACCCATTGGAGCTCCCAATCCTTTCGACAAGCAAATTGAAATTGAATCAGCACCCTCGCACAAGTCAGAAGGAGAGGTGTTTAATGCCACAGCAGCGTTCATAATTCTTGCTCCATCAATGTGTACTTTCATATCACGCTCTCGTGCCATCTTTCCTATTGAAGAAATGTACGATGCTGGCAGTGCAACACCTCCAAGCATATTGTGAGTGTTCTCTAAACAGATCAACGTCGATTTTGCATAATGATCATCGTTGTCAGAGAAATATGAATCTCTTATGTCGTCCATCGAGAACATGGCATTTTCATCTTCTGGTATCTGTTTACAGCTTACACCAGCCAAGTTGGCATACCCTCCTCCCTCGTACAAGTTGATATGTGACTTCGAGCCAATAATCATCTCGGCAGATTTATTGTAATGACAATGCGACAAAATGGCGCACATGTTCGCCATTGTTCCTGTAGGAACATAGAGCGCTCGTTCCTTCCCAAACAATTCTGCAGCATGATGTTCCAGTGCCGTCACTGTTGGATCTTCTCCCATCACATCATCCCCCGTCGTGGCTTGAGTGGCGGCATGGAGCATGGCTGCAGTTGGTTGTGTGACGGTATCACTTCGTAGATCGACGATGCGCCTGTTGTTTGTAGAGAATGCGCGGCCGACGACATGACTGCCTAGCACCCTATACTTCCTCCATACCGCAGTCATAGGAGTCATCATTATGCATTACTATTCTCTTCTAGAGAGAGGATTGCAATGTTCATTATCTACCAAGAGCGAGAGCAGAACATGGTATGGGCACGGATCCGCGATATCCGATATCTTTAAAAGACAATGGTAGGTACAATACTCGTAAACAGTTTTAACCGTAATACAAATCTAGGTACACCAGATGCTCATGTAGGTACCACCTTCTTCAAACATTATAATTATATTGATTCATTTCTACTTAGCTAGCATTAAATTAAGTTAATCTGATCATCTCCTCTATCCTTCAAAATAGCAGTTGCTACATCCATATCTTCGGGAGTAGTAATCTTCAAATTCGTGTACTCTCCTAGAGTCAATTTAACAGGCTCACCCAAAGCTTCAATAATGGAAACATCATCAGTAACCTCAAGATTTTCCTTCTCAACCTTGTCAAATCCTCGTAACAATGCCTCAACCTTGACAACTTGAGGTGTATGCACTTCCCACAATCTTGCACGGGGAATTGTTCGTTGTACGAGTACACCATCATCGCTCTCTTTGATTGTAGCCTTGCAAGGCACACCCAACACAGCTGCTCCTACACTCTGTGCATCCTTCACCACCGATTCTATCTCAGGAATGGTAACCAATGGTCGTGCACTGTCATGAACAGCGACGAACTCACAGGGAGAACCATTATTCTCTTTTGAAAGTTCAACCAATTTATTCAAACCATTTTCGACAGAGCCCTGTCGTTCTACACCAGGATTTGCAAATGCCAACTTTCCATTGTATTTGTCAACGATTGGTTGGTACTCTGGTTGATACTTGGGATCCATCACTAATACTACCGTGCTGGGTGGTGATAATCCATTTTGTGCACAATATTCAGGTAGCTTTTCAAGGAACAAGTGCAATGAGTAATGCAATACTGGCGATCCAGACAGAGTCAAGAATTGTTTGGGCATGTTCGCTTTCATACGAGAGCCAGTACCTCCGGCAAGAACAAGGAAGCCTACATTGCCAAAGCCTGTAAATTCCTCATCATTGGATGACGAATAAATGGAAGAAGACGATTTAGTTGTCGATAGTCGGCTGGAGACGGATGGCGCTGTGAATGCATATGTTGATTGCAACAGCAGCAATAGCTGAATGCATAGGGTGGTTAATAGCATCATCTTTGCGACCAGTAAGACAAACTCTCCTCTTGATCAATGCTTTGATTTGAGGCGAGGTGCTTTTTCATGCCATGCGATGCCACTGACGTTTGGTTGAGGTTGTCACAGCAAAAAGATACATTTCGGTGATCATCGCCATCGGCTCTCTAAAATCCAAAATTCAAATGAATGATTTGTGATTTGACGCATCAGATGAGCGAGCACATCAATTCAAATCAACAACTGGGGCACGCTCTGCTATTTGAATGGCACCATAAACATCACGCTAGTAGTGTCAGATAAAGCCTCATTAAGTGTATAATAATTTCTCGTCCAATCAATCATGACCAAGCTTAATTCCGCAATCGCTATCGCCGCGCTAACATCGGCATCGTCGGTAAGCTGTGTTACCGCCCTATCGCTGCAACGACAACCTATGCACCACAATCAAGTCTCGCCCGGCAGCAATCGCCGCGCAACAGCAACCACCCAATGGATGCTGCCTAATAATGTGAAGGCGGCATTTGGTAAGGTTCAACAGCGATCGTCTAGGTCTCTACCATTTTATGCTATTATGGAAAAACCAAAGGATGGCAGTAGCAACAGCAGCGAAGAAGAAGCAGAAGAGGAGGAGGATGAGAAATCATGGGTAGTCCCTACCCCTCCTGCGAATGATCCTCCCAAACCAGTCATTACTGAAGCTATTTCTCCTCCTCCTCCTCCCAAGCCAGTCATTACCGAAGCCAGGGCGGCGGCAGCTGAGACGAAGGAGGAAAACTTGTTGGGTGAAAAAATAGCCAGTGAAATTATCAACCCACTCATTGTCAACCCATCCATTAAGCAAAACGTTCCAAGGAATATCATTCAGGGAGCTTTTATCAATGGTTCATTCCTTGCCTTTTTGACTGCTTACCTTATTTATGGACCATTTATACCACTCCTCCAAACCATCGTGGCGGCACTTTCGATTGGAGTTATCACTTCTTACGTGTCAATTACGGAAGGTAAGGCTGGTGAGTTTCTCCGCGGTGTGGGCAAGTTTACGAAGGATGTAACTGATATGGCCGTGTCACAGGTGGGAGAATGGCAGGAAAGTGGCAAATTGGATCAAGTTTCGAAAACAGTTTCCAAAACAATTGGATCGGGGGCCAAGACTCTGATTGAGGCAGCTACGAAAGAGATGGATGCAGCTACGGCGGAGTCATTAGGGTCTGATGACACGAGTGCAGCGGTTGTAAGAAAAGAGGAACCAATTGTCCAATTGACTGAAGGCCAAACAGCCGAGGAGGCAGAAGTGACAAGAAAATCGAGAGTTGACGGCAAGCCATTTGCAGCCGAAGAGGTAACAGCGCCATCGCAGACACCACAAGTTTCCGAGGGCATGACAGCTGATGAAGCGGAGGTGGCAAGAATGGGAAGGCTAAGTGAAGATAAGAAGATTGCTGACGAGAAAAGAGCAGCAGCAGTCGCAGCCAAACAGAAAGCAGAAGAGGAGGCAACGGCAGCCGCTGAGGCAGAGGCCAAGAAGAAGGCAGAAGCAGAGGCAAAGGCAGCCGAGGAGGCAGAGGCAAAAGCAGCAGCTGAAGCAGAATCAAAGGCAGCCGCTGAGGCCGAGGCAAAAGCAGTAGCTGAAGCAGAAGCAAAGGCAGCCGCTGAAGCCGAGGCTAAGAAGGCAGAAGAGGAGGCAAAGGCAGCCGCTGAAGCAGAGGCCAAGAAAATGGCAGAAGAGGAAGCAAAGGCAGCAGCCGAGGCTGAGGCCAAGAAGAAGGCAGAAGAGGAAGCAAAGGCAGTAGCTGAGGCTGAGGCTAAGAAGGCAGAAGAAGAGGCAAAGGCAGCAGCTGAGGCCGAGGCGAAGGCAGCCGCTGAAGCAGAGGCCAAGAAAAAGGCAGAAGAGGAAGCAAAGGCAGCCGCTGAGGCAGAGGCGAAGGCAGTAGCTGAAGCGGAGGCAAATGCAGCCGCTGCTGAGGCAGAGGCCAAGAAGAAAGCTGAAGAAGAGGAAGCGCGCAAGAAGGAAGAAGCTAGACTTGCTGAATTTACAAGGTTAGCAGAAGAGTCACGTGTTAAGGAAGAGGCTGAACAACGAGCTGCCGAACAAGCTCGATTAGAAGAAGCGCGTCTATTGGAAGAGCAGGCTGAGGCGGCAAGGGAAGCGGTTCGTCTCATGGCAGAACAAGAAGCATTAATGGCAGACGATGAAGATGACGATGATGATTTCATGGATGATGATGACTGGGAAGCATCGGTACTCCTTGCCAATGAACTTGCAGGCATTGGTGGAGATGGTGAGGATGCTAAAATTTTGGATGAGGTACTTCAGTCAGAAATGGGTGGCCTGTCAGAAGAAGAGGAAGCTGCGTTGGGGAAAGCAGCTCGTGCAGCTGTTCTGAAGTATGAACAAGAAATGCAAGAAAGGGGAACTGCTCCAGTAGTCGAAGCAGAAGAAGAAGATGATATCTTTGAGCCTGAGGTTGTTCAACCTGTTACCAAAGAAGCAACACCCGATTATTCATCAATGACAGTAGCCGCATTGAAAGATGTCCTTCGCAGCAAGGGCCTGAAAGTTAGTGGAAAGAAAGCTGAGCTTATTGCGAGATTGGAGGAGTCATAAGAAAACACATCATCCGGAGATTATGTACGCAAATTTTGTTTTACATTTTAATAGAACGAAATCAAGATAAAACACGTTAATTACCTACATTACGATGCAGCTGGATTCAGCTTCTTGCAATGCTCAACATCAATACTACCCTGCCAAACAATAAACACCTCTAACAGTAAGTAGCTTGATTTTTACCAACGCAACGCAACGCAAAGCGAAAGTAATAGTCGAGCGGAAAACTGAATTGAGATGCCCATCTGAATCTCATCAAATCAAAAGCCAAACGCCAAAATCTAACACCACCGATGGTGAAAAAAAGTAGCCGAGCTCTTCCTAGCGTTACCAATCAGTAAATATAGTCAGCAAGATTTCTCCAACCATCCCTTATAATCACCATCTTCTTAAGCCAAGATGATGCAAATAGATGAAATCGACAACATCAATCAGCAAATAATCGACGATGATGACAACGCTGCCATCATCGACTCGGATGCCTCCGATATCGACGAAGAAGAGGCCTCCCCTCTTCTATCGGCACTGGATGATCTCGAATCTAGAGTGGTTACTGCTCTAAATGAGTTCAAATCACATCCTGGCACAGTTGGCAGCACCGCTACATCTGCAGGTAGTGTGAAACAATCGATACATCAAGAACTCGCGAGCATCCTCCGTCCCGTTGTGGAAGTTTCGGCACACACTGGTCCATCTACGGCGCGTGCATTGGCATCGTCCTATCCACAAAATTATACCATTGAAATGTGCGTGGATGAGATTTACACACGTATTAATTCCGAGTTGATATTACCAGTAATTTTAGAATCGGCGCAGAGTGATACAATACCCGCCAAACGAAGTGCGTCGTTGGCCTTGTTTCATACTCTGCACAGTGAGTGGTGTAAAGCGGGCAGTTATTTAGATGGGAGTACATCGGCACCATCGTTGGCTGGGCCGTACGGGCCGGGAATTTCACCGGGGAGTGGACATGTAAGTGCCCCTCCATTCAATCCAGCAGAGGGGCAGAGACGGAATCAGATCAAATCGGCTAGAAGAGCGGAGTTACTCCGGAGGTGGGTGCAAAGTGCCATACCCAATTTGACTCCTGGGACGTTCACCAATGCAACGTTAGATGCGAGTGCGGCCGGACGTGGAGTGCTAAGTGCAAGTGCAGCGTTGAAACCATGCCTTAGGTATATGGCGGAACGAATTGGGAGTGCTGATGATGCCGGTGCGTTGAGATTATTCTTACCCGTAATGAGGATGATTGAAGGTGTATTGGGGCGGATATTTCTAGAGCGAACGAGGGGAGGGGAATCCTCCAGCATGGATAAGAAGGGTCAGGTGGAGGGAGATGCATTGCGATCATCGTGTATCAAGTTTCTGGAAATTGTAGTCCTTTGCTTTTCGAAAAAGGAACTCCCGTTTCAGGCGGCGTCAAGGATGAAAAAAGACAACGTTGCAAATGATTTTTCCTTGGAGGATTTGCCGCCGGGCCATCCCATTATCACGAGAGAGAGTTTGGAAGAGATTGGAGACTATGCCTTCTCGACGCTTAGGGGATTGGTCTTACTGGGTGGACAGGCAGCTATTGATCCCAATTTATTACTTGCAGCAGCTGCCTCGTCATCTTCTGGGTCCAATTTCATGGGAGGGTCCAATCCCTTTACTCCGATTTTGGATATTTTGAAGCCTGCAGCACTAGCATTCCTTAACTTTGAAACTGACGCCGAAAAGGCAGAGGCTGCTGGAGGCGACAAAAATGCGTTCACCTTGGACCGTGCAACCATTGAATTGGACTTTGGTCTATCTCAGAAATCATACTCCCTTTCTATCAACGCTATCCAGATGCTGGCGACAAAACGTCCTGTTTATTTTAAGGAATCATCGGTTTGTCTTGCGAGGAGGGCGATAGACCCTCCCGGAACGTCTGATAACGACGGAGTATTGTTATCAAAGGCTGCAATCACTGGTATTCGTACGCACTTACGTTCGTCATGTTTGACACTTCTTCGGCATTTCCTGTCAGTAACAAGTGGCTCCTGGGAGGTGTTGGCAGATGCACTCAAACAGGCAGGCATGGAAACGCAAGCCGATCGTGCTCTCAAGGCGTCAAAGCAACAACTAAATTTGATGAAAGGTGGCCGTGCTGCTCGTAACCGTGCCGCTGTATTTTATGAATGGGACACAAGTGCCGATGACTCTCGTGCAGCTAAACGACAACGTGATACCGATGATGCACAGGCTAGGGTTCGCGCTGCCAAGATGGCACGTGGTTTGGGTTCGGGGATTCAGTTACCAACAAGTATGGTTGACGCCTGTGAACTTGTTTTGCTCAACCTTGATAATCTACCACCCAAGCGGCCTCCTGTGGCTTCAAGTAAGCAGAGGAAGCAACCGATTGATTTGGACTTCGTAGTTGATGCTGTAGTGAGTAATGGAGCTTCACTAACGATGGAAGAGAACCACTGGTACGATCGTGATGGTGGAGACGGCTGGGCCATCGAAGAAGGAGAAGTTGGAGAAGACGGTAGACCAGTTCTTACTTTCAAAATGAACAGCAGTGTCCTTGATGCTGGGATGAAAATTGCACAAGGAGAGAAAGTGAAGGACACTGAAAAGGCATTTGCTGAGCAATCAAAGCTTGCCTCATCAATGGCCTTCTCGCGTGTGCTGATGTCTTCTAGCAATGCCCGCTCTAGCGCTGTTGCAGATTTTGGAAAGCAAATTGCAGCCCGGCTGGCTTTGACTTTGGAAGGTGTAAAGGCAGCTAGCGAAATTGAAAGATCACATGTTATGACTGTTGAAGCTGTCGAGAGCAGTATCAAGAAGAATGCGGAAACAGAAGAAGAGCTTGCCGGGGCGCTTGAATTTGCTCTGGAGAATCCTCTTGTTTCTTCTTCTCTTGCGTATGACTTGACCCCCAAAGGCTTATCATCAGACGAGAACGAAGTGTCAAATGCAGCTGCTTCTACATCTGCCTTGGCGATGCGGATTTTGAATGAGGCTTATGTATGCAGTTTCAATGAAGACAAGGCAAAGTATGAGAAATGTCTTGATCTGTTTGTATCTTCTGTGGTCAACGCATGTGATCTCTCGAATCAAAACCCCAAAGATAATGAGCGGAAACGAATTGCAAATGCTGCAGCATCATCATTGCCACACCAGTTGGGAGCTGCACCTTTCCTGACACCGTCATCACTGAATCTAGTCAGCTCACTCTGTGACATTGATGAAGTCGTGAAGAAGTTTTCAACAAAAACACCAAGCCAAACAATCGCCGAAGCTGCTGCTGCTCGTACTGCAAAAGCTGCGGCTGAAAAACGAGCCACTGCAGCCTTGCTTATTCTTCGTGATGTCGCCTTCCAACGTGACGCCTTACGTGGCAGTGCTGTAGATTGTGCCGTAGCTATTGCTTCGGGCCGTTTACCAGCAAGTGCTCAGATCGAGGACAAGGCCCTGAAGTTGGTCATGAATGTAATTTTCCCAAAGAATGTAGACTGTGCTGACAAAGTGATAACCTCTGCTGCGAAAGAGCTTGAGTTTGCAACACGATTTGCTATCGAAAATCACGAAAAAATAAAGAAAGCCAACGAAGCAAGTGCAAGGAAAAAAGAAAAACACGGGTACAGCTCCAAATCAGCTTTAGCTCCACAAAGCGACGAAGAAAAACAAGCACTTGATCGAGTGAGAAAGCCTGTCGTCTTAGTAATGGCTCTTGCTGTGCGTCGCCCTGAAATCATCAAGGCTATAATGGAAAATGGTTGCCGTGACGGTGCTGATGTTCTCGCCAAAGCTATCAGGACGAATATGCCCAAGCTGGCCAGGGCTGCAGCTACGAAGCATGGTGCTGCGAAAATCGCAGTGCAAGTTGCTGATATGGCCAGCGAAAAGGAAGCACCCCTTCTAATTTGTTTCCTTGATAATTTGGTCACAGCAGCCGATAAGTCGTTGCCATCTCAGGAGCTGATCGATGCGTGTCAAGAAATTCAAAAAGCACGCTTGGATGCTGATGGTAAGCCTGATATTCGTTATATCATGCCTGTAGTGTCGGGTATCAAGAGAGTAGAGCTACTCAAAGAACTCCCTGACTTTGTGAAAGGAAGTGACGAAATTCTCAAGACAGCGCTTCATAGAATGTCAGAGCGCCTTGGTAGATACTCAATGATTTTTCGAGATGAACCCGATCCAACTGAGAACACGCTGCGTGGCATGTCGAGCTGCGAGCAGATGGTTTACTTGCATCAGTTGGACTTTCATGCGATTGGGATCCCGCAGAAACGGTATTTGGATGTTATTCGTGTATGCCTGGAGGATGATGAAGTGTTCAATGATCGCGTTGTGCAGGCAGCTTTAGACTACATCAGTGGCAAATTCTTGGAGGGAGAATCACTTCCACTCGCCTACATGCGAACCATCATTCTTACTTGCTCAAAACACGAGAGCTTGCATTCTTGGATCTGCCATGTGTTGTTACCTCGGCTCGTCGAGGGACAGGTACATTCAGACAAACGTCAATGGGAAGGTTGGATGAGATGCGCTAAAATGCTCGAGAATACCGGTGATCAAGGAATCAGTAGCCTAGAAGCTATCGAGAAGTTACCAGAAGAACAGAAGAAGATGTATCGTGCCAAGTATCCTAAAAAGTAATACATAATTCACTGGAATGTTATCAATCTTAGAATGTTATCAAATATTAAGATAGAGCGTGTTATTGGATGATAACAGCTTGATTACTTTCCGTATCGAAGCAAGTGACAGCATTAGGGTGAGCGTGGACGAAATGATACGCCGAAAGTGCTCGTTTTCCAGCAGCTTCATCACTGACTTTGATGTGACCATATCATTCAGTGACATTGAACGGTGGTGTGCAAAGAGAAGTGGTATTGTAATAATAGCAACTAATGCAACCGCAACATACAACGATATACTCTTCGAACGCTTTGCTGAAGGCGCAGGCTTCTTAGAAACCTTTGCTCCATAGCCGAGTCTATCCGACGCACCGTTTGTTCCTTCTTTGTCCCACTTTTCCAGCTGGACATGTACTTTATCTTCAATTTCTTTGTAGTAATCCACCCTCTCTTTCATTTTCTTGTCCCATACAGATCCTTCAAAGTTCTTAATAGTTCGTTTTACCGTACGCATCAACTCGTACGGCAAATGGCCTTGGGAAATGTGATTGAGCAATGGAGTTGGAATGTACTTCAGCTTCAAATCATCTCTACCAATCATTTTGAATGAAATCACATCTTTTTGTAATAGCTGGACGAAGAATATTGACTCTGTATCCATCCGAACTATCCCCTTGGCTGGTTTTGGTACCTCACAGTAACGGCAAGTATCTTCTTGTGTCGATTTTGAACGAATCAGGAATGCATTCTGGGCAGGCAAATGGTAACCATTACCATACACAATTGCATCTCTTGATGAAAGGAACGGGAGCAGATCTAACGATATATGTAGCTGGATCACTTTCGAGTATTTTGAGTGCCATGACAGCACGTCTGCCTTTTTCATGACGCCACCAGGAAACCATTTCGGCATGCATTCTGTTTCTACGAAGAGAGAGCAGAGCTTCGTAAAATCCTTTGGCTCGAAGTTATGAAACTGCGTCTGGGCCCTAATGGTATGTATAGAAGTGCCAGCTTCCCTCCGATAATGTACAGTCACACCTTTACTTTCTTTTGCTAAAGTCCACCCATCATCTGAATGAAGGTCGTGAAGTAATTGATCCACATGCTCAGCCTGGTCTAGCACTTCTGCAATTAGCTCATCATCGACTTCGGCTGCATCTCTCTGTTCATTTCTCACGCTCTTGAGTTTCAGAGCAGTGACACGAGCATCAAAGATTCTTCCCTGGAATACATGCTCATTGAGTTCAGCGGATAGGTCGGAGACACGGCTTGCTATTGAGGTTTCATCTGCAGCAGTGTTGCTTGGATTGCCATGTGTCTTCTTACGTTTTGCTTCTGCCCGGACCATGATGAAGATGTGACAACCAGCGGCTATGTCGAATCACCGGCTCAATATCAATATCTCAGGCCCTGGCTACACAAAGGCACGATCTCTACCCCCATAAGACGCGTTCAATAGCTGCAATCACTCGATAGCATAGCACATCACGGGGCTCCGGCTTTTATTTTGAAGAACAAAAATCCTGCCTCGCCAATGATAGCCCCCAAACAAAAGCATTTGGCAACCACTGAGTCATCCATCACACGCATCACGCAACCATAATGCCATGGTACCTAGATAGCTCGTTTGTTGTGCAATTCCCCCAGTCATCCCAGCTGTAGTGTAGTATCATCGTACAACCATGAAGATTATAGCTCTACTACCGATAGCCGCATTAACGAGCTCCACCATCGTTGATGCATTTTCTCTACGACCAATCTCTAGTAAGCGAGCACATCATGTAGGTGTGTTCGCTACTGCCGATAGCAGCAATATCAAGGAGGAAGATTGGGATGTCGTCGTCATCGGTGCAGGAATTGGTGGACTATCTGCAGCTGCCCTATCTGCTCGCTACGGTTTGAAAACAATCTGTGTGGAGGCACACGATGTGGCTGGTGGAGTAGCGCACTCGTTTGAAAGGAAAGCGCCTGCTTCGATAAAGTCTGATAAGCCATTTGTTTTTGATTCTGGACCTAGTTTATTGTCAGGAATGAGCCAGAAGGGAACTAACCCACTTCGACAAGTCCTGGATGCTGTTGGTACCGCGAACGATATTGATTGGATAACCTATGATGGTTGGATGGTTTATGACACTGCCTATCCAGCAGAAGACGAAAAAGCAACATTCCGCTTGACAACGGGCAATGGTGGGGCTTGGGAGAAGGCAATAGAAAAGAAGGCCGGGATTCCTGCTCGAGAAGCATTCACAAAGTTCCGTAATGAAATGATGGCACCAAATGGATTGTCAGAGAGTAGTGCATTGATACCTCCGTTGGCGTTGAGATCAGATCTTAGAGCGGTCTTCACAATGGCTCAATACTTGCTAAAATTTCTTGGTATTGGTCTCAAAGGGCAACTATTGACGGGCCCATTCACAAAGTCGATGGATTTATATGGCCTCACTGACAAATTTAACCGTCAGTGGTTCGATTATTTGGCCTTTGCATTATCTGGTTTAGATGCCGCACACACGCAAGCGGCCCCAGTATCTTACACCATGATAGACTTGCACAAAGATGGCGCAGTACTGGACTACCCCAAAGGAGGTATGGACTCGTTAATCCAAGCACTAGTTCGGGGACTGGAAATGAGGCGTCCAGGTGTTGGCTCTGGAGAGCTGAGACTCAAATCTCGTGTCGAAAAGTTCAATTTGGAAGAAGAAAACAACAAAGCAGTTTGTAAGGGAGTCACATTAGAAGACGGAACAGTTCTCAATGCGCGCCGAGGAGTTATATGCAATGCGCCCCTATGGAATATGGCCCGACTACTCGAAGACAGCGTTGTCAATGGAGGAGAAGAGTCTGAGATAGCTGCAGCGGTGAGGAAAGTTAGAACACAAGCAAATGAAATGGAGATGACTGGGAGCTTTATGCATATTCACCTCGGTATACCAGCTGCTGGTCTGCCAAATGATTTAGATTGTCATCACTCTGTATTGAACCTCGAGGATGATGTTACGGCAGAACAGAATCTTGTGATTGTCTCTATCCCAACAATATTTGATCCAAATCTAGCCCCAGACGGTTTCCACGTTATCCACGCCTACACAGCTGCAAGTGAAAACTTTCAGGACTGGGAAAATAAGCTGGATGGAGGTGCTGATAATGGCAAGACAGAAGAAAAAGATTATCAAAGAACCAAGACTTACAAAGATTTGAAGGAAGAGAAGACGGAAGCCCTGTGGTTAGCTTTGGAGCGGATAATACCCGACATTCGTGAAAGAGCGAAGCAACAAGGAAGTATTGTCGAAGTTGGTACCCCATTAACTCATAGAAGATACAACAGAAGATTCCGCGGCACATACGGACCTGCACCACCCGAAGGTAAAGATGTTTGGGAACTCCCATCGGCGAAGACACCCATTGAAGGGCTTCTTGCTTGCGGAGATACTTGTTTCCCTGGCATTGGCTTACCAGGAGTAGCTGCAAGTGGAACGATCGCGGCCAACACGCTTGTAGATTCTTCCGTTCAATTGAACTTGATGGATGAGTTGAAGAAATCTGGTGCACTGCAGTAAGTAAAGTAAAATGTACCTAGTGCTCTGTCGAAATTGAGATGAGAATGGTTCATAGGGTTTACATTAAAGTAGATTTATGAAGTAATAAAAGGCATCATCACTCTTGTCCCTTGTCACATGAGATAAACTGTACACCACTTTACATGTGAATATGTACACAGGTGATTTTCAGCTCCAGGTCGAAGAAGTTCAAACCTTTTCCTCTACGGGAGAGTCTCTTGCCTGCTCTCATTCAACGCTTCGCTTTGGGCGGTTCTTTCCCAGGAGACCATTTCATTGTACTTCAACCGCTACATCTACAGAGGAATTCAATACGCCCGGTACACAAGATCCTGTCATCAGTCTCAGGTAGCGGTACTCATACAGAGGAATTCTTTTGATTTCAACAGGATCAGCTTTCGCTTCTTCCATCTTCCGATTTTGTGGCAAACTGAACAAAAAGGTTGCACAACTTGTTGACAAAGTAAGAGTACTAGAGACTGTATCTGCGCTAGCGAGGCAGTTCATTCATTTCGCTGTACCACCGACCAGCGTTCGTTTCCGTCTTAATATAAACCTCAAACATACCGGGCAATGACAAAGCCTACAGAAGAAGCTGTGATCTTCAAGAGTCACAAACAAGCGAAAGCGAAGCAGGCGGCTCCTTCTCGTTCCTCTCAGCATGAACCTATCAAAGAAGGTAAAGAACAGGATGACGACAAAGGAAGAGTCAGAAGTATCAACAGAATCTTTAGCAGAATATCAATCGTAACATCAGCGAAATCTGGTCTTCCAGCACAAGTATCCGTTGATTCAAAACGACATCTTACTCTTACGCCAAGACCAACAACGGCGAATAGTCTCGTCAGCAAAGTCTTCAGCCCAGAATCGGCAAATGAAGTCGTCATAACGTCGACAAGAACAATGGAAGACAAAAACTTCGACCAAGCCACAACAGTGATTAGGCTGCAGTCAGAGGAAGGAGTCGTCATAACGTCGACGAGGAAGGTGGATGAGCTCCGAGAAGATGCGTTTGCAAAGAGTAATTCCACTTTAATGACTGTTTCGTCGCACGAGGACAGCAATTATTGTGGTGCAAAGAATCGGTCACAATTGCAGAATGATGCGCTACTCTTGGCTTCTGCAAAACAAGCTGTGGGACCTGCTCGAGCCAAAGATAAAGATCATGTGAGAAACACAAGCACACCTAACACTTTTATTGTTGCTGAGGACAAGAAGACTTCTGGGACCAACAAAGAATCAGACTTAGTTGACGAGGAAGATAAAGAAGCAAGCATACTCCACAGAATAGGTGGCGCAGTTGACGCTTGTTCGATGCGATTGTGCTTTGAGAGAGATGAAGAACAATTTATCGTTATCATACCAGAAGAATACTTTGTGGATGACGATGTGTCATCTCTCTCTGGATTGTCTCGTTTCTAGATTGAAATGGGATATCCATGCATCATTACACTTGAAAGATTCGTATAAGCTCACATCTGATAACTCAAATAGGCTATGAGATACTACAGCATGCAGTTGTTGGAGCTGCAGGCATTCTTGTGATAGAAGTAAATAGTGTTTAAGTAAGTAACTTTTAGGACTAGCTCAACTATGCGATACTTAGCTCTGGGAAGTACGAAGCAGCATAAGTACCGATCGTGAAGACGTTCCTTGTAGGTATACTTATCAGCACTGTGAATATAGCAATCAACAGCTTCTGTGGCACATTCTACTTGGTCACGATAGCATAGCAGGACATACTGCACTGCCCATCTCTTTCTAGTTGTATACTTAGTCAGCTACAGACTCGTACATAGGTGAACTGAAGAGGTCCAATTTGGGCGGGCCGCCACTTCAACCACGCTGGAGAAGTAGGTATGAGATGACGAAGATAACAGAAAAGTGAGTCCGATCGGCTTCCGATTGGGATCTTCTCGGTAGCCCGACAGGGACAGACTGGGAACTTATATCCAATCACTTCTGACATATCCCCGAATTGTGGCATGAAATGTCCGCACTCCGCCTCCGCACGTTTTGATTTATTTGATCATCTTCCGCACTTGGAACTTGGAATCCAATCTTCCGTCGGTCGTTCCTCGCTCCAAAAGCACAGAGGAAGAATACATCCAAGTGGTCATTCCCTTCGATATCCAAAACATCAACAATGAAATTCAACTCTGCTGCAGCCCTACTTGCCGTTGGCTCTCTTGCCACTACCTACGGCTTCACACCGTCGTCGTCAGTCGTCTCTTCCTTCACATCACACCGACAAAGCCTTGCCCGTCCATCGGCTCGCCTTCCTACTCACATTCAACACACATCAAGATCTGCGACAACCCTCAGCATGTCTACTCTCAAAGTTGGTATTGTAGGTGCCACCGGAGCCGTCGGAAAGGAAATCGTTGGATGCTTGGAGAAGCGTGATTTCCCAGTCGACTCTCTCCGTATCTTTGGATCAGAACGCAGTGCTGGCAAAGAAGTTGACACCAAATTCGGTAAAGTGAAAGTCGAATTATTTAGCGAAGATGCCGCAAGAGAATGTGATGTTGTATTCTTGGCAGTAGATGGTGACTTTTCATTGGCTCATGCTGAGAATATCTGTGCTGGAGATGATGGAGCTGTTGTGATTGATAACTCTTCTGCGTTCCGGTACAAGGAAGGAATCCCATTGGTTGTTCCTGAAATTAATGCCGAGGCTACCAAGGGAAAGAAATTGATTGCAAACCCCAACTGTACAACAGCTATTGGTCTTATGGCTGTTTGGCCTTTGCACAAGCTATTTGGTTTGTCCAAGATGATCATGTCTACATACCAGGCGGCTTCTGGTGCTGGACAACCAGGTATGGATGAACTTAAAGAAGGAACAAGAGCTGTTCTTAGTGGAGAGAGGGATGTAGCTGAAAACAAGATCTTTGCTCATCCTCTTCCTTTCAATGTGATTCCACACATTGATAAATTCATGGAGAATGGATACACCAAGGAAGAGATGAAAGTAACTTGGTAAGTATTTTGTGCTCGTCTTTTACATTTGTGTAAGCGTAAATCGCTCGCTTGCCTCTAACAATAAAGCTTGTCTCTAACAACAAACAAATGTATAGGGAAACACGCAAGATTTGCGGTTTAGCAGATGATTTCCCCGTTAGGTGAGTGGACAATTGTCATAGTATTATGTTCATACTTTATTGATGCACATCTGATTAAATTTGTTCTTTTTCTCCAGTTGTACTGCTGTGCGTATCCCTACAGCTCGTGCCCACTCTGAGAGTATTGTGGCACTCTTTGAAAATCCAGTTGATGTCGCAGCCGCACGCAAGGCTTTGGAGGAAGCACCTGGTGTCAAGCTCGTTGACGATGTTGATAATATGAAGTATCCTATGCCACTAACTGCTACTGGACAATATGATATTGAGGTAGGGCGGCTGCGTGAGAATATTGCATTCGATAATGCATTGGAGTTCTTTGTATGTGGAGATCAACTTTTGAGAGGAGCAGCTTTGAATGCTGTTATTGTAGCAGAAGCAATGGTTGAAAATGGAGCCCTTCAGACCAAGACTGCAGCATAGATTTTAAGTAGTAATATCTAGTTCTTAATGATTGTAGGTCTGCTTATCAACTCTTCTATCACACTCAATCAACGCATCGCAACACAAGAGTAAATAAGCACGCAAATGCATCCGTCCATGTTCCTGGATTCTCTCTGCTCTTTTCGTCTCCTGTCTCCCTGCTTCTGCTTCTCCAAGTTATTCGAGTGCACAAAAACAAAACTTCGCTTTGATTTGAGAGCAAAGCGCAAGCCATCATGGCCGAGACGGAAGACAACAGCGGGGGCGACAAACAGGTATTCCTCTCCATAGATGAGACGCCAATTTACTTTCGTGAGGACTGGAATACAGGGATAGGTGGGGGACTTTGGTCCACCGGCCTAGCTTGCGCCAAGTATTTTGAACATCACTACTCTGATGTGTCCGATAACCTGAACCGGTTGGCTGAAATGAAGAGTAAACGAGGTGAAAACGATGGAATTTCAGCCATTGAGCTCGGAAGTGGCAACGGATTCCTATCTGTTTGCTTATTAGCTTTAGCACAGACAACATCACTATCTTTGAAGAATGTTGTGGTGACAGATATGGAGGATCATCTCAACTTAATGGAGAAAACGATACGCACCAATCCACACGTATGGGATGAGCTAATTGTCGCAAAAGAAGGCTCTTCTTCAAAATATCATGGTAGCCCATCAAATAGGAAAGAACGTCCAGCTTCATCAGTTACGGTGGCAGAATATAAATGGGGTGTCGATGATTTCAATCAAAAGTGAGTATCCCTCCTGAATATTGTACCCACAAACGTTTCAAAAATCAATCTCACATCTATGCCTCTTCTATTGAACCAAATTCTTCTTATAAGATACGACTTCATCTTTGGCAGTGATTTAGCGTACAGAGACTATCTCCACGATCCTCTAATTTCTTCTTTACTACAACTCTCTCATCAACATACAATTTGCCTAATTGGAGTGACCATGAGCGACACTCGACCAGTCTTCTTTGACAAGTTAACTGAAGCGGGTTTTCTTTATCAAAGATTGGCTGATCACTATCTCGAAGGGCATTTCAGAGGAGGCACTTTCGGCATATTTATAATAATGAGAAGATAATTCAATAGAAACTGTTTCACTAGCTACTTTCTCATTAACTTTCCCTCCAATCATCTAACGCATCCACAAGGTAGGCTTTCCGGGGCTAACATTTTGTGCAACCTTGTCAGGAACTGGTAAGTCACACCCATCGAGCTGAATAACAGTTACCTCCTCCAAGTTGAGTTGAGATTTAATATATGAAATGCTCTCCTTCAGGATTCCCATCTGATCAAAAGGACACTTGGTATCCATTCCTGACTCTCCACAGTCCTCGACCTCCCTCTTCATGAATGAAACAAATTGCATAACAAATTTGATCTGCTTTTTATCAGTCACGTTTGTAGCAGACCATGTCTTCAAGTCCTTCATGAAAGTTGGCGCAAAGGAACCACTTGCGGCATCATACTGCGACTGCATCCAGAGAAGAGCATCCACCTTCCATTGAGGATAATCATCAGCTACTAGAATGGTGGCTTCCTTCCATCCCTTCTTTGCCTTTCCTGCTGAGTTACGGAAGCTCTTCAAAGAATCACGGAGGAATTTAGCTTGCCTTGAGAGGAATTTATCCTCTTCGCCAACGGTAGGCCATGGAGCTCTCACAGCAAGACCTTCCTTTCCTAGATCCTTCCAGAGAGTTTCTGACCAATGGGGACATATAGGACAAATTATAATGGCCAAGCTCTCGACCCAATGTCTTACAACACCCTCATGCATAGCGATGCCACTATCTTGACACCAAGCTCTGTATTCATTCCTCGCAATCATCATCTCGAACCAGCCCTTATTGAGACCTTCTTTGTACATCATTCCCTCGAAGCTTTCCTCTGTCGCCTTCACGAGACGGTTTGTTTCATTTTGGAACACCTTGTCCATGAAGTTTAGGTCATCTCCTGACCTCATTGCAGATTTGTCAGCATCGATGAGATTTTCCTTAATCCAGGCAGACTCGTTGGAAAGGGACACAATGGCCGCGTTTGCAGTGGCACGTTCGAAGTTAGCGTCATCGAGAGAATCACCAGCATCAGCGCATGCAAATCTCGTGGCATCTGCTGAGTACATGTTGATTGTTTCAAGCAAAGTCAAAAAGTTACCCTTGGACTTGCTCATTTTCTCTGCATCGACCATGACGAATCCATTGGTGTAGTAGCCCCGGGGCCAAAGCTCGGGTTCATCCTCCCAGATAGCAGCGTGATTGTACAACGCCATCGTAAGATGGTTAGGAATAAGATCTTTACCAGAAACACGAAGATCCATTGGGTACCAATACCTGAACTCAGCCTTCATCTTCTCAAGAGTTTCACTTGGGATTGCCGTGTTTGATGGAAGAGGGAATCCCTTGCGGTAGATGAAGTTGAATACATCGTCAGTGAGATCGTTCACCTTAATGTTTTCAGGACTCAACGACTCGTCACCGTTGAGGTTGTTCTCTCCTTGCAAGTAGTGAGCGATAGTGTAATAAGACATGTAAATGGTACTGTCAGAAAGACTCTCAATGACCCATTCCTTATCCCAAGGCAAATTGGTTCCAAGTCCGAATTGACGAGTGCATGCCCATTCCTTCAACCAGTTAAGAGACTGCTCATACTTTTCCAAAGTTGATTCGTGGAAAGCATCGAATTTTTCACCATCGAGAACATGCTTCTTCACAGCTGAGCACCACGAGTCTTCTCCGTAGGCAAGGTACCATTGGTCAGTAGAGGCAACGACACATTCATCGTTGGTTCGTGACACTACCTTTGACTCAGGTTCAAAGTATAGATGAGCTTGGCCAGCAGCAATCATTTCATCCCTGATAAGTTGTTTGGCTTCCGATACCTTCTTTCCAGCGTACGGACCGTACGTCATAACACCGATAGTGAATCCCTTCAGGTAAGTTTCGTCCTTGGCTTGAGCAAGTTTTGACTTGTCATTGAAGCTGCTGATTTTGAGCTTCTCGCACATGAAGACGGCAGAAGCATCTCCATAACCCTCAATAGAAATGATAGGAACCACATCAAATGGTTCAACCATATCAGGAGTAATATCGTACTTAGCAGCAAAGTCTGGCTTATCCTTCAATGCCTTTAGTGCCACGTAGTCATCGGGAGCATCTGATGGTACGGATGTGACCACACCAGTACCCTTGCCCATACTGATTGTTAGAAGAGGAAGAGTGTACACCTTCTCGTAAGTAGCATTTGGTGCCTTCAACGGTAATCCAAGCAACTCATCACCAGTGAATGTCTCAAGACATTCGATCTTTCCAAACTCTTTGGTGAAGTAAACATCGTTGGCAGCGTCGTAAGCCTGACAAGAAAGACCACGTGCAGATCTAGCACTCATGATGAACACTTCGTCAGTAGCATCAACGTAGTATGCTCCATACTCTCCAGTAGGAAGGACAAAGCAGTTTGTCTGGCCATACATTGTTTCGGGACGGAGAGTGGCAGGGACGAAATACACTCCCTTTTTACCCTCATCCTCTACTCGCTTCAACAACTTCTCCATTTTGCCGTGCCTTTCCTGTCCATGATCGGGTTCCAACACCTTCAACTTGATCAAGACATATTCCTGAGGACCAACTCCCTCACCCTCACTACGATCATGGTCGGCGCATACCTGCCCATCCACAAGAGAGTAAACATTGTTTCGCTTTCCAAACAAGACTTTTCCTTTTTGCTTCAACACGTTGAACTGCCATCGGATGAAAGCATCATAGTACCCATTGACAGATGTGGTAATGAAAGCTCTTCTCCAATCCACTCCCGATCCAAACCTTTTCATATGATCCACACCAATGGGAGGGAAATGCATCAACCAATAAATAGGGTCTGCGAATTTTGGAATCTCCTCCTCTGGAACCATACGCTTCAAGATGTTCCATTGACGAACAATTCCAGTACCAGTCTTTTGGATCAATTTCGTCTTGCCTCCCTTGGCTTTACCGCCAGCTGCCTGTTTGTCGGCCTTGGCCTTTGCAGCGGCGGCGAGTTCAGCTTCCATCTGAGCACGTACCTCAGGATCTTCCTCTGGAAATTTGGGAGGAACACCATACAATTCGATTTCAGATTTTAGTTTGTTTGCTGCCTGTAGTTTATTAGTGTGTGTGTAGCATTAGTGATACAAAATGAAAATGAAGTTAGACACACAGATATGTTACGGAGAACTTCATCAAATACATGCATCTGAATTCAAATTAACTCACCGCCTGAATAGGCATACCAGTACAATGGAACGCAAATGGGAACAACGAATTCTTCCCCCGATTCCTCTCAAACTGCGCACGAAACACAGCCTTGGTCAAACTAAAAGCATGCCCCAAATGCAAATGTCCATTACTGTACGGGTAGGGAAAGGTAACAATAAACTTCTCCTTCTTGTTCCCATCCTCGTCGTAGCAGGGGTTACTTTCAAAGGCCTTTTCACGTTCCCACATGGCTTGGACTTCCACCTCGGAGGCACATAATGCATCGCGCTTGGCGGTTCCCTTGGGAGCGGTGCTGACGGAGAGGTTGGCCATTTCGGCGGCAGGAGGGGCGGCTGGTGCCATTATTGCTCAATAGTATCGTCGATACAGTGCACTTAGCAGCTAATATGATATCAATCCGCAAGTATTGCAAGCGCCAGCCGTAACTTTTGACTTGGCTTGGAGTTTGCTTCAATCTTCCCTTTTGCCAAATGAATGTCTGCGGCTATCGTAGGCCCACATGTAGTGGTAAACTTATTTACGCCTACGTTTGATGCTACTTACAAACCTCAGCAAAAATGCCAAAATGAAACAAACCGACCGACACCAACGACAACCGAGAGACGAAGGGGCGGTGATTCAAGTGGGAAAATTAATGGTTTGGCCAAGGCTATGCTACGTTGATCGTAGTTGCTTCTTTTGAATCGCTCAATCCTGATATTTAAAAGCATCACTGAAACAATCAATTCATTTGCTCCATCCGGCGCGGCTAATAAAAAGAAATCATGCCCGCTTGGGAGTGCTATGCATGCACCTGGCTCAACGACGAGTGCAACATTAACTGTTTGATGTGCCAAACCAAACGTGCCAGAAATTTATCTCCTAATGCTAGAAAAACTGAAGAGTCAACCGCCTGTCGACAAGCTGCTGATGATAGCAATGATGCGGTACCGGAGAAGTCGGTACGTCAACAAAATAACGATGTTGACAACAATAGAAAAGAGCCGATAAAAGAAAAGGTCAAACCACTTGTCAGAAATCAGGAGGTTTCAACACAAATACAACATTATCAACCAAGCAATCAACAAGAAAAAGTCTCAGCGGTAAATGAATCAAACTCAAAATGGGATGCTTTTGCGTCATTGGAAAATAACTACGAGAGCTCTGACAGTGGCGAAGACGAGAGTGGCAGTGATAGTGACGGCAGTGATGTCAGTGAAAATTACTATGGTGACGTAAAAGATGAAAAGGAACAA